>ERZ1292633.1941-Hain-H41-02um-R1-1941-length-21634-cov-9_pt1 | contig 21634 bp, 19 predicted proteins | sample MGYA00564406_ERZ1292633 | MGnify/ENA primary metagenome ERZ1292633 (study PRJEB36523, sample SAMEA6512639) | groundwater metagenome | collected 2019-01-08 | study: AquaDiva: Metagenomics assemblies of 32 groundwater samples
GCGATCTCCACAGTGACAGTGTGGTGCGTTAAGCCAGGCTACGCTACGACCCCATAAACGAACCCTTGCTGAACCAAGGCTGGCCAATGATATAGGTGCTTCATGCTTTTGACAAGAGGTATCATGGCTCTTGCAGAAACTGCACATTCCATTGGTGATCTTGCCTAGTAAGGGACATCGAAATCTGTGCCATTGTGTGACACCTTTTCTCCTTTTGGCATGATCGCCGGTTCCTGGATTTTTTTTGGTGATGGGATTTCTGGCTGAATCTGAACTAAATCATCCTCTTTGAGGTATACAATTGTTCTTTTATCTTCATCGCTGTGGTCCCAATCCCAATCATTTTCTGGTATTTCTTCAAAATCATCTCTTCCCAGGAATATGACTTCCACGAGTCTCCCCACAGGTGTTTCATCTGGTATCCCGCTCCATGGGATTGGAGGAGGAGATTTCGCTTCAGGCAATATTGACGGCGTATCTTCGTCGTCCACCACCACCGAGACATCATCCCCTTCCAGAAAAAAAACTTCATTCGGTTCACCCACCACCGGTTCTTCATGCCGTATTCTATCCCATCCCTCCTCATCTTCGGCACCTTTTACATCTTCCGCGTCCTCCACATCTTCCTCTGTCTTTCGTATTTCCGTCGGTACATTTTCTGATTTTGGTTCTTCTCCCCCTGGCACGTCGCATTTTTTCATGATTGCGATCGCAGCCATTCGTATGAATTCTTCATATTGTTCATTTTCTATTTCTGTTTCTTCGTCTTTTTTGAAATAGAGATTATTCACTGCCCTGACAAGCATTTCTAAATCTTCAACAGAGTCATTTTTTCTGTATCGTACTTTTCCTTCAATCGCCTGACCTCTTTTGAGTTTTTCTATCCATCCTAAAACGATTTCAGCGCGTTCTAAGTCAATTTTTCTGCTGATTTTCAATATATCTTGAATTCTTTTTCTTCTTTCCGGAGGCAGAAGGTCGAAATTTTTCTTTTTGAGTTCTATTTCTTTTCCGCTTTTTCCCACTTTTTCTCCATTCACAAAATCATCCATACTTTGCGGATGTATGATGACCGTTACAGTTCCTCGCAACACTGACTCCCGTATCCTCTCCACAGAGGCACCTATGGGCAGGAAGAGCAGTTCTTCAGCATCTTCATCTGCATGGCGCTGATCGATATAACGAATATCTTGGACAGAACTTTCTAATTCTCGTGGGGAATTGAACAACATAGCTGTTATGATACTATTTTGACAGGGGTACGCCATTCTACGCCAGTCACAAGAAAAATGCTACAATCAGCCCATGCGCATCGGAATCGATTGTCGAATGTACTCTTCCCGTTTTACAGGTATCGGCCGCTATACCTACGAGCTCGTCGGCCATCTTGCGAATTTGGACAAGAAAAACGAATACATCCTTTTTTTCAATAATCCAGAGTTTGACGAATTCACACCTCCCGGAAAAAATTTCAAAAAAGTTTTAGCAAACGCACGCCATTATTCGCTCGCCGAACAAACACGATTTTTGCGTCATCTCAAAAAAGCGAAACTCGATCTCATGCATTTCACGCATTTCAACGCACCTATTTTTTACAAAAATCCGTCGATCGTCACCATCCACGATCTCACGCTTTCTTTTTTTCCCGGCAATAAAATGCGAAGTCCAATCCATCGCGCCGGCTATCATTTGACTCTGCGCTCTGCGACAAAAAACGCGAAGAAAATTATCGCCGTCTCCGAGTACACCAAAAAAGATTTAGAAAAATTACTCCAAATGAATCCCGAAAAAATCAAAGTCATCTACGAAGCCGTGAATGAAGATTTCGAAAGAATTGAAGACCAAAAAAAAATTGCAGAGACTTTGCAGCGACACAAAATCACAAAACAGTATCTCCTCTACACCGGCGTCTGGCGCAATCATAAAAATCTCGTGAATCTCGTAAAAGCCTTCGCACGGCTGCGAAATCACTATCACATCGACATCGATCTCGTCATCACCGGAAAAGAAGATCCGAAATATCCAGAAGTGCGAGAGCAAATCGCAGAGTCCGACGTCGCAGAATTCGTGAAAACCACCGGCCTCGTCGACGAACAGGAGCTCGTCGCACTCTACAGTGGCGCACACGGTTACGTTCTCCCGTCACTCTATGAAGGCTTCGGCCTCTCCCCTCTCGAAGCCATGAAATGCAGCGTCCCCGTCGCCGTCTCGAAAGCTTCATGTCTCCCCGAAATCTGCGGCGAAGAAAACGCACTCTATTTCGACCCCTACGATCCCAACGACATCGCCGAAAAATTAGCCACTCTCTGTACCAACGAAGAAGTCAGAAAAACTCTAACAGAAAACGGAATCGCACACGCAAAAAAATTCTCCTGGAGAAAAATGGCTAGAGAAACACTAAAACTCTACGAATCCCTCCTCAATCCTCAATCCTAAATCCTCCGCATGTTCATCTCTCTCAAAAATCTCCTCCCCGCCGAAATCGCCCGTCGCGGCATGGCACCTGCACTCGCTGCTGCGACGGTCTGCAAAGCTTTCCGTGATCTCATCCCCGAACTTTTTTCGAAAGATGCAGTCGATTTCATGGACGCTCGATCGTTCAAAGACGGCACCCTCACCATTCACGTCCTCGACGGCGCCTGGGCAAAGCTGATTTTAGATCACAAAGATCCAATTATCCAGAAACTGAACAGTAAAATCCAAAGCACCATTGTGAAAAACGTCCGTCCAAAAGTCGGCATGCCACAGGATATGAAGGGTGATCTCACCGAGATTGAGATAGAAGACGACGATGAATTGACAGACGAGAGTGGGGTACGATAAAATCGGCCTCCGATGCGCTTTATCATCAACTCCACACCAAATCCAGACCTGATCCCAGCAGATAGAACTCGAGAAAGAAAACATGTACCGAGAAGTGAAATCGCAGATCACGGGCGATCACGTTTGGCATATGCTCACTTTGAAGATGATACAGAGCAAAAAGTTTATGCGTATAAAACAGCAAAAGGTTGGGTTCCAGAACTGCGTGGAGAAGAATGTGGAAGAATGAGAAGAGGAATTGAACAGCGAGTCGCAGCTGTCCTAGAAGCAGGAGATCCAGAGGGAGCTCTCTTCCGGGAGGATTCACACACACAAGCTGAAGTTACAGAAGTCTACGGTATCGAAAGAGGCATACGATCGATCGACTACGATCACACGCAGAGAGGTTCATTTCTAGTGATTCACGACGAAATAAATTCACACGGCAGAACTCCTTTCGGAAAAAGCTCAGCCGATGAACGTGCTCGAGAAGGAGTTATGAGAATCGCAACAACGCTTGATGGAAGAGATATGAAGCCTCTCAGACCAACTCAGGATCCAACGAGCATCAACATTCAGCCGTATCCTTTTGAATCTACTCCGACGGATGTCCTTTCACGAGCCATTTTTATTCCAGGAAAAGGGTGGACCGTCCAGCAGCTTCCATTCGGAGAAGTTGGCATAGGTCCATGGCAAACCGTGCTACATTACGGCGGAGGTGGATGTATCACGGGCATGGTTGGATACCAAAACAATCAAGGTAAAATGCAGGTTTTTGAAGCGCAAAAGCATATTGAACGCTTCTGTCGAGATGCGCAGAAACTCGGTTTCAAAGAAGTAACAGAAGAACTCATCAGAAAAATGCTTGAAAATCATCTCCAGAGTGATCGTCGATGGATTCCTCAAGTAGCCAACAAGGCAGGGAATAGATATTATATCCGCTTCAGCCTCTTCATGGATAATGCCGGTCCAAAACTTGCTGGACCACAAGCAATAATTCAACTCATCGGGACGCCAATCGGTGCCTACAAAGCAGATTTTTTGAAAGTTGGACTTCTCGGCCCACGCCCTGTCAGCGACCGAATCGCAGTCAACAAAGCATCTCAACACTACCCAGAGTCCATCATCTCTTTTATGAGCCATCCAACACAGATGGCAAAAAGTGAACCAGGAAAACCATATCTCCACGAAGGAATTTACCTCAATGCATCAGGAAACGCTGAGGAAGGGGTGAGTGCCAACATGGGAGTCGTCATTCGAGATCCAGATATCGGCACAGTGAGAATCCTATCGCCAGATCCAGCAGTGAATCGATGTTTGCCCGGCATCGTCATGCAGTCATGTTTCAAAATTGCAAAGGAGAATGAGATCCTCATGGAATATAATCCAGAGATCAATATCTGCCAAATACTCAGGCAGAACAAAGGAAATGTAGAGCTATTCATGACGGGAACAGCCATGACAGTTTGTGAGATCGATGAGCTCTATGACCATGACGGGTCACTTCTCTACCAGCGTCAGCCACAACCAGGAGAAACACCAGAAAGAAAGGTAATGTCGCCAACCGTAGGGCTCCTCAGAAGAGAAATGGACAGAATTCTCACAGGAACACAATTGAATCCAGGGCTTCAATCCCTCATGGAAGATGCAACATCCGCTTGACGCTGAGCAAAAAAACAACGAGAATACAAACACTTTTGAAAGCAAGGCGAAAGAAAGAATAAAAATGGTGCTTCAGAACACCAACCTCTTTATTCCCTCCAAGCTTTGAGCCCTGCTCCATGAGCTCTGCGCTTTCCTACGTCCTCAATCCTACATCTTAAATCCTAGCGATATGCTCGTCATCCGACTTTCCCGAATTGGTAAAAAAGGCCAACCACATTTCCGTCTCATCGTTCAAGAAAAAACACTCAGCCCAAAGAAAAAAGCCGTCGAAATCGTTGGTCACTACGCTCCAGCACAAGAACCAAAAGTGATCGAACTCAAAGACGAAAGAGTAAAACACTGGATCAAAATGGGAGCACAACCTTCCGACACCGTCGCAGCACTTCTCAAGAAAAAAGGTTTCGCAAACATGGATAAATTTCTGACTCCGAGAAACAAGCAGAGAAAATCCAGCAAAAACGCAGGAAAAGAAGCAGCCCCAGCAGCATAGAAAACATGTGACGTGTAACATGTGACTTGTGACCAGTCACATGTCAAAAGTCACAGGTCACAAGTTATTCCTACATCCTCAATCCTAAATCCTAAATCCTCCTCTATGACCGATACACAAGATATGAATCAGGGTCCAGACCGCGATTTTGTAGAGTACGTCATCAAGCAACTCGTCGACCATCCCGAAGAAGTTGAAGTCACGCGAACCGTCGACGATCTTGGTGTTCTCATCACACTCAAAGTGCATCCAGAAGACATGGGAAAAATCATCGGAAAAAATGGCCAAACGGCAAAATCTCTCCGCATCCTTCTCCGCGTCATGGGTTCCAAGCGCAACGAACGCGTCAATATGAAGATCATAGAACCCGGCGGCGGCATGCACGAAATCGGCGCCGACCTCGAATAAATCATTTCGTAATTTCCTCAATCCTAAATCCTAAATCCTCCTCCCGTGCCTCCATCATCCAACTCCATCATCGACGCAGCGCAAAATTTTGACGTTATCGACATCATGAATCGTGGCCTCGCCTACGCAATTATGATCGCCGGATTTCTTTCAGTAGTATTCATCTTTGTCGGAGGTATCTCGTTCATCCTTTCCGGAGGTCAGGACGACAAAATCAAAAGCGCCGTAGGAACGATCCGTTACGCAATCATCGGCCTCATCGTCACGATTCTCTCTGTCGTCATCATCAACACCGTCGGTCGTGCCATCGGCATCAACGTCATTCAATACATCAATTTCAAAGACGTCATCGAAATCATCACCTCCGTCGGACAAGACAGCGGTACGAGCAGTGGTAGTTCAGGACCAAGCAAACTAGAGTAATTTTTTTTGAATTTTCATCGAACCTCTCAAAAACGATGAAATGCAAGGAAACGAGGAGCCCTCGAAGGAGCCGTACGAAAAGTACGGCGACGAGAAGGCGACGAGTTGACGCCGCAGTTCGCGTTTTTCAGAGGTTCCCTATCTCCTGTAAGCAATACATTTCCAGTCGAACGGAAATCTGTACGTTTCCATCGCCCTGATCAGTGCCGCAAAAACATGCCACTGATCTTTTTTTTCAAAAGTAAAAGCATTTCCTGTTTCACGATTCGGATGATAATTCGTCACACCGCGACACTCTGAGAAAGCCACCGGAACGATGTGTGACGCGAGCGACTTTTTGACCGCTTGATCAGAGAAACACACCACCATGTCGCATCCAGAGAAAAGATTTTTATGAGAAGTATGATCGTAGAAAATCACCATCGCTTCGTCATAGAGATCAAAAGGCAAAGCTTCACCTTTTTTATTATCCGGAGCGAAGATGACGACACCCGCACCGAGGCCAGAAATTCCATGAATCAAATCGCGAATGAGGACAAATTCTTCTTCTTTTTCGATGAAAAATCCAATGATCGGCATCTCGTGAGCGACGCGATCGCGGAGGAGATGTTGGAGTTGGAGTCGCAGAGACTTCTTCTCGAGAAGCTTGGCGTCCGGCTTAGAAATTTTTGTGGAAGTTCGAGGCATAAAAATCAAGATATCAGAGCATTATAGCATTTTTTTTGGCTTTTTCCAAGCTACGATCCATTGACACAAAGCTAAAAAAGCAGTCAAATGAGTGCATATGCAAACACAGAAACTCATTCTGATCGATGGCAACGCGCTCTTTTACCGAGCCTTCCACGCGATTCCAGCGCTCAAGACTTCCAAAGGCGAGCTCGTAAACGCCATCTATGGATTTACCAGCATGCTCCTGAGTCTCCTGGCCAAAGAATATCCAGAGTTCATCGCCATCGCCTGGGACAGCAAGGCCAAGACCTATCGCCACGAACAATTCACCGAATACAAAGGCACACGCCCACCGCCACCAGAAGGCATGTACGAGCAACTTCCCCGCCTCAAAAATATTTTAGAAGCTTTTGGCATTCCCAGTTTTGCCATGGACGGATACGAAGCGGACGATCTGCTCGCGACGATCTCTGTGAAAGAGTGTGCAAAAAATGTTGATTTGCGTGTCGGCATCGCGAGTGGAGATCGCGATCTTTTCCAGCTCATCACGTCGAACATCAGTGTCCTCACACCAGAATTTGGTTTTCAGAAATACACGGCGTACGATCCGCAGAAAGTTCAGGAAAAATTTCAGATCACGCCAGTGCAAATGATTGATTACAAAAGTCTCGTCGGCGATCCTTCCGACAATATCCCCGGAGTCAAAGGCATCGGTCCCACTGGCGCCGTGAATCTCCTCCAACAGTACACAACACTCGAAAACATCTACGAACACCTCGCAGAAATCCCAGGGAAAATGCGTGAAAAACTCCAGAATGGCAAAGACGCAGCTTTTTTGAGTAAACATTTGGTAACTCTGCAAAAAGAAGCGCCCATCGACTTCGATCTGCAGGAATGTAAAACACATGAATTCGATCTCCCCCAAATCGAAAGATTTTTCCAGGAATTAGAATTCAAATCTCTTATCAAAAAACTCTACGAATTGGAACTTCTCTACAACGAAAAACGCCAGGGAGATCAGAACCATGCGCTCCCTTTGATATTTGAATAAAAAATGTATACATTCAAAATGAAAAAGAGTAAAAAAGAGCGAAAAACAGAAACGGAAAAAAGTAGTAAATAAAAACAAAAAAATATATTCGCAAGTGAATCAAAAAAGAAGCATCAAAAAGAGCCTAAACGCGAACACATTAACTGAACGAGCCCCCTTCAGGCAAAGCCAAACTGGGTAATAAATTTGTCAAAGCAGGGCAAACTATATTATATTGCCTCCGCTATGGCAAAAAACCGCATTTTAGCGAGTCTCGATATTGGCAGTTCAAAAATCCGAACCGTCGTGGGTCGTCTCGATAACGATTCTCAAACACCGAACATTACAGGAGTAGGAATTGCGCAGTCGATGGGACTTCGAAAAGGCTCCGTCATCGATGTCGAAGAGACCATCAGCTCGATCACTTCTTCCCTCGAAGACGCAGAGCGCATGGCCGGTGAACCCATCAACCACGTATTTCTCGGAATTAGCGGCAATCATATCGAATCAATCGACTCCAAAGGCGTCATCGCCGTTTCCAATCCGAGCAATGAAATTGCAGAAGAAGATATTGATCGCGTCCTCGAGGCTGCACAAGCCGTCAATATTCCCACAAACAAAAGAATTCTCCGCATCATTCCGAAGACGTTCACCGTCGACGATCAGAGAGGCATTAAATATCCAGTGGGCATGACCGGCATCCGTCTCGAAGTGGAAGCGCATATCATCACAGGACTCATCCCAAACATCAAAAACATCGAAAAATGCGTGCTCCAGGCCGGAGTGGATATCGACGATATCATCCCAACCTGTCTCGCTGCTGCAGAAGCAGTACTCTCGAAGCGACAAAAAGAGCTCGGCGTGGTCGTCGTCGACATCGGTTGTGGTGGGACATCCGTCAGCGTCTTCGAAGAAGGCGTCACGCTCCACACCGCAGTCATCCCGCTCGGCGGAGAAAACGTCACCAATGATATTGCTATCGGCCTTCGCACATCTATCGACACCGCAGAAAAAATTAAAATTGAATATGGCTCATGTCTGCCAGAAGACGTCAACGACCGTGAAACGATTGACCTCTCACTTCTCAGCAAAATCGACACGCAGAAAGTATCAAAGAAAGTCATGGTGGAAATCATTCAGGCTAGATACCAGGAAATCTTCCTCCTCGTGAAAGACGAACTCGCACGCATCAGCCGCGACGGCATGCTTCCAGCCGGAGTGGTGCTCACTGGAGCAGCAGTCAAAATGCCGGGTGTCATCGACCTCGCGCGCGAAACATTGAATCTCCCAGTACAAATCGGATTCCCGCAAAATTTCGACGGCATCGTCGACAAAATCGACGATCCAGCATACGCCACGGCGATCGGTCTCATGCTCTGGGGCTCTCGCATGGAAACCAGAAACTTCGGTGGCATGCCATTTCGCAGCCTCAATCTGCGAAAAACCGTCGGCAGCATGAAAAATTGGCTCAGAAGCCTCATGCCGTAGACCTGAAGTTTTTGAAAAGTATACTGCGAACGCAACGAAGTAAACTTTTCAAAGATTTCAAATCTTCCTCACTCAAGCATTTGTTTCTTAATTCCCCCAAACTATGCCACTCCCAAAGGAAGATCCAAAAACAAATTTAAAAAACATTTTCTCGAAATCATACGATCCGCATCGTTCATCGCAGGAGGTCATTCCTGATATGAATCCAATTGCGAATATTCGTGTCGTGGGCGTGGGAGGCGGTGGTTCCAATGCTTTGAACCGCATGATCAAATCGAATCTCAAAGGCGTAGAATTCATCGCAATCAATACCGATGCACAAGCGCTCTATCACTCAGACGCACAGATCAAACTCAACGTCGGGAAGGCCACCACGAGAGGTCTCGGTGCCGGCAGTAATCCCGACATCGGCAAACAGGCCGCAGAAGAAAGCAAAGAGGAAATCCGCGCAGCAATCGACGGATCAGACATGATTTTCATCACCTGTGGTCTCGGTGGTGGCACGGGCACCGGAGGCGCTCCAGTGGTCGCAGAGCTCGCTCGCGAGATGGGGATTCTCACAGTCGCTGTCGTCACAAAACCTTTCTCTTTCGAAGGTCAACGCCGACGCACACAGGCCGAAGAAGGTCTGGAAAATCTCAAGAACAAAGTCGACACAATTATCGTCATCCCAAACGACAAACTCCTCGGTCTCATCGACAAAAAAACTCCACTCAACGAAGCGTTCATGGTCGTCGATGATGTTCTCCGCCAGGGTGTCCAAGGCATCGCGGACCTCATCACCGTCCACGGCATGATCAACGTCGACTTCGCCGATGTAAAAGCCATCATGGAAAACTCCGGATCCGCGCTCATGGGAATCGGATACGGAACAGGCGAAAACCGAGCAGCAGAAGCCGCAAAAGCCGCGATCGACAGCCCACTCCTCGAAATGTCCGTCCAGGGCGCCAAAGGAATTCTCTTCAACATCACCGGTGGCAACGACCTCAGTATGTTCGAAGTGGACGAGGCTGCAAGAATCATTACAGAGGCTGCAGATCCAGAAGCAAATATCATTTTCGGTGCAGTGATCAACGATTCCTACACCGGCGAAATGAAAGTCACCGTCGTGGCAACAGGCTTCGACATCCGCTCCGAAAAACCAGTCATGCGACAACAAAGCCACCAGACGATTATCAATCAGCCAAGAGTCGATATGCCGCAGCGCCCCGTCGAAAACGAACTCGACATTCCGGCGTTCATTAGAAGAAAAGTTGGATAAAACTCACGAGCGAAGCGAGTGAGGATGCGCTTTTATTTAAAATGCAACAACTAAGTTTTTTTCAATCGCACCTCTGGCAACAATTTCAAGAATCCCTCGGACGAAAATGTTTTCGCGTCGAGGGATTTTTATTCATCCGTCATCCCCTCCCCTTCGGGAAAAGTTGGTTGGAATGTCCGATGGTGCACAGTGAGAATTTCGAGAGGATCATGGAAAAGTTGGCTCCCATATGCGAAAAAGAACAGGTCATTTTTGTGAAATTTATTCTGGACACAGTTGTCGGAGGCGGGGGTGCACACGTGGACGAACACAAAGCGCACAGCGCTGGCGCGCAGTTCAAAAAAACAAAATCACATTTTCCAGAAGCGACCATTGTCCTCGATCTCACGCTATCGCAGGAAGAAATTCTGAAACAGATGAAGCCCAAAGGTCGCTACAACATCAAAGTTGCCGAACGTAATGGTGTAGCAGTACATGAAGTCCACGAAAAAGATTTAGAAAAAACCCTCGAAAAATTTTACGAAATTTTCCAGAAAACCGCCGAGCGTGATGGCTTCCGCATCCATCCACTGAGTTATTATCAGAAAATGCTCACAACGCTCGGACCGCAACACGCCAAACTTTTCATCGCGACAGCGCCAGGCGAAGTCCCCGAAGAGGAAAAAATCGCCGCCGGCCTCATCGCCACCTACCATAATGAAACACTAGAAAACCGCAAAGCCCTCTACTACTACGGCGCCTCAGACCACGAACTGCGCAGTCTCATGGCGCCATACCTCCTCCAATGGCACGTCATGTGCGACGCCAAAGCCCGCGGCTACACGAGCTACGACCTCTTCGGAATCGCCCCAGAAGGAGCGGAAAATCACCCCTGGGCCGGCGTCACCGATTTCAAAAAAAAGTTCGGCGGCACAGTCGTCGAATACGAAAAATCCTATCAAAAAATCACAGATTGGAAGTGGTATCTCGTTTACAGAATTGTGAAGTTTCTGTTATAATTCCGGTAGATCTCGACTCCGCTAGATATTTTGAAAAAGAGCCTCGCATTGCGGGACTCTTTTTCTTGTATACCTGGTCAGAAGTGGTGGAGCCGAGGGGAATCGAACCCCTACTAGCGGATCTCGACTCCGCTAGGCCTCCCAGAGGCGACCCCATGAACGCTCCTGACATTTTTGACGTTATCAAAAGGACATGAACGGAACTTAACAAATTTATGACAAAAACATAAACTCGCGATACTGCACGAGAAATAGCCAAAAAAATAAAATAGTCCAAGTAACAGTCAGTCAGACACTCCAAAAACTTCTACAAATCAACAAAATCGAACGCATGGATTTTGGAAGAGCGACGAGGTACGGAAAAAATGATTACTTCTCTGCATCCTGTTTCGCCGTTCTCAGGCTCTCAAAGAGTTCAGTATAATTTTTTGAATCATCGGCCCCTTTCGTCATATCGAGCACTGAAGCCCAATAATCAAGAGTCGTCAGACTTCTATCAAATTGAATTTTGGAACCTCCTAAAGGGGTAAAAGATTGTGCTCTGTGTCCGTTCAGGTCTGGCGCTTCAAGAAATTTCACAACATTTTCCTCAAATTTTCCAGTCCGTGCCATTAAATCTGCATATGTTTCTTTTGCCTTCTCTCCAGTGAGCGGTGTCTCTGCATGCCCTTTGAGATGCTCACGGAAAAACGAAACAACTTCATCAAACTCACCCTTCAAAATTGATTTTATTTTTGCCTCAGCGGCATTGTCCATGACTCCATTCGGCAGTTTCCTGAGTGCTGCCTCAAAAGTATCAGTATCCAGAATTTCTGTAGAGCTCGTGAGAGCAACCGGAGATTCCGCATTGCACACTTTGTCGATATCGCTCTGTGCAAAGCCATCCTGAGCATAATTGATCGTGATCATATCCGAGAGGACGAGTGGATAAAATATCCTTGGAACAGTCTCTTTTTTGAGAACTTCATCAGAAAAATGTTTCAACATCGCCGCAAAAACCGCCTTGGACATCTCATCGCCAATCTTTCCATCCGCACCCACTATTTGTGAATATTTTTCTTTCACATACTGTGCAGCCTTATCTTTTTCTTTTGGCATGTCATTGAAAAGATCACTGCCTTTTGCCAAGAAATCAGCCTTATCTTTGAAGCAGCGATAATTCGCATAAATATATGCAGAGATTATTTTCCCATTTCCATCAACAGGGTCAGAGAATCGACGTGTATATTTTGCCTCTTCCCCTTCTCCTTCATAATGCGCAACAGTAAAAACTCTCTTCGCCGGTGACGCCATGAAAACATAAGGAGATTCTTTTGGATCCATAATATCCTGCATACGCAAAGCCTTGGCAGCCTGCTCTGCAGTATATTTTCCAGAAGCTTTAAAGGATAATTTTCCTGAATCATCAATTTCGAAATAATCTTTCGCGTTTTTTCGAATCTCAGCCTTCTGTTCATCAGTTAATTTTTCGGGCTTGTCCGAAGGTTTTTCAGGTGGCTTTCCAGTCTTGCCATCACCCGTTTTTCCATCCGGCTTCTTGTCCCCCGCCGGAGCTTTTCCAGGAGCAGTCCCACCCGGAGCAGTCGGAGCAACTGCAGGGTTTGCAGGAGCAGGAGTACCAGGCTTTGCTGATGGCGCAGAAGGAGCAGGAGTACCAGGCTGAGTAGGCCCAGCCGCCGGCGTTCCAGCAGGCACAATGCCGACCGCTTTTTCAATATTTTTCAAATCAAAAAATGCTGTCGACATATTGGCCAGGTCTACAGTTTTAGAAACATCCAGATAATTTTTTGAAAAATCAGCACTCAGAGCAGTATTGATTCTTCCAAGCTCAGCCGCATATTGCCCATTCAGTTGAGGATTCAGTCGAGAAGTGACGGCCTCAAAACGTTTTCTCAGACCAGCCTGATAAGCCGTGAAAAATTTTTCTGCTGAAGAGCGAGTACCATAGGCAGCATCGCTGATTTCAGAAACCTTCACACCAGTTGTTGGATCATTAAATTTTTTCAAAAATTCATGACTATTGTGATCTCCAAAAGTGAGCACTTTATTAATGAAAGCAATTGTCTGAGGAAAAGTAGGGTATTGAAGCCCCATTTCCTGGGACGCAAATAGAAATGAACTTCCTAAAGTCACAAAATTTCCATAAGGGAGCAGAACATTTTCGTAATATGATTTAAAATTCGGATCTTTCATCACATCATTCGCTTTTTCAGCACCCACGACCGGAGCGTCTTTGACGACAGCCGCAGCTTTTTCTTCAGTATGTTTCGCCGCATTCACGAGAGATGTATACCACTCTTGTGGAGTCGCGATACCGTGAATAATTTTTTCTTGAGCTTCGAAGTTTTCTTTGTAGATATTGGAAGCTCCTCCAGTTTTGCTCCAAATGGCATTACCAGTAGCGTGAAATACGCCACCGACAGCACCAAGAATTCCACCTCCAGCACCGCCGAGACCAGCTCCAGCACCTGTTCCAACCACGGGAACAACAGAACCAGCACCGCCGCCAACAACTGCCCCACTCCCTGCACCAATAGCAGTATCAGTACCAACAGTAGTGAAAAATCTCGAAAAACCGCCTTCAGCGTCACGATATGCTGTTGTTGTATCGACATTCCCCAATGCATTGAGTTCAGGTTTCTTCTCAGCAAGATAATTCATCATGTAAGCCTTGTAGGCATCATAAAATTGAGTGCTGCGCGCACCGTTAACAGTCGCTTTCTCTTGCGCATAGAAAAATTTCTCGGCAGACATGAGAAGTGTCGCCAAGTACCTTTCGTGAGCATGACCCAGAAGTGATATGCCAAGTTTCTTGAGTCCACTATTCGCAGAATAGAGCCATGAGTCATTCGCTGCATTCACATCATCGCTATTATCTTTGTAGAGCTGCAAGCCCTTCAGATCTTCCCAGTCAAATCGAGTCCCAGTTTTTTCAGAAATATATCTGTCATCTCGATCATTCTTAAATCTTCTCAAAATCTCTTTTTGCATCGCTTTATATTGCACAGGGTCAGTGACGAGAGCTCCAATCAGAAATCCACGAACAGCCTGATATGTTTTATTCGCAAAGCGTTGTTCGCCATCACTGCCTTCGAAATCATCAATTTCTTCCTGAATCCATTTATCTACTGCTGCAGCTGATTCCGCGCGTCCAGTTTCGCGAGCCTTAGTAGTGGCCACCGAAACATCCTGAGGGAAATCCGTCCTTCCGAGCGCCTGTTTTTGAGCACCATCCTTGATGATATTCGTCGCTTGATCCAAATCAATCCGATAAAGTTCCAGCGTTTTCAAGCGCTTATCAATAGCATCCCAATTCGATCGCCCTTTAAATACATCCTCCAATCTCCCGCGAAGATTCTGGAGATCAGTCGAAGTGAATCGGAGCTCCTTTGTCTTATCAGCCTGATTTTCACTTTTATTCGCTTCAAAACGACTCAGCTGCACGCCCGGATCCTCACTCGGACCATCGGCCATAGAAACCAGCCTGCGCGGCTGAAAAAAAGAAAATTCAGATGATGATCGGCAAAGTTTCATAAAGTATTGAGAAGATTTTGTGCATGATCTTGATCTTGATCGACATTTTCCTGCGTAAGACTTTGAGTGAGGAATCCCTCCAACTTCTGAATATACGCCTCCGGATCAATCCCATATTTTTTCTGCAATTGCTGCGCCACTGCGACATACTCGTGAGTCTCACTCAAAAGCGTTTTCAAAATCGCCTTTTTCGCGTCCAAAGTCCCATTCTTCAGAGTCGCAAAAAACGCATTCTTCAGCAACGGATGCAAATCCGCAATCGCCGGAGAATGCTCCGCCATATCCAGAAGCATCGTGTCAAAAAAATCCTGAAGTTGTTGCTGTTGAGCTGGCATATTTTTGTTTGTATTTGGAAAGCCGGAAATACCAAACCTTCGAAACATTATACCACGTTTCGGCTTTGAGTTCAAGGCTGTTTCCTATCAGGTTCTGTGCCTCGCCACCATCTGATCGACATGATATTTCGCATGTGCGGTGTCCGACTGCATGCGAATTTGCCAATACTTCGCCGGAAATTCTTCATGTTCAATCAGTCCGAGATGCGCGATTCTCTCATGCTCTGTGCACAACGGTTCCAGCCGGTCAGGATCATGAATTTTCTCCAGAGCGAAACGCTGAGTGTGATGGAGAATTTTGGAAGGTTTGGCGCAGCGTGGGAAAGAGCAAGTGTCATTGGTTTTGTGACGAACATGTCTTTGAATTGCATTGGGAATATGGCGAGAATCGGTAGTAACAGGTTGTGGCTTTTGTTCCTCAAGCTGAGCCTCCCGAATTTGTAAAAATTCTTTCATGAGCGTATTCCAGTCACCAGCGCCTTTGAGTTTCTGAAGTTTCGCAGAAATGTCAGGATCGAGTTGCATCACCACGGTAGTTTTCGGTGGCACAAAAACCTCCACCGGAATATTCTCGATGGCTTGTTGCTGAGGATTTTCAGATGTATTTCCCGTCCCGGGACGGAAATCAGTTTCAGCACGCACATATTCCTGCACATAGACCTCGAGCGTATGTTTGCTCATGACGCTCGCCTTCTCCGCCCAAAAACTTTCAGTCTCAGGAGTCGCAATTGCAGCCACCGGCCGTACGGCATGAATACCCTTTTCCTCTACCACTCTGCGAAGAGCCGGTTTGTCTTCAATTTTGTGCAGAATCCGCAGGGCGTCATCGACCGTGTTTCGACTCATACCAGCCAGTTTCGCCGCATACTCGTACAAACTCCCGAAACCTTTCTGTTGCCAGATTCGGTGTTGAGCGATCTCAGGGAGCAGGAGAACGCACTTGCGCATCCACTCTTTGGCGTTGGTGCCATATTGGACAAAATTTTGGTGAAGTTGTGCATGTTCTGGAGCAATATTTTTCATGATTTTTGAGGGTACTGTTATGTCAAATAATAGCTGAAATAAGCCAGAAATACCAGATAAATTCCGAAGATCGACGTGACATTTCTGACGGTGAGGTTCTACTCACCTTTGACAGAAGCTTTTTGAGCACGCTCTGAAAAAAACATCACGGCAGTGTCGTCTTCATCCGTTCAACTTTGGTAATCACATCACGAACTGATTTTTCAGATCCCGCATCGAGGCCGGTCAAAGATCCGTTAAGCTCTTTCAGATATCCATCCAAAATCCCCTTCGGATTTTTCGCATACTGTTGATATATCTTAATATCAGCGGCAGTTTTATCATACGTTCCTTGTATAGCAATCGACACATTATTCAAGGTTTTTCCAATTGCCTGAGCGCGTGCAACAGCCTTTCCTGCAGCCTCAGAAACTTCAGCCACTGTCTTTGCAGCAGGAGCCACAGAAGTCCTCTCCAATTCAGCCTTTCGTTTCTCAGCCGCCGCCATATCTATCGGTTTTTGTTTCAAAAACGCATCAATGCGGGCAATGAAAGCTCTACCTGATTCAAAAGAATCCATGTCTTTTGCAAGCAAACTCTCTTTGAGCGTTCGAGCCCTCGCAATATGACCTTTTCCACGTTCGAGATAATCGGAAATAGTTTTCACGTCTGCAACAGCGAGGACGATATTATCACGAGAAAGATTGTCAAATGTTGTGCTTGCAGTCTCAAAATCTTTCGCAAATCGTCCACCAGTTCTCGCCTCAATATCGGCATATTTTCTCTTTCCCTCATCGACTCCAAAAGCCGCCTTGAACCATTCAACATTTTTTTTGGAAGAAGCAGTCTCCGTATGAGTCAGAACAACATTATGATTTTTATCACTCCCAAAAACATATGCCCGATTATCCGGAGCTTGTTTCAAGACAAACTCATCCATCCTGCGAAGGACAGCAGCCAAAGTTCCATTCGCAACTTTGTATTGTTTTGCCATGGTTTCACGATCATCAGCATCAAGAGCTTTGTCGATTGCTATTCGGAAAGCTGCGAGGGATTGTCGATAGTCTCTCTCGAGTGCGCCGCGTTCAGTTTCTGCCTGTGTTTCAGAAAGTGTTGGAGTGTATTTCCCCTTTTCCTCTGGGTTTTTTGGTTTCACGGAAGGATTCGTTTTCGGAGCCTCCACAGGCGTATTCGGAAATTTCGCCTCCATCTTTCTCAAAAGATCCTCAGCCTTTGGGAGTGCTACTTTGAGGCTCTCAATGAGGCCTTTCCCATCCTTGGCTTTCTCATACTTCCCATCCGTCGCCTCTTTCTGTGCAGCACGGAGAGCTTCAACGACCGGTCGAAGGGTCTTCAAATCCTCCGCGGCGGCTTTTTCATTGATAAATTTTGTATTAATCTCAAGAACAGTACTGGAATATCCACGAACCTTATCAGTAAGTTCCTTCACCTTCTGATCCAAAGTTTTCTCAGGAGCTTTTTCTTTTGGATTTCCCGATCTTCCCCCCGGTGCCTGCGGTGGTTTATTGCCATCGCCGTCGCCAGGTCCCGCAGCCATAGGAGTCAAAGGAGCATTTTTATAGAGATCGCTCGCCCTAAAATCCGCCACCTGTTTATCTGCCGCCGCAACCTCCGCGAGAGCGGCTTTGACTTTTGGATCACCTTTATCAACACCCGGAGTCTCCGCACGACGGCGAGCCTTCCCAGATTCCACCTCCACCTTCACCGCCAATTCCTGAGCTTTTCCCACATCAGGATTTGAAGACGCAAGGAGAGTTTTTAATTCATCAGAATATTTTTTCGCATTTCCAGCCGCCTCCAGAGTTTTGCGTTCAAAAGAATCACCGACATCCTCGAGGTCATCTTGTTTGTTATCAAATTTTTTATGAATCGCCGCAATTTTATCAGCATGCTGTCCAGGAGCGATAGGAAGAACTTTGGTTCCTTCCAGAACTTTTCGACGATGTCCCTGGAGGTCATAAAATTCAGAACCAAATTTCACCGCCACATCTCCATCCACCGTCACAGCTGTTGCGGTAGGATAGAGATCTCCAATCGTATTTCGAACAAGAGCTGTTTTATCAGCAAAACGAACAGTTCCATCAGGAGCGATCGTCACACCGAGAACAGCAGATCGGATATTATTTTCAGCCTGAACGCGTTTTTCTTCAGGAGGGAGTTCACTTCCTTCAAAAGTTACCTTCTGACCATCCTCAAGAGGTGCAGGTGCTGACTTGGGAGCTTCAGGAGAATTCTTAGGTGCAGGCAGGATATTTTTGATATAGGTGTTGTAAAATTCCTTCAGACTCGCAAAACCTTTTGTCAATTTTGCTTCACGCTGAACCAGGAGAGGATCATCAGGAGATGGTGGCAAAGACGTACTGAGCTGAAAACTATGAACAGCCCGGAGATATTCGCCTTTCTTTGGAGCTTTGACATTTATCGAATCAAGAAAACCACTCAAGTTTTTTGCATTCAATTCAAAACCAACTCTTCGAGCTGCTTCATTCACAAGTCCTGACCCCTCCTGCAAATACCGAGCAATAGAAGCTTCATTTGTTTCCAGCACCTTTGCGCTATCAGCGGCATTTGGATCATCATCATACGGATAAATTGCAGTTTTCTCATAACCAGAAATTGCACCATCTTTCAAAAGAACTTTGAAGTAATCATAGTGATCTGTATCAGTTTTTTGACGTGCATAAAACTCCATTCCATGACGGATGAAATCTTGAGTTTTGCCCTTAAACCAGACGCCATCCTGCGTGATCTGACTGAGAACAGAATCTTTGGTCTTTACAGTATCAAGAGTCGTAAACCATCTATCCTTATCAGCGTCATAAGTATCAAAAAAAAGAGTTCCAGAGTCATTTTTGTACTGCGCATACATTTTTCCTCCAGAGCGCATATATTTGTATCCAGTAATCCCATTTGTCACTTGCTCGTTCGAGACCCACTGATTTTCTTTGTGATTTTGAAGAGATTGGAATTTTGAAAATTCTTTTCCATCCCAAGCGATCCATTTCCCAGACTTCACATCGAGCTGTCGGACATAACGATCAGATGACATACTAAAGACACTTCCATTGATGGCACGATACGAAAAGCCTTCACCGACAACACTTTTTTCTACCGATGAAATAGTTGAACCATCAATCCATTTTCCATTCGCAGGAGTGTTTTTGAAGACATAGTCTACGAGAGCCATATTTCCAGTCGTTCGGGTTTCCGGAGTAGTGTCGCCATAATACTCATCATCAGTAGCCTCCTCGATCGTAAAAGCCTCAAAAAAATTCGTCGTACCATTGTAACGCAGGACTTTTCCATTTCCATCTTTCGAAAAGAAATCGCCATTATAGTGCATATACTGGAGACCAGTATCACCACCATCGACAGTATTCCAAGTTCCTTCTGGCTTTTTCTGAATCTTACCAATCATTTTTTGCTGACCAGCATCGAGAGATTTTTCAGAGCTCACAAAAGCTTTCTTGGTAGCATCCCAGCGCTGCAAAAACTGGATTTTTTTGCCACCCGGCCATTCCTGGAGGAGTTTGAAATATATTTCATCTCCATGCTTCAAAAACAGAGGAGTTTCTACAAGGCCATTTCCACGAACACTCGCTCCCACGCTCATATCCAAACCCAGTAAATCCCCGCGAACCCATACGTCATCCCGAGGAATGGTATTTTGCAGATATGCTATGCGTGCTTCTCCAACACGAAGTGCTTGTGGGATTTCTTTTTCAGGAGGTGGAAGAGGTTTTTCAGGCGTCGGAACCGGCGTAGGCTTGGTTTCAGCAACGACTGCCCGAACACCATCCTCCGTTTTCCTTGCAAGTCGTTCTTTTCTTGCGGCTTCATCAGTGTTTATTTTTGCCAAGTCTGCATCAAGTTTCGTTTTCAGAGCAGTCATTTTTTGAGCTACTTCTGTCTTGAGCGGCGCAACAAGTCTGTCATATTGAGATTTGTATTCAGTCTCATTATCAGGAAATTGCTTTTTGAGTTCTGCATCAAATTTATTGACAAGACCCGTGAGGAGCTCTTCCTGCGCACGAACAGCATTTGCGACTTCTTCTTCAGTTGCAATGCGCTGAGGAGCATCTGAAATTTTATTATAGAGCCCCATCTTTTCCTGCAACGCAGCAAGTTCCTGACTCTTTTGATTCAAGTCAGGCTTCTGTGGTTCTGATTTTGGAGCTTCTGGTGGAGCCATAAAATTGATACTTTTATTTTTGTATCAAGATATTATATCACAAAACAGCTTCAAAGAAAAGACCCCCATAAAGGCATTCCGGAAAGCTCCGGAAATTCACTCCAAAGCTCCGGAAAACGACTCAAAAGGAAAGAAATTGTGGCTGTATAGGTTGGTATGCTTTGAGTCTTGATCAAGACGCGAAGGATCAAGCGCGCATCCTCCGGAGAAAGATCGGTATATTGATGGATTTCATTAAGAACATAGAGTGGAGGAATCGGAAGGCCAATAGCGCCAAGCATTTCTATGCCAGCAGGAAAAGTATCCAGGAGATCAAGTTTCCCAGAAAGACCCCGAAGAACTCGAGCCTGTATGTCAGTATTTCCAGGAAAAGTGTTCCAATCAAGACGTCGAGTGTCCCAGATCAGGTGTTGAAAATCAGTAAGAGGTTCGCGAATTGGTTCTGATGAATCAGGAGGGAGATTGTTGTGATTCATAATATGGCTGGTGAAGGATTGGAGGCAAGATTTTTATATGTTCTGGCAGTGCTGGTATTTCCACCAATATTTCTCAAATAAATATTGCCATTTTCTCCATAGCGAATCTCGAGATGATCGCGTGATACTGATTGACTGAGAGTAGGATCAATACTTCGTCCCATTGTGAAAGTTTCTCCAGGACGAAGGGATTTGAGCTCATTGGAGCCAAAAGAAACAATAGCTTTGCCATTACGAAAACGAATATCAAGAGATTCAAGAGCATCAGGCAAAGAAACCCTGATAGTATCAGATCCAGGATATTTATAATATTGTCCGACATGAAGAGTTGCATCTTGATAAGCAGGAACAGATTTTGAGGCGGCATCAACAGCCGAATCAGACAGAAAGGCAACATTTCCATATCGCTCCTGAATTTTTGAAACATTAAGTTTTGTCGATTCAATACTGCCAAAATAATCAAAAAATTCCTGATACTTAAGAGTATGCCGTTTTGCCCCAGTATCGTGAGGATTCACAATTGTTACTGTTTTTTCATTCGGATTCACTGATTCGATACTATAAGCATGATTTTGATAAAAACGCTTTTGTGAATCCATAAAATATAATGTTTCAGTCTTAAACTCATGCACACGGCCTCCAGAAACTCGACCTTGCATAGAGTAAGGCGTGATCATATCACTTGGTGTTGCTGCCCAAAGCATGCTCCCATTTGGATTACGCCCAAAAGCAGTCAGAACTTGCTCAGCATCCTGACGTTTTGCAGCATTAGAAGAGAGAGGTCTGTGGCAAGTACCCCAAACATAAGACACGTTGCTTCAGTTGGCAATTTGTGGTCTG
>ERZ1292633.1942-Hain-H41-02um-R1-1942-length-21622-cov-6_pt1 | contig 21622 bp, 10 predicted proteins | sample MGYA00564406_ERZ1292633 | MGnify/ENA primary metagenome ERZ1292633 (study PRJEB36523, sample SAMEA6512639) | groundwater metagenome | collected 2019-01-08 | study: AquaDiva: Metagenomics assemblies of 32 groundwater samples
TGAAAAAACCCCCTCTCGTGGGCCAAGGCGGCCGTCAACGGATGGCTGACCGTTCCAATGTTTCCCAAATATTCGTACGTCGTGAAATCGCGTTCCTCGGGAACGCCGAACGCGTTGAGCACGGCGGCCCGATGGGGCCCGCCGACTTGATGGCAAATCGTCTTATCCACTTCTTGGGCGCTCCAACCGAGATCGTCCAAGAAGCGCCGCCAAGTCCCGCGGGCGAGTTCGACGCCGTGCTTGAGCACCGCCGGGGCGTCCGTCCTCATGTCGTCTCGCTGCCAACGGCATAGGTCCCAGTGCTCGACCGCCGCCTGCGCCGCCGCGCCGCATAGCCGGGGGCCGCCCGGGCCGAAGGAGCCGTCGCTGAGAAGAACGGCCGCCGCTCCAGAGCCCCCCGTCAGCGTCGCGATGGAGAGCTTGAAATGCTCCATCGTGGGAGTGTTCAGCATCGAGGCGATCATGCTCTCGTTGATTTCACGGGCCGACTCGCAGGAGACGACCAGCCCCGCTTTGATGTGTCCGAGCTCGATGCGGTTGGCGATATCGACGATCCCCGATAAAACGCCCAAACACGCGTTGGAAATGTCGTAGACCGAGCAGTCCCGGGCGACGCCCAATCGAGCGGCGACGGCGCACGCGGTCGCCGGCTCGCTGGATTCACGACACACTCCGGCGTACACCAAGGCTCCCACGGAAGCGGCCGGCACGCCCGCCTGCTCCAGCGCCTTGCGCCCGGCGCGGGCAGCACCCTCGGACAGCCTGAACCCCACGTCCCACCAACGACGCTCGCGAATGCCCGTCAACGCTTCCAGTTGCCCAAGAGGAAAACGCAACGCCTGATACACGGGCTCCACCCGACGCTCAAGCTCGCCGGACGTCACCACGTTGGGAGCGAGCTCATAGGCCATGGCGTCTAGAAAGACTTTGGAATATCTCAAGAACGCACCCTCAAAGTGAAATCGCGAATCTCATAGACGATCAGCCCGTCGCGGCTCAAATAGCCGTCGGCCGTCAGGGTTTTCTCCGCTTCGTCGACGCGAGTGATCCAGCACTGAATCTCGACGTTCTTGTTGGCCGGAGTGTACTGCCCCCGGTAAAGCCAGCGATGCTCGCGGCCCAGCGCCATGCTCTCGAAACGGCCCTCTCCGGGCCAGCGGTCGCGAGCGTGGCATTTCATCAGCTCGATAAACGACTCGAGCCCCAACGATCCGGGACACACGGGATCTTGGTAGAAATGAGCGTCGAAAAACCACTCGCGAGGATTGACCGCGCGGCGGCCGATCAAAGCGCCAAGGCCTCCGGGACCGGCTCCGTCGTATTGTTCGACGCTGTCTAAAAGAAGAAGCATCGGACCCGGCAGCGCCGGCGCTCCGACCGACAAAGACAAGGCCCGGGGCGTCTGTCCGGCCGCGGGAATAAACGGACGGGCTGCGCGCAGGCCGACTTGCTGGGCCAGGGAGGCCTTGGTGAAAAAACCGAATTCCGTCTGGCCCTTGTATATCAATCTCCCCGAGGCGTCGGTCATCGCCATATCGAAATTCTGAATGATCATGCCTCCGGAGGAAGCGACCTTGGTCATGACCACCTTGGTCACGAGCGTCCCCGTTTCAGGAGTGACCTCGGCGAATTGAACGGCGGACCCTCCCAGATTGCGGAACGACAAATCATCGGGACTCGTCAACGCCGAGCCGCAATACGCCGCCAGCCAGCCGCAGGGCTGCAGGGCCGCCTCCAGCACAAAGGCGAAAGGCATCGTCGCCTGCCCGTTTTCCTTGAAGTACCAGGCCTCGGGCGGCACATCGTATTCGGCCGTGGCGGCCGCGCCGGCTCTGAGAACCCACGGCTCTCCTTGCACCTCCATGATTCGGTCTAGGCACTGATAGGGCGGACCGGGAAGACGGGCGATCACCCGCTCGCGATCGAAAGGCTTGTAGCGATCGCCGAACGCCTGTGACGGGTTGCCGTTGGAGAATGCGAAAATCGTCTCGGGGCCGTACAAAGCCGTTTTCTTTCGAGGAACGGAGCCCGACCACAAGGACTCGATGTCCTCCCGCGCTGTTCCCGACACGCGCACGCTCATATCCGTGATGTGCACGATATTGCGGTCGTCGGCGTACATAAACGCGTCGGCCAGGCAATAGGGCGTTGCGTCTTGCCCGTAGCCGAGCTCTTTGACGTGCAACTCGTAGCGGACTTTTTTCGTCGACGGTAAGACTTGCCCCCGGCACTTAAGCCGACTGGCGACCCCCGGCACGGGTTCGTGCCAGACCTCGCCCTTTTTTCCCAGCCAGCCAAGACGCAGCAAGAACACGCGCAGCGTGTGCAGACAGCACTCATACATCAAGGTGCCGGGCATGACGTTGTCGTCTTTGAAATGACAGACCAAATGCCAGTCGTCGGGATGGATATCCATCTCACCGACGGCAAGGCCCAGTCCGTAGCGCCCTCCATCGGGTTGAAGCGCCAAGATCCGGTCGACAAGCTTCATCTTCCCGCCAGGCAGCGTCTCGGGGACGAAGGGCAACGCCCCGAAAGCCGGCCCAAAGGCCTCCGCCAAACGCCCGGAACGAAGCGCCTGTAGCTTCTCATCGTCCAAGGCCGCCGTCTCGTCAAAAGGAGCCAGGCTCCTCCAATCCGCCGGCCTTACGCCGGGACCCGGCGTCGTTTCGCCTTCGGCGAGAACGATGCCGCGCCCCCGAGCCAGTTCGGCGTGGGAAAAGAACCCCGCGCAGCCCTTACTCATCGTCAACAGGGGCTTGCCGTCGACCGTGCCCTCGAAGCGGAAGAAAAAAAGCCAGATGTCGTCGTGCTGGCCGAACCCGTCGATCGCGATGTCGTACTTGATGACCTGACCGGCGCGGGGCAAATGGTCGTGGAAGGTCACGATGGCGTCGAGCAGACGGTACACCGCCTTGCCCTGGGTCCGGGAGTCGATGCCCAGATACGCCGAAAGAAAAAGGTCGGCTTGACCGGCTTCCACGGCGATACAGGTCGCCAGGCGACCGGCGTCGAGATACCACCCATCGGCCATGACGTCATGCTCGGTGACGCAGGAGCCCGACTTCATGGAATTCGCCTCGCCGCTCACGGAAATGACGCGGTCAACCAGCATCAGGGGCTCATCGGGCAGGCGCACGCGCGACGGGTAGGCATCCACATGCGCGAATCGTTCTCCCAAGACGGCTCCGATACGGCCCACGGCGAACTCCAGACAGGCGCGGCGGTCCAAAAACAACGGGCGGACCTCAGGCGAGGGCGCGAGCGCCGTCCTGGCGCCGGCAAGCGAGAGCTGACGCGCGAGATTGCCCGTTTGAAGGCGGGAGAAGTTCGCGCTCAGTTTCAAGTACATCTCGTGAGCCCGCGCGGTCAAAGCCGCCGCGCCGACAAGGCCTTGGGTGGCGGCGGGAGACGCCGCCTGATGAGCCTCGAGGCTCATCGACGCGCGAATGGGCGGCGCCTCACGCGCCGAACGGGGCGCCTTGGCGACGGGAACCTCCAAGGACGCCGGCCGCCAAGACACCCAGCCCGCGCGCCCTCCCAAGGGAAGACGCACCAGCTGGGCCGGGGCCGCCGTCGGGGCCCGGTGACCGACGCAGAAGGTGCGCGTGCCGTACAAGGGGGTGAGATCGACGGGAATGCGCTCGCTGATCAGATACGCCAAGAGCTTGAGCACTCCCGACACCTCGTCGATTCCGCGGCCGTCGATGGCCCGGGAGTTGTGCGTGAGAGGTCCTAAAATCTTGTCGATCATCCGCGTGCACGACCCCTGCGGGCCGAGTTCGATGAAGGTCCGTATTCCGTCCTCATAGGCAGCCTTCACCAAGGCCGCGAAGTCCACCGATCGAATCGCCTGGCTCGTGATCGAGTCCGCCGCCGATTCACGGGTCACCTCATACGATCCGCCGAAAGCCCCCGAATAATACCTCACGCCGGGGGCCGGGTGGGTCGCGAAGAGGTGGAGGCTGCGGTATTGCTTTTCCACGAGTTTCGCCGCGGGGAAGTGGACGGTGGAGACCCCTTGCAGCGGGAGAAATACGCAGCCGAGCCCCTCCACGAGCTTTTCCACCGCGGACCGATAGCCCCCAACCACGCACTCGACGGGAGCGTTCACGATCAACAACGCGGCCCGCTCGGCTCCCTTAAGCGCTCGATTGACGGCCTCGGCGGGCCGGTCGACGACCCCCAGCACCCAATCGACCTTTTCCTCGGCCGGCAGCCGCCAAAACTGGCGCGCCGCCTCGCAAGGCCCCGCGAGTTCCGAGGTGAAAAGGCTTGACTGCGCCATGCGCCGAAGCATCTCGTCGCGAGAAGTCCACGCCCTCGTGGCGAACAGGCCCGCCGTCTCGCCCAAGCTGTAGCCCACGACGGCCGACGGCTCCACCCCGAAACTACGCAACAAGTCGCTGGTGACCGTGCCATGGGAGACGGAGGCGAAAATCAAGGCATGAAAGTCCGCATTGAGCTCGGCTTCCGCTTTGTTTTGCCAGCCCGGTTCGAATGTGAGCCGCCAAGGCGCCACGCGCGCGGGAGTCATTTGATCTCGAAGGTGGCCGTTTTCCAAATCTTGGCGGCGCGCAATCTCGGGCCACTGAGCGGTCAAAGGTCCGGTCATCCCCAAGTAGTGATTGCCGGAACCGGGGAACACGAACGCCACTCCCCCTTCGAGAGGCTTGCGCGTGGTGACAAACACCCGTTCCGAGGCCAGAGGCCTCTCGGGGTTGTCCTTAAGCCCGTCAAGGGCGGCGCGCGACAACGCCAAAATTTCCTTCCAGTCGCGGGCAACGAGAACGCACGCCAAGGCCGCGCGCGGCGACGAGCCGCGCTTCATCCACCAACGCCTGGCGCAAGCCTCGACCCCCTCGCGAGCGTCCTGCTCGCCCACCCAGCCGATGAAAGCCTCCAAATCCGCGATCAACTCGGGGGCGGTCGCGGCCTCGACGGCGAACAAGGCCTCGTCGCGAGCCCCGAGAGGCTGGCGCCGCTCATCCTCGACAAGCACGTCGCCGCCCGCGCGCTCGAATTCCTCGAGAACGACGTGCACGCAGCCGCCGTCTACGCCCATCGAGGTCACGCCCGCGCGTCTAGGCCCTTCCGCTCTATTGCGGAGCCAATAGGACGCCCGTCGAGGCGAATGAAAGCGCCTGCGCGCGGCCGCTAACGGCGCTATCGGGCTTAGAAGCGCGGGCCCCGGAGGAAGAATCTCCTGGTACAACGCCAAAGCGGTTTTCACCAGGCCCGCCAGGCCGGCCGCAGCGCCGGCATGCCCGATAATCGACTTCGACGTCGACAGCGCCAAAGGCAAGGGAACCTCCGCCGTGCCGAAGAACTCAGTCATCGCGACGGCCTCGTTGCGATCCTCGTTGACGTCGCCGGAGCCGTGACATTCGATGAGCCCGACCGTGCTGGGGTCCACCCGGGCTTCTTCGTAGGCCCTGCGCAGGGCCTGCGCGCACGCCTCGCTGCTTGCAACCATCTCGTGCGCGCCTGCGCCCGACGCCGCCCCAACGCCCTTGATCACGGCGTAGATCCGGTCGCCCTCTCGCACGGCGTCCTCGAGGCGCTTGAGAACCACGGTCGCGGCTCCCTCGCCCGGCGTAGATCCGTCGGCTTCCAATTCAAACGGGCGCGGCTTTCCCGTCGGCGTAAAGGGCTTGAGCGCGTGCGAGGCCGCCAGCGCCCTGACGTCTGCGGCCACGTCGACAGCCCCGGCCAACGCGACGTCGATCGTGCCGCGCTGCAAGGCCCGCACGGCCGCTTCGATCGCTTTGAGTCCCGAGTTCTCCTCGGCCGAGACCGTAAAACTAGGGCCTCCGAAGCGGAACTCGCGGGCGATGCGGCTGGCCGCGACGGAGGCCAAGCCCCCCATCACGCGGTTGGCGCTCAACGCCGGACCCGCGGCCTCGCGTAACGCCGCCAGCCAGGACGCGCGCTGCGAAGGCGATAGCGTCCACCCCTTGGCCTTGGCCCAGGAATCGGCCTGCGTCTCCAACGACCAGCGCATGTCGTATTGGGTGATCGAAAGATCGAAGGAGACGCCGAGGAAGACGCCCGCGAGTTCTCTGCCCTCCTCGCCCAAACGCGCGTCTGCGATCGCCGCGCGGGCGCTTTGAAGAGCCAACAGCTGCTGCGGCAGCATCTCTTCCATTTCCTTGGGCGGTATGCGAAACGCGGCGGCGTCCTCGCTCAGCGACCGGATCAAACGGCCTTTGAAGCCCGCGGGAACATCCACCCCCCACCACCTGTCCTCGGCGAAAACGCTCTCTCGTTCCGCGCCGCAAAAAACGGCTTCTTGATACGAACGCAGGTCGGCCAGGTCGGCGAACCGGGCGTCCATGCCCACGACGGCGATCGCCTGCGCGCACGGCGGCGCTCGGCGCGGGGAAACGGACGCGGCCGCCGTTCGCCTCGGTGGAGCTTCCTCGACGATGAGGTGGGCGTTGATCCCTCCGAAACCGAATGCGGAGAGCGCCGCTCGACGCGGCGTTTTAGCATCGCGCCGCGACCAGGCCTGCGCCTGTCTCGGAATGCGAAACGGACTCGACTCCAAATCGATCGAAGGATTGACTCGGGTCAGGTTCGCGCTGGGAGGCATCGTCTTATGTTCGAAAGCCAGCAGCACTTTCATCAATCCGGCCGATCCCGCGGCCGTCAGCAAATGGCCGATATTGGATTTCACCGAGCCCAGGGCGCATTGCCCGGCCGTCCAGCCGCGCTCCCCCCAAAGAGCCTTGAGACTCGCCGCCTCGATCGGATCACCCGTCGGCGTTCCGGTGGCGTGGCACTCGATGAAATCGATTTGGGATGGCGATAACCGCGACTCGAGATACGCCGCGCGCATGGCACGCAGCTGTCCGACCGTGTTGGGCGCCAGAAGGCTTCCACCCACATCGTTGGAGAAGCCCCCGCCCAGCAAAACGCCTCGAATCGTGTCGCCATCGCGCTGAGCGTCGCTCAGGCGCTTTAAGACGAATAGACCCGCGCCTTCGCCGACGACAAGACCGTCGGCGGAGGCATCGAAAGGCGCCGGCACCCCCGAGGGCGAAAGCGCGCGCAATTGCGAGAAGCCCATTTGCGTGTAAAGACTTTGCGGGCGGGCCAGGCCTCCGGCCAAAACCGCGTCGGCTCGGCCCGCCCGCAATTCTTCCATCCCGAACTTCAACGCGTAGAGAGACGACGCGCAGGCCGCGTCCAATGTCCACGTCCCTGCGCCCAAACCGAACGCTCGCGCCGTCACCCCCGCGGGCAGACCGGCCACGAATCGATTGGCGGGATTGACGCGCGCCTTCTGGCGCCCCGATCCCTGGCCCAAGGCATCGCGTTCGAAGGCTCCCATCAACTGCTCTCGCGACCAGGCCGCCACACCGTCGGTCGGCAAGACCAACTGCCCCATGATCACCGCGGTGCGCGCCTTTTGGTCCGAGGACAGCTTGGCCTGGGCCAAAGCCGAGCGCGCGGCGCTCAGAGCCAAATGGAACGCCGGGTCCAAAGAGAGAACCCATTCCGGATCGAGATCCAGCCCGTGAGGATCAAAAGTGAAATCCTCGATAAAGCAGGCTTTCTTTGAATAGACCTTGTCAGGGGCGCCTTTAGCCGGATCGAATACGCTCTCGGTCGCAACGCCCCACCGACCCGCCGGAACGACCCGGGACGCGCAGCGCCCGGCGACGAGGTTATCCCAAAACCGCTCGGGAGTGAGCGCGTCGGGAAACAGACCCCCCGCCCCAACAACGGCGATCGACTCCAATTGAGAGCTCACTGTTTGTAAATGGTATACGCCTGGGCGTCGTCGGCCCACTCGACCCGGGCCTTGAGCAGACGCCGCAAGACCCCCAGCCAGCCTCCGTCGGCCGGATTGAAAACGGATTTCGCCAGAGCGGCCTTGGCCGCGATGACGCGGATCGTTTCGGCCGACACGTCATCTCCCTTCCCGGGCATTTGGGCGATTAAACGGACTCCCCGTTTTTTGGATTCTTCGTCGGGGTATTCCCACGTTTGGCCCGCCTGAAGGCGCATCTCTCCGACAATGTCATTAGGCACCAGCATCGCGGTCCGATTCTCGACGCCCAAGTCGTAAACGTTGTAAAGATAAATCCAGCAATCGCGCGTCGCCGTCACGGACAGCACGGCATCCTCCCCATGACGAAAACGAGGGCTGGACACGGTCAGCGCGACATGAAAATTTTGGTCCCCGCCGGATTCTCGCGGCACCACGCACGCCTTGATCCGCATGCGGTAGAGACAGCCCGGACAATCGGCGGCGTCCCGGTAGCCTTCCTCGAGCACGGCCTCTTTGACGATGCGCCCGTTGCGCGTTGTCTCGAGTATGGCCTCGGTCAAGCGAGACTCGCGACGCAAGCCCTCCTGCTGAAAGTCCATGAATTTCGACTTGACCTCGACGCCGAGGAAGTCCCGCACCGCCGCCGCCCTCGCCTGCTCCATCGCGGCGGCCCGGGCCTGATGACGCGTCTCCTGGGATCCGACCGCCACCGACGCCGCGCCCTCGAGCCAAGTGCAGCCGTCCGGGTCCACTCCTAAGATTTTGCCGGCCGGTTCGACCGATTCAGCCTGCCCGACCGATCGCCCCGGGGCGGCTGGAGCCCAAACCGCGCTCGCCGGATTTTGGAGCTCTCCCCGACGAGAGGCGGCGCAGGAGGAGAGCACCGCGCACGCACCCAGAAGGGCCAACAAAGACCGAGCGGTCATCGGCCGGCGCCGGCCTCTTGGTCCAAGGATTGGTGGGCTTTTTCGGACGCGGATTGGGACGCGCCGTAATCCGGTCGAGTTTCGACGACTTTACGCTCCCGACAGGCCGCCGCCAAGCAGGTTAGAGACAGCAGCGTCAAAACAATAACTCTCATAAGCCCTCCTGTCATGCTGATGCGTCCACCACGTTACGGCGAAAAGCTTCGGCCAAAGAGGCGTCGGACGCGCACTCCAAACCCTGCATCCGGGCCACGAGCCCTCCGCTCTCATCGAGGAACTCGGCGTCGGCCGTGGCCAGCCCATCGGCGCGACGAACGGCTTTGAGAACGATCCGCACGCCCCTTTCGGGAAATCGTTGCGCGAACTGGCGGTAGCGCGCCGCGAAGCTGGGCAAGCACGGGGCCCCCATCTGGTTCTCGGTCCAGAGAATCATCGCCTGAAACGCGGCGTCGAGCGCGGCCGGATCGGCCAGCCAACGGTCCCGGATCGGCAGGCGAACCCAGGACGCGGGCGGCAGAGACGTTCTCGACTCCACGACGATCCCCTCCGGGCCGCAATGGGGAACGGACAAGAGGAAGCGCATATCGGGACCATGAAACAAAACGTCCGAATAGACCTTGTCCATGGAGCGGCCGTAGCGCGGACCGCTGACGACAAGCTCGGCCGAGGGCGAAGCCGGCCGTTTCAAGCCCAGCACCACTCGCGCCCGGACATGAAGGATTCCTCTCTCTCCACGAAGCTCGGCGCTCACGGCTAAAACTCCGTCTTGCTTCACGGCGGGACCGGAGTGGGCCCTCAGCGGCGTCTGGCGTCCGCGCGACACGGTGATCGCCTTGGTCACGCGCAAATCGTCAAAGCCGATGAAAGAATACCCGGGGTGTGAATGCAAGGCGGCGTGGGCTAGCCACTCCAACGACACCGCCAAGGGAAGCACCGCGCGGCCGTTGAGCACATGCGATGAGATGAAGGGATACGCCTCGAGCGAGAGATCTCGCTCGAAAACAACGGGCATCGGGGCTTTGACGCCCGGACGCTCGGCGATCACGACGGTTTCGGCCGGGCCCCGCCCGCGCAGCTCCGAGATCAGATGAGCGGCTCCCGACGCCGGTTCGATGACTCCCACCCCCTCGGAAAGAAACAGGCTCTTGAGGCCGGCGTCGACCATCCCCCCATCCCAAGGTCCCCAGCCGATAGACACCGTGCGGCATTTGGGAAGACGAACGGAGAGAACCTGGGCCGCCTTATTGAGGACCTCGTTGGCGATGGCGTAATCCGCCTGCCCCGCGCGGCCAAAACGCGCCGTTGACGAGGAAAAAAGCGCGATGAGGCGCAACTCCTCGAGGCGCACGCCGTCAAGCAGATGCCTCAGGGAGGACAGCTTCGTGTCAAGCACCGCGTCGCACATGGCGGGAGTTTTATCGAGAATGGATTTATCGGCCAGAACGCCCGCCCCGTGGACGAGGCCGCGGATCGGGCCGAAATCGGCGACGGTCTGGTCGATGAGCGCTCGTATCGCGGCCGCGTCGCGAACGTCGACGCTCCGGTAGCGCGCCTCGACGCCGGCCTCGCTCAATCGCGCCAAGGTCGCGCGAATCTCCCGCGCCGCCATCATTTCCTTGGCCCGAGCGCCGATGTCCTTGGGAGACAGACCGGGCTGCGACGCGGCGATCGCCTTGCGCAGGGCGGCTTCATTGACCGCATGGTCAAATCCGGCGGGCTCCGGGCCGGGAAGCGGCGAACGGCCGACCAGGACGAGTCGCGGCTTGAACACCCTGCCCAGCGCGAGCGCGCATTCGGCGGTCACACCCCGGGCCCCCCCGGTCACGATGACCGCGTCGCCCGGCGCAAGAGGATCGCGCCCGCCCGCGTCGATAGGACGCTCGACCAACTCCACGACTCGAAGACCCTTTTCGTCGAGGCCGGCCTCCACGGGACCGTCGAAGGCGATCTCTTTGACCAGCAATTTGGCCGCCGAATCGACGGGCAAAGACGGAGACACGTCGATTGACCGGCAGCGAACACCCGGCCATTCCCGCGCGGCGGTCTTCATTAAGCCCGCGAGGCCGCCGAAAGAAGGATCCTGATCCCGTCCCCCTTCCAGGCCGAGGGCTCCATCAAGGCGCGTGATGGACACGACCAGGCCCCGAACTCCGCGCAGGGCGAAAGAGCGGCCGGCGGCCTGAACAAGACGGAAGGACTGCTTGAGCCAAACCTCGGAGTCGCCGGTCCATGGACACCCCTTGGCGGCAGGCCGCGCGGGAGCGACGAGAATCAAAGCGCCGAGTTGCGCGGGCAGGCGTCGGGGGTCGTCGACGGCGATCGGTTCGACTTGGAAGCCGCGCTCGCGGAGCTCGTTGATCATCGCTCCGTCCAAGCCGGAATCCTCGGTGACGGCGATCGTCAAGGATTTATCGAGAGGGAAGGCGTCCCGGGGGCCCGGAGACGCCAGTTCCGCGACCAATCGTGTGATCGCCCCCGGCTCATCGACGGGCTTGACGGCCGGCTCCAGAGGCTCGGCGGCGGCGACAGACGACGTGACCGTTGGGACGCCGTTCGCCTCGCCTAGGTAGGAGGCGATCTGCTTGAGCGTGCGCAGCGTGCCCAGGTGTTCAGGTTTGACTTTGGGGGCCCCGGGCAGTTTTTCGGACACGGCGGACAGGATTTCAACCCTCTTGATCGAATCGATGCCGAGGTCGCTTTCGAGGTCCATGTCGGGATTGATCGTGTCGGCGGGATAGCCGGTCTTCTCGGCCACGATGGCCAGAAGCACGGGGACGATATCCGCCGACGGCGAGGCGAGCATCGGAGCGGGCGCAGAAGCCGCGACGGTCGCCGGCGCGACGGCCGTGCCGCCCTCCGACAAATACGCCGCGACTTGCTTGAGAGTGCGCAAAGTCCCCAGATGCTCGGGCTTGACCTTGGGTGCGTTGGCAAGGGCCTGGGAAACGGCGGAAAAAATTTCCACTCGCTTGATGGAGTCGATCCCGAGATCCCCTTCCAAATCCATTTCGGGATTGATGCTCTCGGCGGGATAGCCGGTTTTTTCCGAGACGATCGAGGTCAGAACGGACAAAACGCCGAGGACGGAAGACGCCGCGGGCTCAACGCCCGGGACCTCCCGGCTCTCGACGGCGGCGGGTGTTGGCGCGTGGACGGCGGCCGGGACGGGGACTTCGCCGCGCACTCGAGCGGACAAGGATTGCTGCCGCTCAACGAGAGCTTGAATCGATTTCTGGGCCGCCTCCTGTCCTTGGAGAAATTGAAGATGCAGCGCCGCCGTCTGCTCCTGGAGCTTGGTCATGGCGTCGATGCTGGACTGCGCGGCCGACAGGGCGTCCGCCAAGAGGCCGGGCTCCCCACACGCCGTCGCCGGGGACGCGGCCGCAGGCGCGCAGGGCGCGGCGAATGTCCGCCGCGGAGTCGATCGATAGGGGGCGCCGGTCAAAGAGACCGCCATCTTGGGTTTGGAGCGACACGTCTTAAGACCCTCGAGACCGCCTTGCCAGGACGACAAATCCAGGCGATGTCCCAAGGCAGCCAGCTGAGCGAGCACGCGGGCGAAGTCGCCCACGCCGTGTCTCTTTCCGTTGGAGGCGTCCGTCGCCGCGACGACATGCTCCTTCCCTTTGAGAATTTGGGAGACGAGTCCGCTCAGCCTCGCCCCGGCTCCCGCCTCCACGAACGTCCGGATTCCGTCGGCATACATCGTCTCGATGAGCGTGACGAATTCGACCGGCCGGCAGAGTTGGCCGGCGAGCAGGGCCAAGGCCTGTTTCGCTTCATGAGGATACGCTTTCCCCGTCGAATTGGCGTAGACCTCGCATCGAAACGGCGAGAAACCGATCTTTTTGAGCGCGGCGGCGAAGGGCTCGAGCGCCGCGGCGACGAGCTTGCTGTGAAACGCCGCGGCCACGGGCAGCCGAACGACCCTCATCCCGCGTCCGGACAAGCGCGTCTGCGCGCGTTCGATTTCAGCGGTGGCGCCGGAGAGCACGTTTTGCGTCGGGGCGTTGCGGTTGGCGACGACCAGGTCGAGACCTTCCTCGGCGACCGCTTTAGCAACCTCCTCGAACGAAGCGGCGACGGCCAGCATCGCCCCTTTGTCCGCCCCGTCTCCTTTCATCAACCGGCCCCGAAGGCCCGACAGTTCATGCAAGGTCGGCGCGTCGAAACACCCGGCGACATGCAGCGCGACGAGCTCGCCGTAAGAGTGCCCGGCCACGCCGTCGGCCTTGACGCCGAATCGAGCCAGCGCCCGCCACGCGGCCAAAGCCGCAGCGCCCAATGCCGGCTGAGCGACATCCGTGGAGCGCAAATCCTTTTCCTGAGAGTCCTTTTCTTCCTTCGTCCACGCGGGTCGAGGAAACATGAGGTCGCACAAACGCTTTTGGGACTTGAATACGGCGTCCGCTTCTTCCAGCGCCGAGAAGGATTCTGGGAACGTGCACACCAAATCCCGAGCCATGCCCGTGTATTGCGCGCCCTGACCGGGGAACAAGACCCCAAGCTTGCCGGCCCGGCCCGAGCCAAAGTAAATCCCCTCGGGAGAAGACCAAGACGGCTTATCGGCGTTGGAAGACAACAATTGCATCGCTTTGTCGACAAGAGCGCGGACGTCGCCGCCCTTTTCAAGCACCAACCCCAGCCGGCAGGCCGCTGCGACGTCGAACGCGCTTCGCGCGGCGACGGCGTCGATTCGCACCTGATCCCACGACTTCTCGGCCGTCCAAGACGCCAAAGACGCTTTCAGCTGCGCGATGTCGCAAGCGGACAAGGCGACGATGTCCTGATCCCCATCCCAGTCCACTTCGATTTTCTCGGGATTGGCTTCTTCCAGAATGGCATGAAAATTCGTTCCCCCGAATCCCAAAGCGGACACGGCGGCGCGCCGCGGATGTCCGCTCGTCGAAAGCCATGGCCGCTTATCCGTGTTTAAATAGAAAGGAGCCTTCAGGGACGCCAGCACCGGATGCGGCTGCGTCACCTTCAACGTGGGAGGAAGCACCTTGTGGCGCAACGCCATGGTCGCCTTCAACAAACTGGCGGAACCCGCGGCGGCTTTGGTATGCCCGATCATGGATTTCACGGAACCCAGAGCGCACCAAACGCCGTCCTTTTTGGCCGCACGGTAGAGCGACGTCAACGCCTCCACCTCGATCCCGTCGCCGACGGAAGTCCCGGTCCCGTGGGCTTCGACGAGTTCGACGGTCTCGGGAGACACGTCCGACATCTGATAGGCCTGCTCGAGGGCTCTGACCTGCCCCTGCGCGCTGGGAGCGTAAATGGACTTGCCCCGTCCATCCGAAGACGATCCGATCCCCCGGATAATCGCGTGGATCGTATCGCCGTCTTTTCGGGCGTCATCGAAGCGTTTGAGAACGAGCATCCCCACTCCCTCGCCGAGCGTGGTGCCGTCGGCGGACGCGTCGAAGGGCTTGGCGTGGCCGGAAGGCGAGAGGGCCGGCGTCTTGGTGAAGCACGTATACATGAAGATGTCGTTGAACATGTCAACGCCGCCGCAAATCACCATCGCGGCGCGGCGAGCCGAGAGCTCCAGGCTCGCCATATGCAGGGCGGCCAGCGAACTGCCGCAGGCGGCGTCGACGACGCAATTCGTGCCTCCCAAGTTGAAGCGGTTGGCAATTCTTCCCGCGACGACATTTCCCAGCAACCCCGGGAACGACGCCTCCTGCCAGGGCACAAAACCGTCAGAAATACGCGCCATGGCGTCGTCGATTTGGGCCTTGGGCACTCCGGCCTCTTCCATGGCCCTTTTCCACTGGGGATGCGTCAGACGCGCCCCCAAGGGAATCACGATTTCCAGGGCGCCGGTGACTCCCAATATCGTCGACACCCGGCTTCGATCCCACGTGTGGGCGTCCACGTTATACCCCGCGTCGGCCAGCGCCATCTTGGCGGCGACGAGGCCGAAAAGCTGGGCGGGATCGGTCGCCTCAAGAGAATTGGGAGACAAGCCGAACTCGGAAGGATCGAAATCGTAGGCCTGGAGAAATCCCCCTTTGTAGGCGTACACCATATCGGGCTTCTTGGGATCGGGATCGAAGTAGGCGTCCTTGCTCCAATGAGACGCCGGAACGTCCCTGATGGCGTCGACTTTATTCTTGATGTTCGCCCAGTACTCGCCCAGGCTCTTGGAGTTGGGAAATAGCCCCGCGACACCGATAATGGCCAGAGGCGTGAACTTGGAATGATCTTCGGTTTTCTTTGGCATGATCTCTCTATTGCGTTAATCCAGAACTCGCTCGAGCTCGGCGGCCGGCAGCGGCTCGATGCGGACGGTCTCAGGGTTCAAGACGGCGCCTTGACAGCGCAGGAAGTGGGCGCGCGTCAGCACGGCCGCGCCGTAGAGAATGTTTCTCGCGACCACCGCCACACGGCGCTCGGCGGGAGCGTCCAGGAAACTGCCTTTGACCCATTCATTGAAGGCGCCCATGGCGGGCCCGCACCAGACCTGATAGTCGAGCACCCGGTCGGCGGCCCCGGAGTTCGCCCAGCGCGACGCCTGCCCCAGGTAAGAGCGAAACACGAGAGACAGCAGATGCTTGGGATCCTTCTGGGCCCTCTCCACTTGAGAGGGATCCCTTTCGAGAAAATACTCGCGCGTCCGCGACCAAACCTGCTCCAGGGGCGACCTGAACAAGTCCCTCTCAATCTGCGCTTTCAGCGCCGGAGGGATGGCGGCCATAGAGTCATGCTGCTTCCAAATCTCGTAGAGCTTCGCGCCGCGTTGGGCGAACATGGTCCCGCGTTTAAGAACCTGAACCTTCACCCCCAGCTCGAACATATCCGCCGCCGGCGCCATGGTGCAATCGGCCTGGCCGGCCTCGCACAGCATCGCGCGGACTCTGTCCGAGGTCCCCGATTCCACGCAGGACTGGTTCACGGAGCCGGTCATGACGTAGGCCGCCCCCATCATAAAAGCGGCCGCGGCCGCATCGGGAGTCGCGATGCCGCCCGCCGCCCCGATGCGAACCGCGCGATAAAAGCCGTAGCGGGCTTGGAGGCGATCGCGCAAGGCGATCATCGCCGGAAACATCGCCACCAAGGGACGGTTGTCGGTATGGCCGCCGCTGTCGGCTTCGACGGTCAAGTCCTGAGCCATGGGAAGCTCGGCGGCAAGCGTCGCTTGCGCCGGGGCGATAAGGCCGGCGGCCGTCATCTCGCGCAGCATCGTCTCGGGAACCGGGGAGAGGAATTTGGCGGCGACCTCCACCCTGGACACCTTGGCCACGATCTTATTGGGCGACGACACCCTGCCGTCGGGACCCCGGGAAATCCCGCTCAAACGGTAGCGCACCAGGGAGGGCGTCAGGCCCATGAAGGCGGAGGCTTCGACCAAACGCACCCCGCGGCGCAGATACAGGTCGCACACCGCGTTTTCAAGATCAGGCTCGTTGGGGCTATGGATCAGGTTGAAGCCGTACGCACTGGAGCCAAGGCAAGACTGCAGCCGGTCGATGGCCGCTTCGATGCGCTCAATCGACAGGCCCGCGGCCCCAAAAAACGAAAGCAGTCCCGCCTTGGCCCCGGCCTCGACAAGAGCCTGCGACGCGATGCCGTTGGCCATGGACCCCGTCGCGTAAGCGTAGCGCACGCCGTGCTCCCGGCGGAACTCGCCGTCGCCGAGACTTTCCGGAAGCAGCCCGGGGGCAAAAGCATCCCCCGCGCGCACAGGGGTCCTCAAGTCGCGAAGGGCGCGTCCGAGCGTCGAGGCGTCAGACGTTATATCGACTGCGGGGTGGCTCGGTGTCAAATCGGTCCAGTTCGCGCGCGCTAGAGTACGTGATTATACCCTTTTCTAGTCGATGTGGTATCCCCGCGCCCGTGCAGGATCAATGTCACCCGCTCTTGAAAGCCTGTTCCCTTTCGCAGCCGCCACCGTCGTGACGATCCGGCTCAAGAAGCGGGCGTCGAGATCCTCGGCTTGATGCCCGGCGTCGCGGACGCCGGCGCGGCTGCGCTGACGCTTTGCCGATAGCGCTCCAGGACGACGGCGACCGCGGCGTCTCGAGCCTCGACGGTCACGGGATGAGCCAAATCAAACCACCGGTCCGATGACGTGCCCCTTCCTTTTTCCGCCGGAAACACGACGAACGGCTCGTCATTTCCGGGTTCTGATTTTTTTAAAATCCGGATGCCCTTGATTACAAAAGCGTCCGCGATCAACAGCTCGGCGAAAGCCATCAATTTCGTCGAACGATCGGATGCGTCTTGGTACGCCCTCACCCGCGCTTCGAGCTTCGGAAGATTGTTCATGTCCCCCCCCCCCTAATGAAACCCCCCCTTGGGCAGCCTCAACAATGAGACGATCGGGGGGTTAAAAAAGTTCCCGTTCGGCGCTTAAGCGCCGATCCATTCATAAGCCGAACGGTGACTTCCCAGTTTTTCGGCGTGGCTGATGAAGCGTGCGTACACGGGATGGCGAGCGATGGTCGCGGAATCCCCGATCACGATCAAGCAGCGTCGCGCTCGGGTGATGGCGACGTTCAGCCTTCGCATATCGGATAAAAATCCGATCTGGCCTCCCTCGTTGGACCTGACCAAGCTGAGGATGACGGCTTCTTTCTCCCGGCCTTGAAAGCCGTCGATGGAGCCAATTTCAAGGCCCCTATCGCGAACCATGGTCTTGAGCAGCTTGGCTTGCGCGACGTAGGGTGTGAGAATCGCCGTGTCCTTGGCCCTCAGGCCCGAACCGAGCAATTCGTGCAGAAGTTTGACGGCCAATCGCGCCTCGCCGTCGTTCTCCCGGCTTTCGAGCAGTTCATTCCATGACTCTTCGAAACCCGCACCGGACGTGTCCACATACGTCACCGGCCGGCTGATCAGGTCGGAGGGCATCGTCCCCGGAAGCTCGGAGGCGACATGCTTGGCTACGGAGTCGTCGGCGATCAGCTTCCCCTCGTAAAATTCGTCGGAAGGGAAGCGCATGATGTCCTCGTGCATGCGGTATTGCACGCGCAAGAGCGTCTGGGAGCTGGTCGGCAAAATCTCCTTGAGGCGGTCGAACAAGGTCACCGCCAGACCTCCCTGAGCCGCCTCCTCGGAATAAATGGTGGGCGGAAGCTGGTTCGCATCTCCCGCGAAGACGGCCTTGCGGGCCGACACCAGCGGCACCCACGACAACGGCTCGCTGGCCTGGGACGCCTCATCGAGAACGACCAGATCGAAAAGCCCTTTGACGTAGCGCTTGGACACCCCGGCATGGGTCGCCAGGACCACATTGGCCGCGGCGACGATGCCTCGGGCGATATCGGACTCCAAATCCCGCGCCTGACGCCACAGCTTGCCCACTTCCCTCTCGCGCAGCTGGCGCTCCTCGTAGCCAAGCTGGCTCGTGGCTCGGCCGAAGCGGGATTTGCGATGGATCAGGCGCTCGCGGTAGGCGTCAAGCTCTTTGACCTCCTCGTACGCCGGATCCTCTTCGATTTGCGCGGCCAAATTGCCGTGACGCAGGCTTTCCAGGGTGCGCGCCGGATGGCCCAAACGCACGACCCGTAGGCCAAGGCCTATCAGTTTTTCAAGAATATTATCGACGGCGATGTTCGAAGGAGCGGTCGCGAGCACGCGCTCACCTCGGGCGACGTGCTGGCGGATGATCTCGACAAGAACGGTCGTCTTGCCCGTACCCGGGGGTCCGTGGACGAGGCAAACGTCCTGCGCGGCCAACGCCCGCTTGACCGCCTCCTGCTGAAATTCATTGAGAGCCTTGTTATACCAGCCGACCTTGCCGGCCCTGACCCTCTCGGGTTCCTGTTCCCCCAGGAAAATCTCCCGAAGCGTCGACAATCGGGTGCGCTTGGCCTCGGCGACGGTGACCAACGCCCTGCGCATGCGCTGATAGGTCGCGTCCGAGCCCAGAAGATCGACCTGGCAGGCGCCGCGGATGTCTTCGGGAGGACACGACGTGAGCGCGACGCTCACACGGTACTCGTCGACCTTATACAGCACGCCTTCCATGCACGCCGGCTCGGTCTTGGGCGGGAAAGTCAACAGCACGTTATCACCCGCGTTCATCGCATGAAAAGGAGCGAGCTCCTCGTTTTTAGGCGCTCGCGACAGCGTGATCAGGGTCATGCCGCCCATCCCGCCCTCGAATCCATCGACCGTCAGGCCGCACACCGTCTTGCCGCTGGCTTCGCGCTGCGCGACCGGGAATTTGCGCAGTTCCCGCAGGTTTTCCGCCTTCTCGGCCTCCCGTTCAAGGTCGATGAGGGTCCGCAACGCTTCGAAGTGTTCTTTGCCGGCCATCGGCATCATCTTAGCACTTGCTCGCCTGCTCTTTGCCCGCCCGATCCGATCTTTGTAATATCGCGGCGTGGCGATTCCCAGCCTGCCGTCCGTGCGCGCCCTGCTTCGCCGGCCTAAGCCCGGCTCCGGCGACTTCACCTGGGACCTCGCGGAATATGTCCCGGGAAATAAGCTCGATATTTATTTTCGCGGAGAGGATTTGTATCGCGCCATGGCCGCGGCGATAGAAAACGCCGTAGACAGCGTGCATCTTGAAACCTACATTTTTGGCGGAGACAAGACCGGCAGGACCTTCGCGGATCTCCTCATACGATCGGCTCGACGCGGCGTTCGCACGCGGCTGATCTACGATTCCGTGGGCTCGTTGGATTTAGATCCGACCCTGGAAACGCGGATGAGGAACGGCGGCGTCCAAATCCTTGAATATCACCCGATCGCTCCTTGGCGCCCGCGTTGGGCCTGGAATCAACGGGCCCATCGAAAAATCCTGATCTGCGACGGGAAGGTGGGATTTATCGGGGGCATGAATATCTGCGACGAGCATGCGCCGAAGTCGCAAGGAGGACAGGATTGGCCCGACGCGCACGCTCGCCTCGAGGGTCCCTCGGCTTACGATCTCGACCGTCTCTTTCGTTCGGTGTGGTACAGAGAAACCGGCCGCTGGTTCGATTCCTATGGACACCCCGAATTCGTCAGGGGACCCTCACTGGTCAAGATCGTGGGCAATCACGAACTCATCAAGCGCTTCGTCATTCGCGAGTCCTACGTCAAAGCCCTGCGCGCCTCTAAAAAACGCGTCGACATCGCCAACTCGTACTTCGTTCCGGATTGGCGCATACGCCGTTCCCTGACCCAAGCCGTTCGCCGGGGCGTCAACGTGCGGGTGCTCGTTCCGGGGCGCTCCGACGTCCTCTCGGTCTGGTATGCCATGCGCTCAAGCTACGCCTCTCTTCTTTCGCGCGGGGTGCGAATCTTCGAATGGCAGGGACCGATGATGCATGCCAAGGCCGTCGTCGTCGACGGCCTGTGGTGCTCCGTGGGTTCCTACAACCTCGATCACCGCTCGTTGCGGCACAATCTCGAAGTCAATCTTCAAACCACCGATCAACGCTTTGTCTCGAGTCTGCATGATCGCTTCGAGGCCGGCGTCGCCGGAGCCCGCGAGATCACCCCCGAATCATGGCGCGCGCGCCCCCTAATCGATCGATGCCTGGAGCGGTTTTGGTCGTCCTTCGACTACTTCTTCTAATTTGATAACCTCGTTGCGGTGAAACGACTCTACCTGATGAGGCATGGCCACTCCCCGTCGATCGCCTCGGCGGGAGTTCCCTCGGACGCGTTGCGTCCGTTGTCGGACAGGGGACGAGAGGACGTCCGTTGCGTCTGCGCCGAACTTCTGCGCCGAGAGGACGCGCCGGACCTGATCCTCCATTCGCCTTTGACCCGCGCCGCTCAAAGCGCAGCCGCGGCATCCGCGACGCTGACCCCGCGCCAGGGCGTCCACGTCTTCGCCCCTCTCGACAATACGCGCAGCGCCGAGGACGTCTTCTCGGCCCTTTCCAAGCGCGCGGACAACGTTGAGGCAATTCTCGCCATCGGCCATCAGCCTCAAATCGGCGAGATCGCCGCGCTTCTCGTGCGCGCGGCGTTCGATATCGGTCCCGCCACCATCATCGCGCTCGATCTCAAGACGACGCCGCGCGTGCTGTGGATTCTCCACCCGAACAACGTCCCATGAGCGCGCAACGCCGCCGCCGCAACGATCACGACGAACTCCGCCTGGCATGGCGATCGGCACCCCATTATTATCTTTACCCCGCCGCGGGTTTTTGCATGGGTTTGACTTCCCCCATCGGCGCCTTCCTCCTGCGGTACTGGCAGGCCGACCCCATCTTAAAAAATCTTTGGGTGCGCCACGAGCTTGATTACAACTCGCTGTTTTACGCGTACATGGGCGTGGGCACGGTGATCTCGTTTACGATCTTCGGATATGTCCTGGGACTGCGCTCGGAACGCCAGCGGGTCAGCAACCGCATCCTCTCGGCGCGCATCGAAGAACTTCACCTCAAATCGGTCACGGACGGGTTGACCGGCGCCTACACCCACGGATATGTCCATGAAATTCTCGAGCTCGAAATTCAGCGCGCGCTCACTCACAAAACCCCCCTATCGCTGATGATCATCGATATCGACGATTTTAAGTCCATCAATGACAGCCATGGCCACCTCTTCGGAGACCGCGTCATCAAAGAAACCGCGGAAACCCTCGCCGCCAACGTGCGCTCGGAAGATATCCTTGGACGTTACGGCGGCGACGAATTCGTCGTTTTGATGCCCGGCGCCGACGCCGCGACCGCGTCCCATATCGCCGGCCGCTCGCGCAGCGCCATCGCCAAGAACGGCTATCTGACCACCATCAGCGTCGGCGTGGCCACGCTCGATGAATCCGGGAAGGAATCCCCCTCAAGCATCCTGCATCGCGCGGATATGAATCTCTATCAGGCCAAGCACGATGGAAAAAACTGCGTGCGCGACCGCTGCGTCTTGACCGCTCTCCCCCAACGGCGTCACGGCGACGCCAAGGACTAACCTGGAATCTTCAGTTGACTCTCTGCTGATGAGGGAGCCGCGTTCGGATCGCCCCTTG
>ERZ1292633.1947-Hain-H41-02um-R1-1947-length-21569-cov-5_pt1 | contig 21569 bp, 14 predicted proteins | sample MGYA00564406_ERZ1292633 | MGnify/ENA primary metagenome ERZ1292633 (study PRJEB36523, sample SAMEA6512639) | groundwater metagenome | collected 2019-01-08 | study: AquaDiva: Metagenomics assemblies of 32 groundwater samples
GTCAAGGGCCACCAGTTTGACGACCGCCAGGCGCTCTGGGTGCTCGAGTGGATCGCGCGCTGCGTCTCCGGCGACCCCCTTTGCAGCGACGTGTGGAGTGCGCCGTTTTTCCACCCCGCCCCCGGCGCGCTCGCTTTCGGCGACCCCACGCTGGGGCTGGGATGGATCTACGCCGGCGTGCGCGCGCTCGGCCCGTCCCCGGCTCCGGCCTTCGTCATCACGCAGATGCTGATGCTCGCTCTCGCGTATCTCGCGGCGCTCTGGATGTTGCGCTGGGCGCTGTGTCTCCCGGTGCTGCCGGCGGCGCTGGGCGCGTTCCTGTTCGCCTATGGCGCCCCGATCGCGGCGCAAGCCGATCATCCGCACCTGTTCGCCCTCTTCCCGATCCCCATCCTGGTCGGCGCCCTGGCGCGCCTTCTGGAGGAGACCGATCACCGCCGGCGCCGGTCCATGTGGATCCTGGCGACTGCCGCGTGGGTCGCTCAGGCCTACCTCAACCTGACTCTGTTCTGGCTCACAAGCTTCGTCATCGTCTGCCTGCTGTTGGCGGGCTTGGCGCTCCGCTCGACGCGGGCCGTCCTGCTCGGCGCCGCCCGTCAAGATCTGGCGCCGGCCCTCACCGCCGCCGCACTCGCCGGCGCCGCCGTCTACCCGCTGTTGCGGCGCATGGGCGAGACGCAGCTCCTTGTCGGAGGCGCGCGGACCACCGCGCAGTGGTTGGACTTCGCTCCGCAGCCGGAGTCGTGGCTCAACGTCGGCGCGCAAAACTGGGTGTGGGGATTTCTCTCCGCCTGGCCGCCGATCCGCGACTTGCCCTTCGCCTGGGAACACGAGCTGGGCGTGGGCCTCCTGACCACCGCCGCCTGTCTCGGCGGCGCCTGGCTCGGCCGCCGCCGGCCCGCGCTGCTCGCCCTGTTTCTCGCCGCCGGCGTCGCCGGCCTTCTTACCCTGCGCTGGCCGGGCGGCTGGACGCTGTGGACCGCGATCCACGCCTTCTGGCCCGGAGCTCAATCGGTGCGGGCGCTCGGTCGTTTTTCTTTGGTGCTGCTCGCGCCGGCGGCCCTCGCGCTGGCGCTTGCCGCGGAACGGCTGCTCAGCAGAGGCCCGCGAGGCGCCTTCGCGATGTTGGCGGCGGTTGTTCTGCTCGAGCAACAGCGCAGCTTCGACACCTCCGAGCCCGCGGTGGCGGAGGCACGGGTGGCCGCGCTGGCGGCTGTCGTCCCCGCGGACTGCCCTTCGTTCTTCTGGTCTCCGCGCGGGTCCCGCGGGTCCAGTACCGAGCTGTCGCCTGCCATCACTCAGGTGGACGCGATGTGGGCGGCCTTCGCGACTGGCAAGCCGACAGTCAACGGCTACACCAGCTACGCACCGCCGGGCTGGTACGACCTGCACAGGCACCGCGTCGACACGCGGCCGCGACGCGCGCAGCTACGCGACTATCTCTCCTACTGGGCCGCCCAATCCGGCGCGGCGCGCGGCGAGATCTGCTGGATCCTGACCACGCAGGAGGGCGACTCTTCGCTCCTCCCCCGCGGCCTCGAAAGGATCGATCCAGAACGGAGCCCTTGGCCCCCCGTCGAGAGCGCTTCCGCCGCAACGGCGGGTTCAGTTCCAGGCGAGCAGGTCGGCGGATTCGAAGTCGTCGGAGAATAGCGCGGCGGGCGATCCCAGCTCATCGGCACCGAGGTCGCGCGGCGCATCTCGCGGCTGGCCCTCGAAGTCGAGCGCCTGCGTGCTGCCGAGCGCGGCGTCGATCGCCGGAGAGATGACGCTGATCCGGTAGTCGTAGCTCGGCGGTCCGGGCTGCAGGAAGGCGGCGCTGTCGGCGGTGATCGTCGTGCCGAGGCCGCTGAAGCTTCCGCCGCCCGAATTGGTGTCGTCCGCGTTGCCGGCGAACAGGCCGCGGTCGAAGGTGACCGAGGTTCCGCTCTGGGCGTGAATAGCGGAAGCGCTCGCCGGCTGAAGGTGATCGGCGACGATGCCATGGCTCCAGTTGGCGACGGCGCCCGCCACCGTGGCCAGCAGCACCATGCCGGAGCCCTGCATGCTGGTAGGTCCGATCGAGTTGCCGGCCAGCGTCACGTGTTCGAGCGTGGCATCGACGCCGTCGAGGAAGAGGCCCCCGCCGCCGCCGCCGGGCTCGCAGCCGGTGGTACCCATGAGCGCCTGGTTGCCGGCGACGATCGAGTTGCGCAGGGTCACCGCGATCGCGCTGCTGAAGTAGCGCGTGAGGGTGGCGCCGCCGCCGTCGCCCGTGCCACGCTGCGCTTCACCGAAGCCGCAGGCGCCGCTGCCCGAGGCGTCCCCGTCCCCTCCTTGGGACAGGTTGGCGAGCAGCAGCACGCCGTCGAGCGTGACCGGAGAGTCATTCATGATCAGGCTGCCGCCGCGCCCGAGACCGCCGGTGAACGCGGTTCCACCGCGGGCTTCGTTCTGCACCAGATCGGAAGCGGTGAGCACGAGGCTGCTCGGCTGGCTCGGGTTGCCCTCGATCTGGATGGCGCCGCCAAATCCACCGCCGGCAACCGCGTCGGACAGGCTCGGGCTGGCGTTGCCGCCGAGCGCGACGTTGCCAGCAGCGACGACGTCGGTTAGCGACACCATGCTGCCGAACTCGATCGAGATCGCGCCGCCGAGGCCATCGCCCCGCTCGCCGCTCACCGACGCGCCGTCGCTCGAGGTGGCGCTGCCCGCCAATGCGGAGTTGTCCTCGAGGCGCACGTCGGTGCCGGTGACGGTGACGAAATAGGTGTAGAGCCCGCCGCCGTGGGCGTAGCCCCCACGGCCGGTCGCGCCGGTGTTGTCGCCGGCGTCGGCGACGTTGCGCAGCAAGCGAACCGACTCGAAGGTGATCAGCGGCCTGGTCTGAGTAGGCGAGTTGCGGGCCGAGATGCCGCCGCCGGAAGCGGCGCCGGCGTAGTCGCCGGTCGAATTCGAGCCGATCACGCGGCAGTCGGAGATCACCACGCCACGGAGAGTGAGCGGACTGCTCACCGCGTCGATCCCGCCGCCGAAGCCGAAAGTCAGCGCGTCACCGCCGCCCGCCGTGCGTGGCGTGCCGTAGCCACGCCGGATCTCCAACTTCTCGAGCACCAGCGACGCCGCCGGCGCGGCCGGGCTGGTGCGCTCGACGATCAGCCCGCGGCGCAGATTCTCGCCGTCGATGAAGGTCGGATTGAGAGTTGGCAGCGACGTCGTCCAGTCCGCGGTGGAATAGCCGCCACGCACGGTGAGCTGCTTGTTGATCACGCAGGCGACCGCCGTGGCGGAAATGTTGGCACAAGTGCCGCCGAGGCCAGAGTAAGTGCCGCCGGCAAGGCGGATCTCGTCGCCGCTCGCCGCGTTGTCGACCACCCGCTGCACCGTGCGGCAGGGGGAGGTCGTCGAGCCGCAGCTCCCCGAGTCAGTGCCGGACGGCGCGGCGTGCTTGATCGCGGCGGCAATCGGCGCCGAAATGCCGACCGCGGTCAGCGCGACGAGCGCCAGTCCGGCGGCGAGCCGAGGGCGGCGGGGCGGGGTCCGGCGGACGGGCATCTCGGCGATTTTGACACTTCGGACGGCTGTTCGGTATGGAATCTCTCGCCGGCGCGGTTACACCCGGTCGCGGTCGAGGACGTCGGCGGCGTGGCGCGCCAGGGCGTGGACGCCGTCGCCGAGCGCCGCGAAGCGCGGGTCGCGGGTGGCGCCGGAGAGATAGCGGACGTGGATCTGCTGCGCGATCGTCGCGATTTTCGCCAGACCGAAGACGTAGGCGAAGACCGCGTCGATCGCCCCGTCTCCGCTCGCACTGTTTCCGATCGCCTCGCAGTAGAGCGCGACCACCTCACGCCGGGTGAGGCTCCCCGGTTGCGGCGCCGGCGCGAAGCCGAGCGCCGTGAGCGCCGCCGGATCGCCGGCCTCGCTCCAGTAGCCGAGCGTCGTGCCGAGGTCGAGCCGCGGGTCGCCGATCGTCGCCATCTCCCAGTCGAGCACCGCGCGGATCGTGCCGAGGTCGCCGGGATCGAGCACGAGATTGTCGTGCTTGAAGTCGTTGTGCACCATGGCGATTCGGGTGGCGCCGCGCGCCAGTTCGGCGCCGCGCCGGCCGAGCCATTCGAACGCCTGGACGAGCTCGGGGAGCGGCTCGACGGTCGCCGCCGCCGAGCGCTTCGTCCAGCCGGCGACCTGCCGCTCAAGGTAGCCCTCGGGACGACCGAGCTCGGCGAGGCCACCCGCTGCGACGTCGAGACGGTGGAGCGCCGCGAGCTCGGCAACCAGGGCGCAGTCGACGCGCCGCCGCATTGCCGGTGCCAATGGGGTCATCGGAGCCAGCGTCGCGGCGCGAAGGTCGCCGCGCAGAATCACGCCCGCGATGCGCTCCATCAAGAAGAACGGCGCGCCGAGCACGGCCGGATCGGCGCAGGCGGCGAGCGGCCGCGGGGCGCGCGGGTAGAGCGGCGAAAGGCGCGCCAGCACCGCGTGCTCGCGCAGCATGTCGTGCGCCGTGGCGACTTGCGAGCCGAACGGCGGGCGCCGGAGCACGAGGTCGCGCTCGCCCCAGACGACGCGGTAGGTCAGGTTCGAGAAGCCGCTCGGGAACTGCTCGACCGCGAAGCGCTCCGCCGATCCGAAGGTCTCGGTGAGGTACGCCGCGAGACGATCGCGATCGAGCGCTTCGCCCTCGCGCTCCGGGAGCGAGCCGTCGAGCGCGATCCCGCCGGCGTGGCTCCCTCCGTTCACCGGCGGGCGAGGCCTCGAGCTTCGAGGAGCATCCGACCGGCGGCGGCGCGGTGGACCTCGTCGGCGCCGTCGTAGATCCGCGCCGCGCGCTCGTGGCGGTAGAACCAGGCGAGCGGCGTGCGATCGGTCATGCCGAGCGCGCCGTGGGCCTGGAGCGCGCGATCGACCACGAGCTCCATCGCCTCGACGGTGTGGAACTTGACCAGCGCTACCGCGATGCGGGCTTCCTTCGAGGCGCCGCCGTCGCCATCGCGCTCGACGAGCACGGCCGCCGAGAGCACGAGCCCGCGGGCGGCGTCGATGCGCGCCCGCGCCTCGGCGATCCAGCCGAGGACGACCGGCTCGGCGCCGAGCGGCGCGCCCGGCGCGATCTCTCTCGCGATCGCCCGCTCGCAAAGCAGATCGAACGAGCGCTCGGCGATCCCGATCCAGCGCATCGCGTGGTGGATTCGCCCCGGGCCGAGCCGGCGCTGGGCGAGGCGGAAACCCGCGCCGCGCGCGCCGAGCAGCGCGTCGGCGGGGAGCCGGCACGAGTCGAGCTCGATCTCGCCGTGGCTCGCCCAGCCGTCGCCGGCGTCGCCCATCGTCGCGAGGTTGCCGACCAGCCGATAGCCGGAGGAATCGGTCGGGACGATGAAGAGGCTGGCGCGGCGGTGCGGTGGCGCCTCGGGGTCGGTCGTCGCCATCACGATCGCGAACGCGGCGCCGTCGGCCGAGGAGGCGAACCATTTGCGGCCGGTGAGCGTCCAGCCGTCAGCGGTCGGCTCGGCCCTGGTGTCGATCCAGGTCGGGTTCGAGCCCGGGCGGTCGGGCTCGGTCATCGCGAAGCAGCTGCGAATCTCGCCGGCGGCGAGCGGCACGAACCAACGCTGGCGTTGCTCCGCGCTGCCGGCCGCGAGAAGGAGCTCCATGTTGCCGGCGTCGGGGGCCTGGCAGTTGGCGACGTAGTGGCCGAGGGGCGAGCGGCCGAGGATCTCGGAAACGTGGGCGTGCTCGACGAGCGAAAGAGCCGCGGGGCCGTCCTTCAAGTGCGGCGTCCAGAGACCGAGAGCGCGAACCTTGGGGCGCACACGGTCGAGATCGCCTGCTACGGCGGAAAAGCCGTGGGCGAAGAAGGTGGGCTCGAGCGCGAGGACGTCCTGGTCGAGGAGCTCGCGGAGGGCGGCGAGCTTGGCGCGAAGAGACACCGGGAGCTCCGAGATCACGCCCGGAGTTCTACCACAGGGTGCGCGCCGGGCCGTGGCCGCGGCGGGCAGGCTGTTCGGGACGCAGTCGCCAAGTCGGACGCGGAGCCCGGCTGGCGAAGTGCATTGCCTGGTGCAATGGGTGTACGATTGCCCGCGCAGCTCGCCCTCGAGATCCTTCGAACTCACCTGGACGCCGACCTCGAGATCTCCAATTCTTCTCCCGAGCGCGCCCTCGAGGTGGCGCTCGAATACGACGCGACGGTCTACGACGCGACGTACATCGCCCTGGCGCTCGATCTGGACCTGCCGTTTCTGACTGCCGAGAGGACTACCAATCCGTGGGTAGTCCGCCTTGGTGATCGCATCGTTCCCATCGCTTGATTCGCCGGAGACCCTGACATGGAGTGGATCACCGACCCGCAGATCTGGATCGCTTTCGCGACGCTGCTCGCGCTCGAGGTCGTACTGGGGATCGACAACGTCATTTTCATCTCCATCCTCGCCGACAAGCTTCCCGAGAAAGAGCGCGGCAAAGCGCGCAAGCTCGGCCTCACGCTCGCGATGGGGATCCGGATCCTGCTCCTCCTGTCGATCGCCTGGATCGCGCGGCTCACCTCGCCGCTCTTCGCCGTGCTGGATCGCGAGATCTCGGGCCGCGACCTGATCCTCATCGGCGGCGGTCTCTTCCTGATCGCCAAGTCGACCTTCGAGATTCACGAGAGCCTCGAGGGCGAGGAGCACGGTGGGAAGGCGAAGGGGCGCGCCTCCTTCGGCGGCGTGCTCCTCCAGATCCTGGCGCTCGACATCGTCTTCTCGCTCGACTCGGTGATCACCGCGGTCGGCATGACCGACAAAGTCCCGGTGATGATCGCCGCCGTGGTGGGCTCGGTCGGCGTGATGCTCTTCTTCGCCGGACCGATCGGCGATTTCGTGCGCCGGCACCCAACCATCAAGATGCTGGCGCTCTCGTTCTTGATTCTGATCGGCGTTTCACTCCTCGGCGAGGGGCTCGGGTTCCACATTCCGAAGGGCTACGTCTACTTCGCGATGGCGTTCTCGGTGCTGGTCGAGATGTTGAATCTTCGGCTGCGCAAAGGTGCCAGGCCGGTCGAGCTTCACCAGCGCGTCGCGGCGGACTGATGGGGCAGCCCGCTGTCGCGACGGCGCTCGCGGCGCTCGAGACCTTTCTCTCCACAAGCGCCCCGTCTCTTAGGTGGAGCTACAGGCGCAGGCTATCCTTCGAGCTCGATGCGAGTCGCGATCGTCGCCGATGCCCACCTCGGCGGTCCGGGCGGAGAACCCGGCCCGCTCGTCAAGCAGCTCGCCGAGCTGCCCGGTCAGGGAGTCGAGAGACTGATCCTGCTCGGCGACATCTTCCAGGCCTGGGTCGGCTTCCGCCAGTACGAGACCCCGGCGGTGCGACTGGTCCTAGCGGCCGTGCGCGCGCTCCGCGCGAGCGGCCTGCGCGTCGACTACATCGAAGGCAACCGCGACTTCTTCCTTGCCCAGGGGCCGTACGTTCGCGAATTCGACTCGGTCGGCCTGGAGGCGAGCTTCGAAGCCGAGGGGCGACGCTACCTCTGCGTCCACGGTGACGGACTGAACGATCGCGACCGGCAGTACCTGGCCTGGCGCTGGCTTTCGAAAAGCTGGCCGGTCGAGATGATGATCCGAACGCTGCCGCGAACCGTCCTCTCGCGCTTCGTCGACGCCACGGAGAAGAGGCTCTCGAACACCAACTTCAGGCACAAGGCCGAGCTGCCGGAAGCGGCGATTCGTCGGTTCGGGGAACGACGGCTTTCCGAGGGCCACGACGTGCTGCTCCTCGGGCACTTTCACGAGCCGCGCTCCTTTCGCGTCGCGGGTGGCGAGATCCGGCTTCTCGACGCCTGGTTTCGCGGCCACCGCGTCGAGCGCTTCGGCGGCGGGTGAGCGCGGATAGAATTCGCTCGTGTCCCGACGATTCACGATGCTCGGGTCCGGCACCTCGGCGGGGGTGCCGGTCATCGGCTGCCGCTGCGCCGTCTGCCGTTCGGACGACGCGCGCAATCGGCGCATGCGCCCCGGCATTCTCCTCGAGCTGCCAGCGGGGAATATCCTGATCGACACCTCGCCGGATCTTCGCGAGCAGGCGCTCCGTTTCGGGATCAGGCGCGTCGACGCGGTGCTTTACACCCATTCGCACGCCGATCACGTCTTTGGTCTCGACGATCTGCGGATCTACAACTTCATGCAGCACGCCGCGATCCCCTGCTTCGGGTCGCGCGACACGATAGCCCGCATGCGTCAGATCTTCGCCTACGTCTTCGAGGACGGGCAGGAGGGCGGTGGCAAGCCGAAGCTCGAGCTCCGGGCCGTGGACGCGCCGTTCGAGCTCCTCGGCGGGCTCGTCGTGCCGATTCCGGTCGAGCATGGAGAGATGCCGGTCTTCGGCTATCGGATCGGCGACGTCGCCTGCGTCACCGACGTCTCCGCGATCCCGGAATCGAGTTACGAGCTGCTCGGCGGGCTTGAGCTGCTGGTGCTGTCGGCGCTGCGCTACCGGCCGCACCCGACCCATTTCAGTTTCGGCGAAGCGATCGCCGCCGCTCGCCGGATCGGCGCGCGACGGACTCTCTTCACGCACATCGCGCACGACGTAGATCACGGGCGGCCGGAGGTGGACCTTCCTCCCGGCATGGAGATCGGACATGACGGGCTGGTGGTCGAGCTCGCTTGAGCCCGTCCGCGTGCCCGCCGGGCGCGTGGTCCACGGCTTCGTCAGGCCGCCTTCGTCGAAGAGCCTGACGCACCGCGCCTACGCGATCGCGCTTCTTGCGCGGCGCTCTCTCGTCGTCGAGCGACCTCTCGCTTCCGAGGACACCGGACTGTTCCTCGAGATTCTCGAGCAGCTTGGATACGGGCTTCGCCGCCAGGGCACGCGTCTCGAGATCGACCCGCCGCGGCAGTTTCCATCCGAAGCGGATCTCCAGTGCGGCAACGCCGGCACGCTTTTCCGCTTCGTGGTCGCGCTTGCGGCGACGCTGCCGACGCGAGCGCGGATCGATGGCTCACCGCGCTTGCGAGAGCGGCCGGCCGGTCCACTCGTCGGAGCGTTGCGCGCGCTGGGCGCGCGAATCGTCGAGGAGGGCGCTCCGGGGTGCGCGCCGCTGGTCGTCCACGGCGGCGCGCTCGCGGGCGGCAGGGTCGCTCTCGACGCCTCGGCTTCGAGTCAGTTCCTGTCGGCGCTCCTGCTCGCGGGGCAGCGCGCCACCGGCCCGGTCGAGATCGAAGTCCCTGCCCTCGCCTCGGCGCCGTACGTCGATCTCACGCTCGAGATGATCGCGCGATTCGGTGGCCGGGCGGAGCGCCTGGCGCCAGACCGCTACCTGACTCGACCGAGCGAGCTCTCGGGCGGCACGGTCGAGGTCGAAAGCGATTTTTCAGCCGTGGCGTATCCGGCGGCGGCGGCGGCCCTCGCCGGCGGAGCGATCCGGATCTCCGGGGTGCGGCGGGAGTCGAAGCAGGGCGATCGTCGATTCCTCGATCTGCTCGCGGCGATGGGCGCGAAAGTCCAGTGGAGCGTGGACGGGGTCGCGGTTGAACGGGGCGAGCTCTCCGCGGTCGCCGCGGATCTCGGTGACATGCCGGATCAGGTGCCGACGCTCGCCGCGCTGGCGCCGTTCGCGCGCGGCACGACGCGGATCGAGAATGTCGCGCACTTGCGGATCAAGGAGAGCGATCGACTCGCGGCGATGACCGCCGAGCTCCGGCGCGCCGGAGCCCACGTGACGGAACTTCCGGACGGCCTGGTGATCCCGGGGATCTGGGCCGCGGGCGAGCCACCGCACGAGCCGGTCACGATTGATCCGCACGACGACCACCGCGTCGCGATGGCGATGGCGCTCGTCGCCCTCCGGCGGCCGAACCTCGCGATCGCCGATCCGGCCTGCGTCGGGAAGTCGTATCCAGATTACTGGCGCGATCTCGCGAGCTGGCTCGGAGAAACGCCATGACCGCCGGCGATGCCGAAACACCGTCGGCGAGCGCGGCGGATCGGCTCGAGCACCCGGCGCTCGCGGCCGCCAGCGGGCTCCCGATCGCCGAGGCGCGATGCACCGACCGCGCCAAGCTCGGCGTGCTGCTGCAGGGCGCCGCACTGCTGTCGCTTTGCCAGGCGACGGGCTGGGCCGTCACCGGCGGCTGGCAGAGCGCCCGTGTCGACGCTCGCGGCCGCCTGACCGGTGTCGGCGTCCTGCGCGGCAGCGATCCACAGCCAGTGCAAGCCAGGCTGTCGCAGCTGCTGCGCGCGCTCTTTCGGGCCGGAGCGCGCGTCGCGGGCCGTGGCGCCGCTCGCCGCTCGGCGCGGCAGATGGAAGAGATCCTCGCGAGCTCCCTGGTACCGATGTCGAGCGACGACGCGATCGGGCTGCTCTTCGAGGCGGCGCCCTTCCTCTGGGAGCCCGAATTCAGCGAGGCGCGGCAGACGCTCGTCGGCGGCATCCACCGAAACGCCGGCCGCTCCTCCTGGGTCGCCGGGCCTCCGGACGTGCGCCGGCGCCTGCTCGCGACATCCACCCGCGCCGCGATCGGCGCGCCGTCGGCGACCCAGCTCGCGGCGTCCGGGCGCTGGAGCGAAGCGGTACGGAGATGGCAGGAAGAGCCGCCCGCTGACGAGACCGAGCGGCTTCGGCTCGCCGAATCGCTCTACGCGTTGGGCCGGTTCGACGCGACCCTGCTTCTGGTGGCGAATCGCGAGGACAGCGCGGCACTCGCCCTGAGAGCCGGCTGTCGCCTGCTGCTGGGCGAGCTCACCGCGGCGCGCGAAGTTGTGGAGCGGCTCGCGGTTCGCGAGTTGACGCTCGATGAGCGGCTCGATCTTGGCGACCTCGCGCTGCGTGTTCTGGGACTGTTGAGCGAGCGCGCTCTCGCGGCCGACTGGACGGTCACGACGCTCGCCCGTGCGAAGAAGGAACCGCAGAGGTCGCGCGCCCATCTGCTGGCCGCGATCGCGGCGCTCGACGCCGGCGATCTCGCGGTGGCCAACCGGCACCTGGCGGAAGCTCGCCCGCTGGCGTCCGATCCGCGCGAGTCGTGGCGTTGGCACGAGATGCAGGCCTGGTTCGCGCTCGAACGAGCCGACGGCGCCGCCCTGGTCGCGGCGACGCGCGCCCTGCTCGCGTCTCGTCGCCGCCGGATGCGTCGCTTCGAGGCCGGCCGCGCCTGGAATAACCTCGGGCTCGGTTACCTGATGACGCGCGAGTTCGCTCGCGCGGAGCACGCCATCGAACAGTCCGTTCGGCTGCTGCGGCGCTGCGATGGTCCGCTTGCGGTGACGCTCCCGCAAGCCAATCTCGCCGAGGTGAGATTGCGCTCGGGGAAGCTCCTCGAGATCGAGCCGATTCTGCGCGCCACCGCGGCCCACAACCGGAAGAGCGGAAACTGGCGTGCTCTGGCGGTGGACGAGACTCTCTGGACCCGCTTTGAGCTCGTGCGCGGCCGGCCCGAAGCGGCGCTCCTCCGCGCCGAGCGCTGTCTCGGAGAGCTTGAGCGCAGGGCCACCGAGCATCAGCGGAGCGAGCTCGCCGCGCTCGCGGCTCGCGCCGCTGGCTGGCTCGAACGGCCGGAGGTGGCGGCGCGGTGGCTCGCGGTGGCGGGCGCCACCGCCGGGTCGGAGGGCGAGTCGGAGCTCGAGCCCGAAGAGCTCCCCGGCTGGTATGTGCTGGCGGGAGCGCACGCCCTGGCGCGGGAGCGCGCGCGCGACGGCGCGCAGGCGTCGATCTGGGCCACGGTCCTGCGCGGCGATCCGGCCGCCGCGGAGCCCCTGAAGGCGCTCGCCGGGCTCGATCCGTTCCGTCGTGCCCGCCTCGTGCTCGATCTTGAGCTCGCGCTTCCGGGCAGCACGACGCAGGAGCTGCGCGCCGCGGCCGCGCTCCAGTTTCGCCGCCAGGGAGCCAGTCGGTACGCGGTGCTGCTCGAGCGCGGCGAGGCCGGCGTGTGGACCGCGCTGCGCGACTACCTCGAGCGCCCCGCGAGCGACCCGGCGGCGATCGCGGCGCGGCGCGCCGCCGCCGGGCATCCGGAGGCGGAGCTCGTCTGGCGCTCGGGAACGGTCGAACAGCCGATTGTCGAAGGCCAGGGAGCGATGCCGGAGGAGCTCAGTGCCGCGGCGGGATCCGGGACCTGGATCCTGCGCGCCGCGCGCCTTGACGAGATGCTGCGCGCCATCTTCTCGTTGATCCGGCGTGAGCCGTTCGCCGCCACGCCGGCCGTGGCCGCGCGGCGCGCCGATCCCGGGTCGGCGTGGGTCGGCAGAAGCCCTTTGCTGCTCGCGGCGGTCGACCGGCTGCGGCAGTTCGCCGCCTCGGAAATGCCGGTGCTGATCCTCGGCGAGAGCGGCACCGGCAAGGAACTCGCGGCGCGCGAGATCCGCCGCGCGAGCAGCCGCGCCGGACGGCCCTGGGTGGCGATCAACTGCGCAGCGCTCTCCGAGACGCTGCTGCTCTCGGATCTCTTCGGCCACGCCCGCGGCGCCTTCACCGGCGCCGACCGGATGCACGCCGGGGTGTTCGAAACGGCGACGGGCGGCACGGTTTTTCTCGACGAGATCGGCGACTTGCCGCCGGTGGCGCAGGGAAACCTGCTGCGCGTGCTGCAAGAGGGCGAGATCCGCCGGCTCGGCGAAACGATGGCGCGCAAGGTCGACGTCCGGCTGGTGGCCGCCACGCATCGCGATCTCGCGGCGATGGTGCGCGAAGGCCGGTTCCGCCAGGACCTCTACTACCGGCTCAAGGTCTGTACGGTCGTGATGCCGCCGCTGCGCGAGCGTGGCGAAGACGTCGAGCTCCTGACCGAGCACATTCTCGAGCAGGAGCGGCTGCGGCGGGGAAGCGCGCGGTTGCGGCTGACCGTGGATGCGCGTCGTCGACTGGCCACGCATTCCTGGCCCGGCAACGTGCGCGAGCTCGCGCACGTGCTGCAGGCCGCGGCGGCCCTCGCCGGCGACGGACCGATCGGGGTCGACGCTCTCGACCTCGGAACCGCCGGAGAGGAGCGGCCGGTCGGCGACTATCATCGCGATGTCGACGAGTTCCGTCGCGCGCTCCTCAAGCGTGCCCTGGCGACGGAGTCCGGAAATCGCGCCGCCGCCGCGCGCCACCTCGGCATCTCGCGCCAAGCGCTCTCGTATCTGGTGCGCGAGCTCGGTCTGGTCGACGATCTCGAGAGCTGACCAGTTCGAGCTAAAGGCCGGCGGACGATTCGGCGACCGCGAAGGCCCCCGCGAAGGCCGCGACCAGGCGCTCGAGGCCGTCGCGGTCGTCGTCGTTGAAATTCGCCAGCGCATGGGAGTCGAGGTCGAGGATTGCGACGAGTGTTCCCGCGCCATCGAAGACCGGTACGACGAGCTCGGAGCGCGCCCCCTCGTCGCAGGCGATGTGGCCGGGAAAGGCGTGGACGTCGGCCACGAGTTGAGGGCGCGCGTCGCGCGCCGCGGCGCCGCAGACGCCGCGGTCGAACGAGATCTCGAGGCAGCCCAGCGGCCCCTGGTACGGCCCGATGCGCAGCAGCCGCGGCGCCACCACCCGGTAGAACCCCGCGAAGCTCGTTCCCGGCACCGCGCGATAGATGAGACAGGCAAGCGTCGCCATCACCGCGATCGGATCGTCGATGCCCGCGAGCGTCGCCCGCGCGTCCCGCAAAAGGGACTCGTAGTTGGCGCGCCTTGCGTCTGGGATCATGCCGTTGATCGTATCAACGGCGCTTCCTTCGCGAGCCGTCCTTTGAGAGTCCGCTCTGGTTGAGTCTCGTCGCGGAGTAGAATAATGCTGGTGCCTACTGCGATGATGCTTCGCCGAGCACTTCTCCTCGTCTTTTCCTTTCCGGTTGCCCACGTTTTCGCGACTCCATCTCTGGTGACGGAATCAGCGTCGAAGCTTCGCCTGATCGGGGACTTGGAGCCGAGCATGACTGCTCACTCCACTGGTTGGGGAAGCGACTCAGTCGCTTTTTCGAGTCGGATTCTGCTTTCGGGTTGCGACGCGGCGAACGGGTGCGAGCCCTGGATCAGCGACGAGGGCGCCTCATCGTTCGGCATTCTTCGAGATGTCAATGCCGTTGGATCGTCTGGGCCATATTGCTTCAAGTCTGGCGATCAACGAGCTTTCTTTCGAGCGAGTCCCAGTGCTTTGGTCGGCGGGCGCCGCTGGGTCACAGACGGAACTTCGAGCGGTACCTTGTCCTTCATGCCGCCCTTTCAGTCAGATCCCGACGAGCCTGGCCATTCAGTTTGCAATGACGTCGTAGTTGCTGGAGACATCCTGATCTATGTCGGGGATTCGCCTGATACTCAAGTCTGGCGATCCGACGGGACGCCGGAAGGAACATTTCAGGTCTCTGATGTGGGACTCCAATCGTTGCCAGGCGGGGAGCGGTCCTTCACTCTGGTCGATGGGCGTGCCTACTTTTCTGGCTGCGAAATGAGCACCGGATGCGAACCCTGGGTTACAGACGGCTCGATCCATGGCACGATGCGAGTGTCGGACATTGCTCCTGGGCCGGCGTCTTCGAGCCCAACGGGCTTCGCTGGTTGGATGGATTCACTGTACTTTTTTGCCGACAACGAGAGCGCGAGTCGCAGCCTCTGGCGGGTCAGAGCGGGTGCTTCGGAGAAAATCTCCGACTTGCTCCAGGGAGATTCCACTTCGACTCCGATCCAGCTCGTGCCGAGCGGGGCCAAGCTGTTCTTCGGCCTGTGGTCGGCGACGACAGGAACAGAGCTGTGGAGCTCGGATGGAACCGAGAACGGTACCGGGATGGTCGCGGACCTCGCTCCGGGCTCCGCCAGCTCCGGGATCCTGGCGCTCAATGGCCTAGGCGACATCGTGCTGTTCTTTGTGGACAACTATGAGATCCCTGGGCTTCCTGGGCTTTGGCGATCGGATGGGACGACCTCGGGAACGACTCGAATCTCGGAGGCATTTGCAAGCGAGTACCTGCTGAGAGATGGAGGATTCGCTCGGGACGATGGAGCGATCTACTTTGCCGCATCCCTGAACAGTGCCTTGAACCTCTGGAAGAGCGACGGCACCGACGGCGGAACGTTTCCCCTATCGGCCTTTGGGCATTCCGATAGTTCAGTTGGGATTCGGGGCATCGTGCCAATGGGGCGGCGAATCTTCTTCGACTTCATCGAGCCTTGGACCGCTGTCGAGACGTGGGTGAGTCACGGGGCGCCGAGCGATGCCGTGGTTCACTTCCGAAAGTCACCCACCGTTTCGGGATCCGACGCGTCGCGGTTCGTATGCTCTTCGGGACGATCGTACTTCTCGGCAAGAACCGATGCGGCGGGAACGGAGGTTTGGACGGAGGCGGGTCCGGCCTCGGAGCCCGCGATGGTCGCGGACATCTATCCAGGGCCAGAGGGAAGCTACCCTTGGCTCGCTGGAGTTGTGCGGGATCGCCTGATCTTCTCAGCGATTCCGGGCAGCTACTCGACAAGACTCTTCGCTCTTGAGTCGCCTGGCGGGCAACTGGTGGAACTTGCGGCAGGTTGTGACACCTATGGAGATTGCGCGATTCCGCCCATCACGCGTGTTGAAGGCGGACTTCTTGTTTCTGGCGTGACGCCGGCCGCTGGGCGCGAACCGATATTCACAGACGGCTCCACTTCGGGAACCCGCTCTGTCGACCTACTTGAGGGTCCTGAAGGTTCGTACCCGCGAGCCGCGGCGCCGTTCTCCGGAAAGTTGGCACTCCTGGCGAATGGCGAGGACACACTTGCGATCTGGAGTCTGGAGAGCTCGGCGGAGGAGTTCGATCTCCTGATAGAAGGAACGTCTCCGGGCGGTCCGATCTGGCCAAGCTCGCTTTCGTCCGTGGGTGATTCGCTGACATTCATTGCGTGGGGTGCTGGGCAATGGCGCGCACTCTGGGCATACGACAAGAAAACGGGCGAAGCTGCGCCTGTTCACGACCTGAACGACGACGCGGATGATTTTGGATTGCAGCAGTCCGTGCGGTTTGCCGACCGCATCTACTTCGTGGACTTCGACGACGAGCTCGGCCAGGTCCTTTTCTCCTGGACGCCTGGGGAATCGAGCGCCGAGTATCTAGGTCCGCTCGGCTTCGAGTACTCGCACTACCTGTCGCCATTGACAGTTACTGCGAAACGGATCTTCACTCTCGGGAACGACTCGGCCGCGGGGGTGGAGATTTGGCATACGGATGGTGTACGGGAACCACATCTCCTGAAAGACATCTATCCAGGGGCCGCTTCCTCTCGGGCTCGGTGGCTGACCGCCGCTGGAGATCGACTTCTGTTCGTGGCGCAGGATGACCGTCATGGCGCCGAGCTCTGGGTGAGCGACGGTTCGGCGCGCGGCACCCGATTGCTGGCGGACCTCTACCCGGGCCCTGGCGGCTCCAATCCGAGGGATCTCAAGTTCTGTGAAGGCAGGTTGTACTTTTCGGCGTTCACTCCTGAACTCGGTTACGAGCCGTACGTCTTGGAGATCCAGGGTTCGCCGATTTTCGCGTGCGACTTCGAAGACGGCTGGCTCGTCGACTGGTCGGGGGGCACGATCGGGGACTAGCCGCGTTGCGCGAGATGATCCCAGCCGCGGGGGGCGAGGCGGCGAGCTCGGCCAGTTGGGTGGGATAGAAGAATCCGCTTCTTGTGCGTCACGACGCCGATTGCTACGGCCCTGAATCTCGGTGGCGGCGAGACTGTTTTCGGTAGGGTAAAAAGCAGGATGTAGTCTTCGCCGCCGCTCTCGACTAGGCCGGCGCCGTCGAGCTCGAGAGCCTTGCAGAGCGCTGCGAAGCTTCTGGGCGTCGACGAATTCAGGGCCTCGGCATCGATTGTCGCCCCGACGTCGCTGGCGGCGCACAAGCGGTGGAGGTCTTTGGCGAAGCCGTCCGAGACGTCGATGGCGGCGCCGGCGCGGCGCGGACCGAGCGCCGCGAGCCAGCGACCGAGCTCCAGCTGCGGCACCGGCAGGAGGTGCCGGCGCACGGCCCGGGCGGCGGCGGTTCGCACGCCACCCTGCAGCGAGAGAGATTCCGGAAGCTCGACTCCGGCGCCGCGGAAACGAGCGCCCATGGCGACGAGCCAACAGCCGACCGCCGACTCACCGAGAGTCCCGCCGAGCCAGACGCGATGCCCCGGCTTCGCCTGGTCGCGGCCGAGCGGCGCCTCGCGCGGACTCTTCTCGCCGATCAGCGTGAGAGAAAGATGCAGGAACACGGAGGTCGCGAGATCTCCCCCCGCCAGGGTGACCCCGAAGCGACGACACGCCGAGAGCAAGGCGCGGAAGAACGTCGGATGATCGAACTCCTCGGGCGCGGCGAGCGCCAGGAAGGCGTGACGCGGAACGGCGCCGCTCGCCGCGAGATCCGAGAGGTTGACCGCCAGCAACCGGCGCGCGACGACGGCCGGATCGAGGCCCTCCTGGAAGTGAACTCCTTCGATCTGCTGGTCCACCGTCACGACGGTACGGCCGCCAAATCTTGGCAAGGACGCGGTGTCGTCGCCAATGCCGCCAATGCCGCCGATGCCGCCAGTGCCGCCAGGGCTGCGGCCCTTGCCGGCTCGCCGGCCGAGCCAGGCGACCAGCCTCTCTTCGTTCACCCGGGCCGTCTCGCGGGGCGCGGCCGTTGGCCGTCGCCGGTGGCGCGCGTGGCACGACTCGGCGGCAGAAGCGCTTTTTCGAGCACTTCGTCCATCGACTCGACGAGCGTCAGCGTGAGATCGCGGCGCGCCGAGGCCGGCACTTCCTCGAGGTCGCGCTTGTTGAGCTTCGGCAGCAGTACCGAGCGGATTCCAGCTCCTTGCGCGGCGAGCAGTTTCTCCTTCAGCCCGCCGACCGCCAGCACTTCGCCACGCAGCGTGATCTCGCCGGTCATGGCGAGGCGCCGGCCGACTTTGCGGCTGGTCATCGTCGAGACAATCGCAGTCGCGATGGTGATGCCGGCCGACGGTCCGTCTTTGGGGATGGCGCCCGCCGGCACGTGAACATGAAGGTCGTTGTGCGAGAAGAACTCCATCGGGCCACCCTGGCGCGCGGCCCAGGCGCGGGTGAAGGAGAGCGCGGCCTGCGCCGACTCCTTCATCACGTCGCCCAGCTGGCCGGTGAGCATGAGCTGGCCCTTGCCCGGCGTCGCCAGCACTTCGACGAACATGAGCTCGCCGCCGGCGCCGGTCCAGGCGAGCCCCGTGGCGACGCCGACGCGGTCGCGCGCCAGCAGGTCGTCGGAGAGGAACTTCGGCGGCCCGAGCAGCTTCTCGAGCGCGCTCGTGCCGAGAATCGCCTTGCGGCTCTTGCCGGAAGCGACCGCCACCGCGACCTTGCGACAGACCGAGCCGAGCTCGCGCTCGAAGTTACGCAGGCCAGCTTCCCGCGTGTAGCCCTTGATGACGTGGCGGACGGTCTTGTCGGAGAGCGCCAGATTCTTCTCGGTGAGCCCGTTCTCGGCGAGCTGCTTGGGTAGCAGGTGGCGACGGGCGATGGCCAGCTTCTCGTCGATCGTGTACCCCGAAAGACGAACAACCTCCATGCGATCGAGGAACGCCGGCTGAATCGGATCCAGGAGGTTCGCCGTGGTCACGAAGAGGACTCGTGAGAGGTCGTAGGCGACGCCGAGATAGTGATCGCGGAAGGTCGAGTTCTGCTCGGGATCCAGGACCTCGAGCAGCGCCGACGAGGGATCGCCGCGGTAGTCCGATCCGATCTTGTCGATTTCGTCGAGCACGAAGACCGGATTCGACGTTCCTGCCTGCTGCAACCCCTGCAGAATCCGCCCCGGCAGTGCGCCGACGTAGGTGCGGCGATGGCCGCGGATCTCGGCTTCGTCGCGCACGCCACCGAGCGACAGGCGGACGAATTTCCTCCCCATGGCGCGGGCGATCGAGCGCCCGAGCGACGTCTTGCCGACTCCGGGCGGACCGACGAAACAGAGGATCGGTCCGCGAGCGGTGCCCTTGAGCTTGCGCACCGCCAGGAACTCGAGGATCCGCACTTTGATTTTCTCGAGATCGTAGTGGTCTTCGTCGAGGATCTTCCTTGCGTTGTCGAGGTCGAGCAGGTCTTCGCTCAACGTCGACCAGGGGAGCCCCGTCAGGCTGTCGAGGAAAGTGCGCTGCACGGCGGCTTCGGCGCCGTCGGGGTGGCCGCGCTCGAGACGACGGATCTGACGCTCCATCTCCTCCTTGGCCTCGTCCGGCAGGCTCTTCTCCTCGGCGAGCTTGCGGTAGCGCGCGATCTCCTCGGCGAGCTCGTTCTCTTCGCCCAGTTCCTGCTGGATGGCGCGCAGCTGCTGGCGCAGGAAGTACTCGCGCTGGCTGCGGTCGATTTCGCCGCGCGCCTGCGACGAGATCTCCTGCTGCATGGTGAGGAGCTGAATCTCGCGCTGCATGAGCTCGGTGACCATGCGCAGGCGCTCGACCGGGTCGGCGGTCTCGAGCACTTTCTGAGCGTCGGGAACCGTGAGCTCGAGGTTGCTCGCCACGAGGTCGGCGAGGCGGCCGGGCTCTTCGAGATTCGCCACCAGAACGAGCACCTCGGGCGAGACGCCCTTGCCGAGGCCGACGATTCGTTCCATGCTCTCTTTGGCGGAGCGGATGAGCGCCTGGAGCGCCATCCCCGATTCGGCGACCGGGCCCTCGGCGAGCTGCGCCACGCGCGCCTGCGGGAAATCCTCGGCGCGCGAGACGTGCTCGATCTGAACGCGCGCCACACCCTGCACGAGGAGGCGGATCCGTCCGTCGGGGAGCTTCAGCATCCGCATGATCGAGGCCGCGGTGCCGACGGAGTAGAGGTCGGCCTGTTCGGGCTCTTCGACCTCCTGGTTGCGCTGAGCCACGAGCAGCACCATGCGGCTGTCGGCGAGCGCCTGGTCGACGGCGCGGAGCGAGCTCTCGCGGCCGATCGAGAGCGGCACGATGATGTACGGATAGAGGACCGTGTCTTTGAGCGGCAGGACGGGGAGGACATCCGGCAGGCGCGGAGTTTCTTCGCCCGCGAGATCGCGCGACTTCAAACGTCCCCCTTTTTCTTCAGCAGGGTCTTCAGCTCCTCCATGAACTCGCCGAGATCCTCGAAGCGACGGTAGACGGAGGCAAAGCGGACGTAAGCGACCTGGTCGATCTTGCTCAGGCGATCCATGACGAAAGCGCCGATCTCCTTGGTCGACATTTCGCGATCTTCGCGATCCTGGAGCAGTGCCTCGGTGGCGTCGACGATCTCCTCGAGCTGGCGCGGCGAGACCGGGCGCTTGCCACAGGCGACTTCGAGTCCCTTCAAGAGTTTCTGGCGGTCGAAATCCTGTCGCGTGCCGTCGTTCTTGATCACCTTGTAGGTGATCGCCTCGACCTTCTCGTAGGTAGTGAACCGGCGCTGACAGGAAAGGCACTCGCGCCGCCGCCGGACCGTCCCTCCCTCCCGGCTCTCCCGCGAGTCCACCACCCGGTCATCGCTCGCCCCGCAGAATGGACACCGCACCCCGCGACTCTACCGCAGCGCGAACGGACGAAAGCCCTTCGCCTGAAAGTGAAGATCTCAGCGCGCGCGATCGTCGAGCGCGAGCTCGTCGAGCGCATCGCGGCGCAGCCGGTGGAGCTGGCCCCGCAACTCGGGCCGCATGGCGCGGGCGAAGGCGGTCGCTCCGGCAAGTGCCAGCGCGGTCGATTCCATCTCCGAATTCCACGCCACTCCCTGGCGAAAGGGCCTGAGCTGCCCTGTGTGTGTAGCCGCGTAGGGAATTGCTTTTCGTCGCCAGTGTGCAACGTGATCGACGGCCACCGACTACCTCACCGAGAACCCCGGGAAAGCGATGCTTTTCGCGGCCTCGGCCGGATTCGTGGCCGGTCTGCTGCGCCGAGGGCGGCGCCGATTCGTGGCTTGATCAGCCCTTCGGCCACACCTCAATTGCCGAGCGGGCCGGACGTGGACGGTCGCGGCCCGCTCGCCAGCGGTGACTCCCTGCGGAGAACCCCGCGTCAGTGGGCGCGTCGGCGCAGCAGCAAAAAGGCGCCGGCGCCCATGAGCAGCAGCACGAAGCCAATCACGGCCGTTCGGGAGAGCGTCGGGATCTCGAGCACGCTCGGAGAGCCGCCACCGGGAACGTCGCTGCCGAGCGTGATGTCATCGAAACCGACCTGATTGACGGTGCCGCCGAAGTCCACCGAAAGCGCCGTGCCGCTGAACGCGATCCCGATCGGAACGAGCGGGCTGAACTGCCCCGTCGGATCAGGCGCACCGTTGAACGGCGTCAGCGGCAGAGGCAGCGTCGCCAGGATGTTGCCCGTGGCGTTGAGGCCGTCATAGACCACGATCTGAGCGGGATTGTTGATGGCGCTGTAGTAAAACGAGAAACCGGTCGTAAAACCGCTCGGCACATTCATCGTCGCCGCCGCCCCGGTCAGGAAGAACAGGATCGTGTCGGGGGAAGGCTCGCCGCCGAAGTTGCCGGTGCCGCCGGCGTCCGCGTCGATGACGGCGAGGCTGTTGGTGGTGAAAGTGACGTCAAAGTCGGGTCCCGGACCGCTGCCGCCACCGCCGAGGCCGCCGTCGTAGTAGGAGTTCACCGCCTCCAGGTTCGCGAGCCCTTCGAAGTCGAGCACCACGGTTCCCGCCGGCGCCGCGGGCCCTTCGACGGGTGGCGTCGGTTGGCCGCTCGGTTCGAGGC
>ERZ1292633.1948-Hain-H41-02um-R1-1948-length-21560-cov-33_pt1 | contig 21560 bp, 18 predicted proteins | sample MGYA00564406_ERZ1292633 | MGnify/ENA primary metagenome ERZ1292633 (study PRJEB36523, sample SAMEA6512639) | groundwater metagenome | collected 2019-01-08 | study: AquaDiva: Metagenomics assemblies of 32 groundwater samples
GGGCATCTTTGAGGCGCTCCAGAAAACGCATGGCTCGTCCGCTGCCGGAAATCGGGTTGACGATAATCTTCAGCCGTGTAGTCATAGTGATAATTTATCAGAAATATCTGGATTTGCAATAAATTCTATGGCATATAGTAGCCGGATGAACCCTGTTAGAAAGAACACGAATAGAGATAAAGATATGAGTTGTCCTTTAAAACATAAGGCAGAACTTTCTAACGGGATGAAAAAGAAGATATTGGAAAAGAAACCCAATGGCGTTTTCAGCGCCGGCACGGATAACCGGGAGATTGTAAAAGTCCCGCGCGGTGAATGGGCGTTATTAAAAGACCGCTGCAAGAGTTGCGGGTTCTGCATTGAATTCTGCCCCAAGAAGGTGCTGGAATTTTCATCAGAATCTAACGTCAAGGGCTATCGGATTCCTATGGTAAAAAACCCGGAGAAGTGCATCCTGTGCGGCTTTTGTTCGATGTATTGCCCGGACTTTGCTATTTACCAGACCAAGGATGATAAGGCAGGAAAGAAGCAATAATATATTATGAGCCCCGTTAGAAAGAACACAAACAAAGATAAAAATATGAGTTGTCCGTCAAAACATAAGACAGAACTTTCTAACGGGGTGAGCGCATCAAAAGAGACCGTTTTAGAGGGTAAGCATTTCATTAACGGCGCCACGGCCTGCGCCGAAGGCGCGATTGTGGCCGGCTGCCGGTTCTTTGCCGGATACCCGATTACCCCGGCTACCGAAGTGGCTGAGCGGATGTCCGAGCGCCTGCCTCATCTGGGCGGGGTTTATATCCAGATGGAGGACGAGATTGCCTCGATGGCCGCAATACTCGGGGCATCTTGGGGCGGAATGAAGTCAATGACCGCCACCTCAGGTCCGGGCTTTTCGCTGATGATGGAGAATCTGGGACTGGGCATTATGACCGAGACGCCTTGTGTTGTAGTGAATATGCAACGGGCCGGGCCTTCTACCGGATTGCCCACCTATGTCGGCCAGGGTGATATGATGCAGGCGCGTTGGGGTTCGCACGGTGTTTATGAAATCATTGCCCTGGCGCCGTCTTCACCGCAGGAGGCGCTGGACCTGACCATCACGGCCTTTAATCTATCCGAGGAATTCCGGCTGCCGGTTTTGATTATGGGCGATGAGATAATATCGCATATGGCCGAACGGGTAATCATTCCGGCTCTTGACAAGATCAAGATATATCCGCGGCGCGCCCCCAAGGTGCCGCCCAATGAATACCTGCCTTACCAGCCGGACAGCGACCTGGTGCCGGCTATGGCCATTGCCGGCCAGGGCTACCATATCCAGACCACGGGCCTGACCCATGATGAAAAGGGCTATCCGGTCATGACGGCCGAGGCGCACCAGAAATTGGTAAAACGGCTGGTAGATAAAATAATTATTAACAAGGATAAAATCATTCGGGTGGAAGAGGAAAATACCAATGATGCGGATGTGGTGGTGTGCAGTTACGGCAGTTCAGCCCGCATTGCCGAATGGGCCATCAGAGAGGCCCGGACAAAAGGAATCAAGGTCGGCAAACTGCGCCTGATAACCGTCTGGCCGTTCCCGGAAGAGCAGGTCAGGGCTATTGCCAAGAAGATAAAGGCGTTCGTGGTGCCGGAGATAAATAACGGACAGATTAGTTTAGAGGTGGAGCGCTGCGCCGCCGGTAACGCCAGGGTTGTCAACGTGCCGCATATGGGTGGCGCTGCGCATAATCCGCAGGATATCCTTGATGCGATAATGAAAGCAGCCAGATAGAAATATGGTAAACCCCATTAGAAAGAATACGAATAGAGATAAAGATATGAGTTGTCCGTTAAAATCTAATGTAGAACTTTCTAACGGGGTAAACGAGATTAATAAACATCCGCTGGATAAATTGATTCGCCAGGACCGGATGCCTCATATCTGGTGTCCGGGTTGCGGTCTGGGCACGGTATTCAACGGCCTGCTTAATGCCATAATCAAATCCGGGGTTGACTTTGATAAAATAGCCATTGTCTCCGGCATCGGCTGCACCGGTCGGATTGCCGGCTACGTCAAATTCGACGGATTCCATACCACGCACGGACGGGCCATCCCGTTTGCCACGGGCCTGAAATTAGCCCGGCCGGACTTAAAGGTGATAGTGGTCAGCGGCGAAGGCGACCTGTTCTCTATCGGCGGCAATCATTTTATCCACGCCGGCCGGCGCAACGTGGACCTAAGCGTGATATGCGTCAATAATTCCAATTACGGCATGACCGGCGGCCAGTGCAGCGCTACCACGCCGGTCAAGGCCATCACCGCCACCACGCCATTTGGCAATTTCGAGGCGCCTTTTAGTTTGCCCCATATTGCCGCGGCCGTGGGCGCGGTTTACGTGGCCCGCTGGACCGCTTACCATATTCAGAAAGTCCAGTCCGCCATTGTCCACGCCATCCAGAAAAAGGGATTCAGTTTCGTGGAAATAATGTCGCCCTGCCCGACCTATTACGCCCGGATGAATAAGCTGGGCAGCGGATTAGATATGATGAAGTTCTACAAGGAAAATACCGTCATTCAGCAAGAGGTTGAACTCAAGGACATCGGCATTACCCGGGGCGGCAAGATAGTCATCGGCGATTTCGTGGATAAGGATAGGCCGACCTTTAACGACCTGGTTGATGAACTTACCTGCCGGTTTACCGGAGCAACGATGCACAAAAAAGAGGCACATGAGTAAGATAAATAAAGAACTTAGGTTTACCGGATTCGGCGGCCAGGGCATCATCCTGGCCGGCTATATTACCGGCAAGGCCGCGGCTATTTATGCCGATCTGTATGCCACGTTGACTCAGAATTACGGGCCGGAATCACGGGGCGGCGCCTCCAGCGCCCAACTGATTATCTCGGATGAGCCGATTTTCTATCCCAATATCACCCGGCCGGATATCCTGGTCGCGATGTCCCAGGAGGGTTATTCCAAATACAAGGATGAATTGAAGCCGGGCGGAATTATGCTGATTGATGAAGACCTGGTGAAGATTAGTGACGCCAAAGGCGCCAACGTTAAAATAGCCAGGATACCGGCTACGCGCTTGGCTGAACAATTAGGCAAGAAGATGGTGGCTAATATCGTGATGCTCGGCTTTACAAACGGGCAGACCAAGATACTTCCGCGGAAGGCAATGGAAGAGGCAATCAAGACCTCGGTTCCGCCGGTTAGCATAGAACTTAATATGCAGGCGTTTGACATGGGATTTAGATATAAGGGTTAATTTTACTATATGAGAGAGATTAAGACCGAAACCATCGTTGCGGCGCTCAAGAAGATGTGCGTAGAGGCCAACTGCATTATATCTGATGAGGTCATCGCGCTACTCAATAAATCTTTGCAACTAGAGGAATCGCCGACCGGCAAGGAGATTATCCAGCAAATCCTGGAGAATGATAAGATTGCCAGTGCCAAGATGGTGCCTATCTGCCAGGATACCGGCACAGCCGTGGTCTTTGTGGAAATCGGACAGGAAGTCCACATTACCGGCGGCTATCTGAACGACGCCATTAACGAGGGCGTGCGCCAGGGATACAAAGAGGGCTTTCTGCGCAAGTCCATTGTGTCTGACCCGTTGAACCGGAAGAATACCGGCGACAATACGCCGGCTGTGATTCATCCTGATATCGTGCCGGGCGATAAACTCAAGATATATCTGCTGCCCAAAGGCGGTGGCAGCGAGAATATGAGCGCGCTTAAGATGTTGCCGCCCTCGGCCGGACTTGAGGGCATAAAGAAATTCATCCTGGAGACCGTCAAAAACGCCGGAGCCAACCCCTGTCCGCCCATAATTGTCGGGGTAGGCATCGGCGGGAACTTTGACGGCGTGGCGGTCCTGGCCAAGAGGGCGCATCTCAGACCGGCCGGCACCCACAATCCCAATCCATTCTATGCGAAATTAGAACAGGAACTGCTCAAGGAGATAAATGATTTAGGCATCGGCCCGCAGGGCCTGGGCGGTAGATGCACGGCCCTGGCGGTCCAGATTGAATACGGTCCGGCCCATATTACGGCGTTGCCGGTGGCAGTCAATATCAACTGCCACGCGGCCCGGCTGCGCGAGATAACCCTATAATTAAAAGAATATTACTTCTTATTTACGCTGAGTGTTGTTAATGTGTCATTCCCGCGTAGGCGGGAATCCAGTAAACGAATCTGGATACCTGCTTTCGCAGGTATGACGGGTTAAGAGAGTTGCTATGGCATTTCTAAAAAGATACGTTACTGATGCGCTGGCTAAAGGCGCCCGGGACGCCCTGATTATCAATGCCAAAGACATTGTGCTGGACCCGCGAACGATGCTGAAGTGCAGATTCGGTTGCACGGGTTGGGGGCATAACTGGACCTGTCCTTCTGCGCCCGGGGCTGTCACGGTCTGGGAGTTCGGACAAATTATTAAGCATTATAAGAAAGCGCTGCTGATACACACGCACGATAAACGGCTGGCCCAGGAAATATCATTCGCTATCGAGCAAAAGGCATATACAGACGGCGCTTATTTTGCCTTCAGTTTATCCGATTGTGCTGTTTGTAAAGAATGCCGATATCCCAAGCCCTGCCGTGCGCCCAGAAAAGCCCGTCCGGCCATGCAAGCCGTGGGGATTGACGTGTTCTCAACGGCCCGCAAGCAAGGGTTGACTCTAAAAACCCTTAAGGCCAAAGGTGAACAGCAGAATTGGTACAGTTTGGTGCTGATAGATTAATAAATCCAAGTGACTTCGTCAGGAAATCTGCTTTTCTTCTCATAAGTATTTTCTTGACCCCGTTTAGCGAGTTTGGTATTATCTGCCAACCCGCCTGACTGATTGTCAATTCGGGCAGGTAATTTGTGGCGCCGAAGCGCCATGGCGCCCTTATGGCGCTCATTAAGTAAGCGGTTTTAATCCTCGCCTCGAACAGTGTCATACGACGCTGATAATCTGATGAGTAAAAAGATATACCTGGCATTTTTGTGGCACCACCATCAGCCCTATTACCGCCTGGCGGGTGCCGGAACAACCAAGGCCGAGTTTCAGATGCCCTGGGTCCGGCTGCACGGTATCAAGGATTATTACGGGATGGCCGCGCTGATTGAGCAATTTCCTAAAATCAAGTCCAATATAAATCTGGTGCCGGCGCTCCTGAAACAGATAAAGGAATACCTGGCGGGTGATACGGACCGGTTGTTATCCTTAAGCCAAAATCCGGCGTCCGATTTGAGCCCGGAGGACCGGCAGTATATCCTGGAGAACGCATTCCTGGCCCATCCGCAGAATATGATAGGCGCCTGCGCGCGCTATAAGGAACTTTATACGCTTTACCAGACCGCCCGGCAAAGAGCCGTAACCGACCCGGCCGGCGTTAAGCATGCGCAATACAACAGCCCGGATAATCTCCTGACTGGTAGCCATCAAAACGGCCAAGCCGTCAAGAAACTCATCAAGAATCTGGCAGACCAGGATTTTACGGACTTGCTGGTCTGCAGTTCGCTGGCCTGGTTCCACCCGTTGATAATAGAGCGTGATAAGGAGTTACAAGCCCTCAGACAAAAAGGACGCAATTATACCGAGGATGACAAGAAATTGATAGTGCAGAAACAGATGCACTATTTGGCTGAGATTATTCCCTTGCATAAGAAACTGCAGGACAGCGGCCAGATAGAAATTACCACCACGCCGTTTTATCATCCCATCCTGCCTTTGCTGTGCAATATGAATTCCACCCTGCAGGCCATGCCCAATGCGGCCCTGCCGGCCGTGGACCAGAAAGCGTTATTTGAGGACGCCCGCTGGCAGGTGGCTGAGGCAATGAAATTCTACAAGGAGCATTTCGGGACCGAGGCCAAGGGCATTTGGCCGGCCGAGGGTTCGGTAGCGCCGTCTATGGTGCCGCTGCTGGTGGAACAGAACATCCGGTATTTCGCCAGCGACGAGGAGATTCTGGCCCAGACCCTGGGCAAGTCATCAGACCATTTTTCGGGGTTCCTGAACGATTTATACCAGCCGTATAAGACGCGGAACCTGGCGGTGATATTTCGGGACCAGTATCTTTCTAATCTCATCGGGTTTCAATATCAGCGCTGGAAGGCGTCTGATGCGGTGGACCACCTGATAAACGAAATAAAATCCGGGGCCAGCCGGGTGCATCAGGAAGCGCCTTTGGTGAGCATTATCCTAGACGGCGAAAACCCCTGGGAGTATTATCCGGATAACGGCATAGAGTTCCTGAAATTGCTTTACGAGCGTCTGAGTAATGATGCCGAGATAGAGACGGTCCGCATCAGCGATTACCTGCGCGAGCATCCGCCGGTTAAGGAACTGGATACCATCTATGCCGGCTCGTGGATAAACCATAATTTTTCCATCTGGGTCGGGCATAACGAGGACCGCCAGGCCTGGGAATATTTAGCCAAGACCAGGGAGGTGGTTAAGGAGCAGATTGCCAAGGGCGCGGAGCAATCTGTGATTGATAAGGCAATGGAGAGCATTTATATCGCCGAGGGCAGTGACTGGTTCTGGTGGTTCGGGCACGAGCATTCCTCGGCCCTGGACGACCAGTTTGATTTATTATTCAGGAAGCACCTGATGAACGTTTACCAGATTCTTGGGGTGAACGTGCCGGAATATCTGCATCACCAGATAAAGGAGCGCCGGCAAAAGGATTTGCATACCTTGCCTTGGGGTTTACTGGATATCAAATTGGACGGCAAACGAAGCGATTATTTTGAATGGCTGGCGGCCGGGCAATTTGACACCGCCTCCGAAGGCAGCGCGGCTATGGACCGTTCAATTGACACGGGCCGGATAATTTCCCGCATCTATTTCGGTTTTGATAAGCATAATCTTTGCCTGAGGATAGACCCTCCGACCAACGGCCCAAAAGGTTCACCAACGTTTCCGCCGGAGATATATTTTGTGCTAAACTTCTTGAAGCCGCTCAAGAGAAAAGTTATCATTTACAATATTAACGCTAATCCGCGGTTTAATATTATGGATGAGAGTAACGCAGTAATAAAAGAATCGCTGGATAGCGTGGCGATAAGCGAGATAGCTGAGATTCTCTGCCCGCTGGACGGGCTGGGATTCAAGCCGGGCGAGGAAATAGAATTCTTTGTGGAGGCGTATTCTATTTTGGACGGGCAGGATAAACCCTGCGATTGCACTTTAGACCGGTTGATAGTCAGGCATCCGGACAGCCAGCCGATAAAACTGGCGGTGCCGGCCGAGGATATGGCGCATATTGATTGGATAGCGTAAGTTGGGAGATTAGGAAATTAGGATAATTTCCCGCCTAATTTTCTGATTCCCTAATATCCTAATAACCTAAAATTTATGTCCGAATTAAGAAAAGACCCGATATTAGGCCGATGGGTGATAGTTGCATCCGAGCGGGCCAAGAGACCGGTTGACTTCAAGCCGGACCCGGTTGGGCCGCCCAAGCCCACATCTTCCTGCCCTTTCTGCGAGGGTAACGAGAAGATAACGCCGCCGGAGATATACGCCATCCGGAAGCCGTTTTCCGCTCCGAACGGCAAGGACTGGCTGGTCCGGGTGGTGCCCAATAAATTCCCGGCCCTGGCCATCGAGGGAAACATTGACAAGCGGGGCAAGGGCCTATACGATTATATGCGCGGCATCGGGGCCCACGAGGTGATTATCGAAACCCCCCAGCATGTATCATCGTTTGCGCCGCTGACGGAAGAACAAATCCAGCATATTTTCCAGACCTACCAAGCCCGGATGGCGGACCTGAAAAAGGATAACCGTTTTGCCTACGGGCTTATCTTCAAGAATGTCGGAGACCGGGCCGGCGCATCGCTGGAACACACCCACTCGCAATTAGTGGTGACGCCGATTACGCCGATTCGCATCCTGCAGGAAATGAAGGGCTCGGAGGGGTTTTACCAATACCGGGGACGCTGTATTTTCTGCGACATTATCCACCAGGAGATAGAGGACGACGAACGGGTGGTGATTAACGACGAGCATTTTATTGCGGTCTGCCCGTTTGCTTCGCGGTTTCCGTTCGAGACCTGGATTCTGCCCAAGCAACATTTGACTCATTATGAGATGATACCGCCGCACCTGATACCGGCGCTGGCCCGTATTGCCAAACAGGTATTTCTGAAACTGGAAAAGGCGCTGAATAATCCGGCCTATAATATGCTGATTCATACCACGCCATTCACGATGGATGAGACCGAATACTACCACTGGCATATAGAGATTATTCCCCGGATAAGCAGGGTGGCTGGTTTTGAATGGGGCACAGGATTCTATATCAATTCGGTTCCGCCCGAAGATGCCACAAAATATCTCAAGGAGATTAGCATTTAATGGCCAAGATAAATGTCTGCATGGTCGCTTCTGAGATGGTGCCGTTTGCCAAGACCGGCGGGCTGGCTGACGTCCTGGGCGCGCTGACGCCTCAACTGAAAAAATCTAACGTCAACGTTACGGCTTTTCTACCCCTCTATAAACAGGTTAAGGAAAACACCCCGAATCTTATCTCCACAGGCAGCACGGTTAAGGTTAAGATTGGCGACAATTTCGTTTCCGGCGCGATCTGGAAAACGCAAATACAAAATGTAGACGTTTACTTCATCCAGCGCGATGAATATTATCACCGGGATTATCTCTACGGCACACCTGGCGGTGATTACAAAGATAATGCGGAAAGATTCGTATTTTTCTCGCGGGCGGCGCTGGAGGCGATGAAACAGCTTAATATCAAGCCCGACATTATTCACTGTCACGACTGGCAGAGCGCGCTTATTCCGATATATCTTAAAACTCTGTACAAAAAAGACCCGCATTTTGCTAATACCAAAACATTTTTCACCGTCCATAACCTTGCGTATCAGGGATTATTCTGGCACTGGGATATGAAACTCGTCGGGCTGGGCTGGGAGTATTTTAACTATAAGCAATTGGAGTTTTACGGCCAGGTCAATTTCCTGAAAGGCGGATTGGTCTTTGCGGATATGCTTTCCACGGTCAGTCCGCAATATGCCAAAGAGATTCAAACGCCGTTGTTCGGCGAGCGGCTGGACGGGGTCCTGCGCGAAAGGGCCGGCGACCTTTATGGCATCATTAACGGCGTGGATTATGATCAGTGGAATCCGGCAGTAGATAAACTCATTCCGGTAAAATATACGGAAAAGAAGCTGGTTGATAAGGTTAAGAATAAGCAGGCGCTTCAGAAAAAGTGCGGATTACCGACTGCTGATGCTCCTATGATAGGAATGATTGGACGTCTGGCTTCCCAAAAAGGATTTGATTTGGTCTCCGAGATGTTTGACGAGATAATTGGGACCGGATGCCAGTTTGTATTATTAGGCACCGGCGAGGAGAAATACCATCAGATATTCAGGGATATAGCCCGTAAGTATCCTACACAGGTATCAGCCAACATCGCATTTGACAATTCTTTAGCTCATCTGATAACAGCCGGAGCGGATATGTTTCTGATGCCATCCAGATACGAGCCCTGCGGATTGAACCAGTTATACGCTTTGAAATACGGCACAATTCCGATTGTCCACGAAACCGGCGGACTGGCCGATAGTATTCATAACTATACGCCGAAAGACCTTAAGGCCGCAATGGCCACAGGCTTTTCCTTCAAGAATTATTCAGCCCAAGAGATGTTGTCTTGCATTAAATCAGCTCTGGCTCTTTACGAAGACAAGAAATCCTGGAAGCAATTGATGGGGAATGCCATGGCCCAGGATTTTTCCTGGGAGCACAGCGGTAAGGAATATATTGCGTTATACAAGAAACTGATGAAATGAAGATATTAGTGGTGGGTTCAGGTGGACGGGAACACGCCTTGGTCTGGAAAATCAGCCAGTCGCCTTTAGTCAAGAAGATATATGTTGCGCCGGGCAATCCGGGCATCGGGAAATTAGCAGAATGCCTGCCTATCGCCATCACCGAGATAGAGCAACTCAAGGACTTTGCGCTCAAGGAGAAAATAGACCTGACCGTGGTCGGGCCTGAAATGTCGCTGGTTAACGGCATTGTGGATGAATTCCGCAAGGCCGGGCTGAAGATATTCGGCCCGACCAAAATTGCCGCAGAATTAGAAGGCAGCAAGGTATTTACCCGGGAACTGCTCAAACGATACGGCATTCCCTCCCCTTCATTCAAGGTGGTGGCCTCGCTGGACGAGGCGATACACTACCTGGCCAAGGTATCAATGCCGATTGTGATTAAAGCGGACGGATTGGCTTCCGGCAAGGGCGTTATAATATGTGAGCACAAAGATGTGGCCCATGATACGGTGACTAGGATGATGAAGGATAAAATCTTCGGTGAATCCGGCAGCAAGGTGGTTATCGAAGAATTCCTGGTGGGCAAAGAGGTTTCGGTCCTGTCGCTGACTGACGGCAAGACCATTGCCGTTCTGGAGCCGGCCCAGGATTACAAGCGGCTGATGGATGACAACCAGGGCCCTAATACCGGCGGTATGGGCGCCTATTCTCCGGTTAAGTTTGTTACCGCCAAGGTGATGGATAAAATTGTCAGCGAGATAATCGTGCCGACGATTCACGCTATGAATTCAACCAACCGGCCCTTTCAGGGGGTTCTTTATGCGGGCTTGATGGTCTCGCCGGCCGGCATCAAGGTGCTGGAATACAACGTCCGTTTCGGCGATCCGGAAACCCAGCCGTTGATGATGCGGCTGAAGAGCGATTTGGTGCCGCTACTGATGGCTGTGGTGGAACAGAAACTGGATAGAATTAAGCCCATAGAATGGTATAACGAGCCGGCTGTTTGCGTGGTCATGGCCAGCAAGGGATATCCGGTCAGTCCCAAAACCGGCGATGAGATAAAATTCAGCGGCCTGTCAGGCAATAAAAATCTTCAGGTGTTTCACGCGGGCACGGCCTTAAAAGACGGTAAGGTAATAACCGCGGGCGGCCGGGTTTTAGCCGTAACCGCCCGGGCCCAGGATTTTTCTTCTGCGCGCCAGAAGGCCTATGATACCATAAAGCAAATATCCTTCGACGGGGCATTCTACAGGACTGATATTGCTAAATTATAATGATGTTCTTAACACTAAAAAAGCGTCTGATTATCAGTTTCAACCTTATTTCAACCATTGCTTTTCTCCTGGTCTTTGACTGGTTTTTTGGCGGAGTTACAGGGTTCTATCTTATTCTGGCAGTATTCTCGTCTCTGTCTTTCTACGAATTCGCCAAATTATACGGGAATATCAATATAAAACTTCCGTGGCAGTTCCCGGTCATGACCGGTCTGTGCGGGGTAATCATTCTTTGGATGCTCTGGACATTCCCCCGTTTTATCGGGTTCTCAAAATACGCAGACGATCTTCGATTTATGATGTGGGATACGCCGATGCTGTTGACCTTTACGGTGTTCATTATCATAGCCATTTTATACTATCTCAAGCGGATAAATGATTTTCATCAGATTCTCATTTTATTCTTCGGGTTTGCCTATGTCTATATACCTATTTGGTCTATAGCGCGGTTAAGGGGAGGCGGGGCAAAAGGGGTAATACTGGCGCTTTACTTCATTGCTATGGTCAAGATAGGAGACAGCGTTGCTTATTTCTGGGGCACCCGTTTTGGCCGGCATAAATTAGCTGAAAAGATCAGCCCCAATAAGACCGTGGAAGGATTTATCGCCGGATTGCTCGGCGCCTCAATCATCGGAATGGTAATTTTCTATCTTCTGTTGCCCTGGGCCATGAATATGTCTAATTCCGGAACGTCATTCTGGCTGATATTTATTATCAATCTGATGATTGTATTCGTGGCTCAATTGGGCGATTTATTCGAGTCGTATATCAAGCGGGTTTGTAACGTTAAGGACTCCGGTAAAATGCTTGGGCCAATGGGCGGGATTCTGGACTTGACCGATAGTTTATTGCTCTCAGCGCCGGTCGCGGCGTTCTTATTGCTTAATTTATATTGAAAATCTATTGCCACGAAGGCGCCAATGGATACAACCCTCAAGGGGGAGTGGTTAGAAAATTCCACCTTAATAAAGGGAGATTAAGAGGGTTGTTAGTGTCTTCGCGACTTAGCGGCTAATATTAATTTATGAAGTTCAGGCGCAAAATTATGGTGCCCGACAACGTGGACTTTGTCCAGGCCTTTGGTCCGTATGATTCATATCTAAAACTCATCCGCAATAAACTGGAGGTTAAGATTGCGATGCAGTCATCCCGGGGCGGACGGGAGATGATTATTGCGGGCCAGAAACAGCCGGTAGAAACCGCATTTAATGCCTTATCAAAGATGCTGGCCAGCCGGTTAATAACAGAAGAAACGGTAATGAACCTGATAAACTGCAAGCCAAGCGCTCCGGATGTTTTGCCCAGGAGAGGCAAGCCGTTGTTTATAGCGGGCGAATGCTTTAAGGGAATCGGCTTGCCCCCCGAAAATATCGGGGGCCGGATGGGCATGCCCAATGATGTCTTTGCGGTCAAGGCGCGCACCGAAGGACAGGAAAACTACCTCAAGTTTCTGTATGAAAAAGATATCGTAGTGGCCATCGGTCCGGCCGGCACGGGCAAGACCTATTTGGCCGTGGCCCGGGCTATGGTATCTTTTAAGAAAGGCGAGGTGCGCAAGATTATCCTCTGCCGGCCGGCGGTTGAGGCCGGCGAGCGTCTGGGATTCCTGCCCGGCGACTACCAGGAAAAGGTTAATCCGTACCTCAGGCCTCTTTACGACGCCCTCAATGGTTTCCTGGAATACCAGCAACTAAAGCGGCTGATGGAAACCGAGATTGTGGAGGTGGTGCCGTTGGCCTATATGCGCGGACGCAACTTGGACAACGCCTTTATGATTCTGGATGAAGCCCAGAACACCACCTCGGAACAGATGAAGATGTTCCTGACCCGGATGGGCCAGAATTCTAAGATAGTGGTTACCGGCGACATTACTCAGATTGACCTGCCGATTGGCAAGGTTTCAGGCCTGGTAGAAGCCCAGTCAATCCTGGGCCACATCCCGGGCATTGCCTTTTGCTATTTGACCAGGGCAGACATCGTCCGCCATCCCCTGGTCCAATCCATTGTTGATGCTTACGAGGTAAAAAGGCATCAGAAGACGAAAAAGACATAGAGCGACTCAACTCCCTTTGAAAGATGTTATTTTCCAACGCAGAATCTGGAGAAGATGTTGTTGAGGATGTCATCAGCCACGAGATGCTTGCCGGTCGTAAAACTGCCTAATGCCAGATTCATTTGCTCTAACGCGTCCTTTAGGTCCAGGGCGATAAATTCGTAAGATGCCCCCCTTTTAGCGCCGGACAATGCCTTATTTAATAATTCCATGGATGCCTTGAGATTTTCCTGTTGGCGCAGGTTAATCAACGTTCGGTCAGATGAACGTTCTGGCGGAGCGGTGTGCGCCATATTGACAAGAGTGTCTTTAAGAGCGGGGATGCCTTTACCGGTGCGGGCGCTGAGAAGAACAATATCTAATCCCCCTATCCCCTTTTGCAAAAGGGGGAACAAGGGGGATTTTTGCGTCTTTCCGGCACATATTGAAAGTAAATCAATCTTGTTAACTACCAGAATAGTTTTGGATGGATTTAGATGCCTGAGAATGGCCCGGTCTTGTTTGGTGAGTCCTGTAGATGCGTCAATAACCAAGAGATAGATATCCGCTTCACGTCCAATAAATTGGGCGGTTACAGGGGATAAATTGTAGTTGCCTGATTTATCAGGCATTTCTTGGGATGCCCGACGGGGTATCCCTGACGGAATTCCCGCGGTATCAAATATTCGGAAAGCGGTATTTTTATGGAGGAATTTGCCTTCAATGTAATCACGGGTAGTGCCTGGAATGGGCGAGACAATATTTTTGCGGCTGGTTACCAGGCGATTGAACAATCTGGATTTTCCGGTATTGGGCCGGCCGCACAGGACACAGGTAATCCCGTCCGGAGCTGCAGAATGGCTGAAAGATTCTTTCAGGGTTTTATTGATACCGCTAATAATCCGATTGAGAGAGTCGGTTATTTGTTTGGGAGAAATTATTTCTATGTCCTGGTCAGAGAAATCAAGCGCCAGTTCCATCCGGGAGACCAGGTCAAACACTTGCCGGTTTATTTCCCGGAGTTGCCGGAAAGAGTGTTGATGCAGTTGATTAACAGCCAGCCGGTGTTCGCGTTCAGTGGAGGAATGGATGATATTCATGACCGCTTCGGATTGAGACAACGAGATTCGGCCATTGAGAAAGGCGCGTTTGGTAAACTCGCCGGGCTGGGCTAAACAGGCGCCGGCGCGGATGAAATATTGCAGGATGTTTTCTAATAGAATCCTTGAGCCAAAGGTGTGGATTTCCACCACATCTTCGCGGGTATAGGAATACGGGGCCGGCATCAGGTAGAGAGTCACGGGAATACGACAGAAACGTGAAGCGTATAGCCCCAGTGGGATAAACTCCGAGCGTTTAACGTTATTGAGCGTATGTTGCGGGGATAACCTGATGGTAAGCGCGCATATAATACTTGACCAGGTTTTTCTGTTGATGGGTTTATCAATTGCATTCTGAACAAGTGTTAATGTCCTTGGCCCGGACAGCCGGACAATGCCTTTGAGGGAATTTCCGATGGGACTGGAAACGGCGATGATGATGTCCGCCATAAATTTAAGAGTTTACCATCCCGTAATTCTGCGGGATAAATTCCTGGCACAAGGGATTAGAATCTGGATTCCTGCTTTCGCAGGAATGACAAGCGAGGTAAGAATGACATCTTTGTGTTCTTGGTGCCTTTTGGCGCCATAAGGGCGCCATGGCGCGTCGGCGCCAGTGGTGAAGCATTTCTTTTTATCTGAAATAATATTTCTTAATCAGGATTTGCTCCGCGATACCGAGGAGCGTGCTGGTAAACCAGTAAAGTGTTAAGCCCGAAGGAACACTGTAAAACATTATGCCGAAGACCAAGGGCATAAAGAGAAACATCTTCTGTTGTTGGCGGGTTTGGGGGTCGGGTGATTTGGGTTGGGTAAACGATTGAATCAGCCAGGAAATGGTCATAATCAGGGGTAGGACGTGGAGATAATGCGCGCCCAGAATCGGAAACGGCAGTTTGCAGAGTTGGTCCGGCTGGGATAGGTCGGTAATCCAGAGCATAAACGGCGACTGGCGCAGTTCTATGGCCTGAGCCAACGCCCAGTATAAACCGATAAAGACCGGTATCTGGAGAAGCATGGGCAGGCAGCCGCTCAGGGGATTGACGCCGTATTCCTTCCATAATTTCATCTGCTCCTCGCCAAATCTCCGCTTGTCATTTTTATACTGTTCCTGCAGGGCCTTGATGCGGGGCTGGAGTTTCTGGAGGTGATACATAGAGACCTGGCCCTTTTTGGTAATCGGGAACATAATTAATTTTACGATAATGGTAAGAACAATAACGGCTACGCCGTAATTCTTAAAGAGCCCGAAAAGTCCACCCAGGATAAAAAGAAGTGTTTTACTGATAAATCCAACCCACCAATATGACAGCAACCTATCAAATCCCAGGTGAGAAAATACGGCTAAATCAGACGCCTTTTTAGGCCCGGTATAAAAGAGGAAATCCAGTTTTTTTGTCTCCTTGGGATTCAGGGGGAAACCCTTGGTCTGGAGGTATAGATTTAGATTTGAATAAGGTTCGGAATTCTTAGTCAGCGCCGGGCAATCGATGGCGTTAAATCCGTAGATGTTCATATCCCGCACGGCTGCCGGCACAAGGATAGCGGCAAAATATTTGTTGGTAATGCCGGTCCAGTAAATATTGTCCTGTCCCTGGGTCAGCGTAAAGGGTTTGCCTTCCTTTTTTAGTGCCGCCGGAGAGGGCTGTTCTTTGACGTACCAATGCGTTGTTCCGGCGTCTACCTGCCCGACTTCGTCATTCAGGCGGGTTGGGGCGGTCTGGGTTTCTGTCATGGGCGGGTCGGTATAGGCATACAGCCCGGTGATATCAGTAGCACTATATGATTCCGGCGGAAGGGTTTCTATGCCTTGTATGACTAAGGTTGGGGTAATGGTCCCGGCAGAGATGTTTTCCAGATTGACCGAAAAATCCAGGGTGTAATTATGTTTGCCTAAAGAAAATGTTTTATAAATAACCAGTCCTTGTGAAGTAGTATAGCGGAAAATGACAGAGGAGTCGGTTTCCGTTACCACTTCCCAGAGCCCGGCCTGGAGGTCTTCGGCGGAATCCGGGTATTTGAGGGAAAGGGCATATTTAGCCGGGTCGGTGGCGCTGATGATGGATAGTTGATTGGCGAGTTCTGACGACAGTTTGAGTCCTTCGTCTTTGGGGGCCAGCCGGGCGGCCTTGAATTGCTTGAGGATAAGTGATTCTATAGCCGCGCCCTTATTGGTTATGGTTACTTTAATATGGCTGTTTTCCAGAACCTTTTGCTTCAGTGCGATATTGGCTGGTTGCTGGAACGAGGTTGATAGTTTTCCAGAGGCGGATAGAAGTGATTTCCCTGCCTCGCCGGCAGGCGGGTGAGTCGGCGTTATTTCGCCTGAAGACAGGGCTGATTTATCATTTTCCGCAACTCCTCTGGTAACAGCCGGCGGTGGTTTTTGGGGCGCAAAACGGGGCGCCACGAATTGGATATACAAAAACCAGATAACTACTGAAAGCAGAATAAATAAAACAGTTCGTTTATCCATAATATTTTACAACGGGATTAAACGGATTTAGCAGATTCATCCTGAGCGGACATTTATCTTAATCAGTTTAATCAGTTAAATCCTGTTGTTTAGTTCACATCCGCATTTCGGGCAGTTGAGCAGGTTTCTTTCTTCCAGCCAATCCCGCTGGGTATTGCATTTAGGGCAGAGGCGTTCGGCCTCGTCTATCAGCATTATCGGGATATCGTCTTCTATCCGGTATCGGCAGAGACACTGGGGATTAATGCAGGCAAGCTTGGTTCCCTCTAATTTCACGTCTGCCTTACAAAGCGGGCAGGCCAGGATATCCAGCACCTCTTTCTTTATCATATGGCGTAACTCAATAGTTTTCCTTTGACATCCCGAATCCCTTCGGGACCGCATTCTCCAGTTCCAGGAGTTTTTTCTTTAGGTTGGTTCCGCCGATAGCGGAGAAATTACCCGGGGAGCCGTCCGATTTAATTATTCGGTGGCAGGGAATAATAATTGGCAACGGGTTTTTAGCCAGGGCGTTACCCACCGCCCGGCTGGCCCCTGAATTTCCTATTCTTTGAGCCACCCATTGATAAGTCCGCACCCGGCCATAAGGAATAGCCACCAGCGTTTTATAGACCGCCTGCTCAAAGTCGGAATAATCCCTTAAATCAATTCTATTTCTAAAGTCAACCTTTTCTCCATTAAAATACCGTTTGAGGCCCTTGACGAGTCCGGTTGCTGGCGTGCCCTGGCGGAAAGTAGCGCTATTAATTTTATTGCCGCGCTTACGTAGCCGTTGCAATATCTTTTTCTTATCAGGCGACGGTAGAACTATTTCTCTGATAACATCATTGTCAAATACAATCCCGCACCAGCCGAATTTGGTCTTGAATAGACGGTTCATTTGCTCTCTTTTATTGATGCCTTACGATACAGGAAAAACAAGATACCGCTATCCAGCAGGAAAACAAGCAGGATAACATAAAGCATCCAGCCGGTATTATTTATAACAGGAAAAATATAAGTAAAAACAGTTTCTCTGAACCAGTTTCCCAGATTGCTTTGAGCCGGGCTGGTAATCTTTTCCTCTTCTATTTTATCCTGGCCCGCGGTAATCCGCAGGATATGATGGAGTTTGTCAGTTATATGCGGCTCAAGCCGGGTGCCGCCGCCGCCGCAGACAATATAAGTCGTGCCGTTTCGCTCACCCTTCCAGTAACCGTGATGGTGCCCGAAAAAACAGTAAGTGACCTTGTATTGCTCCATTAAGGCAAAGAATTCCTTTTCATTGGGCAGGCAGGCCTTTTTGATGCTGGCGTCCAGGCCTCTGGGCGGATAGTGGGTAAAGACAAAAATATATTTCCGGCCGGCCGCCTTTTTGGATAAAACATCCCGGAGATAGTCCAGATAATTCTCCGGACTCCGGCCATCGCCATCGCAGATGATAAAAAGGCAGTTGTTATAGACAAAGTCAAGATTCCGCGGGCCGTAGAGTCCCTCATAAATCTCGTGCGTGACCTGCTGTTTCGGGTCTTTTATCCTGGAGGTGTCATAGGCAAATATTTCATGATTACCCGGGACCAGGAAGACCGGGAAGGACGGCTTGATTTCTGTGAGCATCCGGGTCATGAAGAAACGGTGGTTCCAGATACCCGGCCTCCAGACGAAATCGCCGTTCATAACCATAAATGCCGGCGCCCCTTTTTCCACACCCAGTTTTATCAGGTGTTCTGAGGTGGTCTTGGCGCGGCTGTCACCGATGACCAAAAACGAAAATGGCAAACCGCTTTCCTGCAACTTGGCAATCACCGCAGGTTTGTTCCCAACCAGGTTATTCGGCGGCGTGCTCACATAATCAGAATGGACCTTAAGTGCCGCCAATAAAAAAGCAACAATGAGCAGGTTAAATATTAAAAGATACAGCCAGACAAAACGTTTTCGGTTCATTTGGTTTTACCCTTCTTAGTTATTCCAATATCCTCATCCCGGCAGACCTTATCGTTGGTTATGGCATAGGTCACTTCCTGGGTATAAGCATATAGAATATGTTTTAATTCCTTGGCCGCATCCGGATACTGGGACGACAGATTATTCTTGAGATACGGGTCAGCGCGGTAATCGAACAGTCCGATGGTTTTTTCCAGGTCATCCAGCAGGACAAATCGGTCATCCAGGATGATGCAATAAGGGCCTTCGGTAATCACGGCATAATGGGTTTTGGTCGTATCCAGAAGCGAGCGGCCCATAGAGGCGTGGATGGTTTGTATGGATAACAGGTCCAGAACGGTCGGCAGAATATCCACCTGAGAGCCGACCTGGTCGCAGCGCTGCGGCTTGATTATACCCGGCGCGTAAATCAGGAGCGGCACCTGATAATAGGAACGCAGGATATTAGGCCGGGAATAATTGGTGTGGTCGCCGGTGATGATAAATATGGTATTCTTAAACCACGGCTTATCTTCAGCGGCGTTGAAGAACTGCTGAAGCGAATAATCGGTATAACGGAGCACCCGCTGGAATTTGGTTTCACTGGAATATTGCTGGAATAGCGATTCCCGGCGCGGCGGAATCGGGAATGGGTCGTGCGAGGTTAAGGAAAATATTACTGAGCAGAACGGTTCCTTAAATCCGTCCATCCGGCGCAGGGAATCCAGGAAGAATTCCTCATCCCAGACGCCCCAGGTGCCGTCCACGGCATCTGCGGTCAGGTTTGGATAATCCTCCTTGCCGTAGTAGTTGGAAAATCCGGCCAGTTTGGTATAGGCGTCAAACCCCATTGAGCCGGTCTTGGCGCCGTGATGGAATGAAGTGGCATAACCTTCCTTCCCCAGGATAGTTCCCAATCCCAGAAACCGGTTCATCTCCGACTGCGAGCCAATCATGACCTTTTTGGACCCGCGCAGGTTGGTGGAGAAAACGCCCGGAATGGATGTCAGTATTGACGTCTCGGCAATAATAGAACGCTGGCCATTGGCCAGGAAATTGGTGAAGAGCATTCCCTTTTCAGCTATACTGTCAAAGAAGGGCATAGCGCTGGGTTGTCCGGAGACGCTCTTGCAATAATCTGCCGTCCAACTTTCGATAATAAACACCACTACATTTGGTTTTCCGGGAGCCGCAGGAGATGACCGTTGTCTCAGGAACGGGTATTGCGGGTCAACCATCTGTTCGTTGTCCGACTTGAGCATCGCCGCCACGGTTTTCAGCGCTTCTTCTTTGGACATAAGTTTGTAACTGGGCAGATTGGTCTGGGTAATGCTTCTCAATATGGTGAAAGAGGAATTCAGGGTCAGATATCCGGTTATCCGGCTGGAGGCGAAAAAGGCGTGCGCCGGTCGAATCGGCCGGGATTGCAGGCCGCCCCTGAGCCCCAGCACCATCAGCAATATTATCAGGACCAGCCAGGCGCTTTCTTTAACGGTATTGGGCTGATATATCCACAGCCGGTCCATTTTCCTGAATAGCCGCCAGCTTGCAAATACAAATCCGGCTCCGCCCGCCAGCAGAATCAGGACCATATAATAATATTCCAGTATCGTTGAAGGCAGCATCCGCAGGATATCCGGCAGGATGGTGTAGATTTCTGACATCAGCCGGCGCTGGATGGTCGGGAAATAGATGTAATCAGCCAGGTTAAGCCCGATAAACGACAGGTTGGACAGCCAGAATATGCCCAGCAATCCAATTCTAAGCCATGTCCAGCGCGCCGTTGGCTGGCCCGGGAAATTATATAATAATAACAGCGCTCCGTTAATCATCAGCAGGGCTGAGATGTCAAACCGCAATCCATAAATAAAAGACCAGATGATTTCATTGGCCGGAACATCCACAAAGAATCCGTGATTAGCCAGGAAAAACCCCAGGCGCAACAGGGTATAGCAGATTAACAGGCCGGATATGGCTATGGCGCTTATCTTGAATTGCTTGGGCAGGGCCTTATTTAAGAATACGTGGCGCCATTGGCGCCATTTTATCTTATTACTAAAGTTACTCATATTTTATTGCAGCATTTGGGCGCCACCCGCCCGAGCAGCAGCCACTTGTTTGAGGCGAGCCCGTATGGGCAGAAAACCTTTTCCAGTTTTATGCCGGCCGTTTCCAGTTCCCGCTTGATGGCATCCCGCGAGAAATAATTGAATCTGGGCGGGCGGTGCAGCAGGTTTTGGAATATCCATTCGCCGATGATGCTCAGGATGTTTTCATGCCGGCATTCGATAATAACCCAGCCCCGGCTGATCCGGCTCATCTCCTTGAAAATCGGCGCGCGCGCCTCTTCCGGGATAAATGTAGTCAGGAATCGCAAAGAAGCAATCACGTCAAAACTGTTGTCCTTGAACGGCGCCCTGGTTCCGTCGCACTGGACCATGGGTACATCCTTAAGCACCGGATTCAGGCGCGATTGGAGCATCATCTCCTTGGAAATATCCGCTCCGATAAATCGGATGCCCTTATTTAGAAAGGTGGAAAATGCCCGCCCGGTCCCGCAGGGCATATCAAACAGCGAGTCAATCCTGCAGCCGTTCGTCCTGATGTAATTTAATACGCCCAGCAGCGCCGTCATCAACTGGCGGTTGAGCATCTGCTTCCGCGGTGATTCCCCGAACCTCTTGTTATCATAACGGTTGGCCACATCAGCGGACCGATAACTCTTCTTGACCTGCTGATAATCATTAGCCCCGTTAGAGATAGGGCGTGGCTCCGCTGCCGCCACGACCGTCTTATTTTTATTATCTATCGCATTCATAAATATTATATTATTCAGTCAAATAGCAAATTCATTCCGTTAATCATCTCTAACGGGGTTAGCCATATTTTAATTATCCTCTAACGGCTCGTCTGCTAAGGTCTGGCTGGTCTGGGCATCCAGATAACTCTGGAGCATCACCTGCGCGGCCGTGACATTAATCTGC
>ERZ1292633.1949-Hain-H41-02um-R1-1949-length-21558-cov-6_pt1 | contig 21558 bp, 20 predicted proteins | sample MGYA00564406_ERZ1292633 | MGnify/ENA primary metagenome ERZ1292633 (study PRJEB36523, sample SAMEA6512639) | groundwater metagenome | collected 2019-01-08 | study: AquaDiva: Metagenomics assemblies of 32 groundwater samples
CTCGAGGAACATAGACGATTGCAAGCCAACCCACCCCTACCCCGCCCAAGCGGGGAATTGCCCTACAAACGATATTTATTCGGTATAATTCAAGGCGCAGTCTCGAGAGAGATGCGTGAGGAGTCCGCCAAATATATCGCCTCGCTCGACTTCGACGGCATCGCGATCGGCGGCGAATCAATCGGATATAATATGGAGAAGACCGGCGACATCATCGACTGGGTACGGCCACATCTGCCGGAAAATAAACCACGCTATGCCATGGGTATCGGACTAAATCCGACTGATCTACTCATCGCTGTCGAACACGGCATCGATATGTTCGACTGTGTCGCTCCCACTAGACTCGCGCGGCATGGGATGCTGTTTGTTTTCGACAAAACGAAAAAGCACCGTCTAAATATAAAAAATGCCGCTTTCGTAAGCGACAAAAATCCAATTGATCCGACTTGCGACTGCTCAACTTGTAAAAATTATACGAGACAATATCTGCATCACCTCTTCGCGGCCGACGAAATGTTAGCAATGCGCCTTGCCAGCATTCACAACCTGCGATTTATGTTGAAGCTGATGGAGGATACGCGCGCGGCGATAAATGAAAATAAATTTCTGGAATTAAAAAAGAGGTGGATTTAGCCGCCTCTTTTTTTGTTTGAAAAAATTAACTCATTTTTTGAATCTTCTCCTGCACCTTCGCGACATCAATCTGACTATCAACCTCCGCCTCTTTGCTTTTTATTTTACGCAGGGCGTCGAGCGTTTCATTCATGCTATTTAAATATTGTTCGCTGAAGTGATTGTTGACACGCGCGTAAAGCTGAGCGAAGGTCACATACGCTTCACCCTTGTCCTCCTGACTGAGTTCGCCAGCCAGATATTCATCGAGCATCGCCTCGACTTTATCCCATTTGCCTTCCTTCATCATATTCTCAAGGTCGGCGGTATTTAATTTTTGCATATATTAAGAAAATAATAGCGCGTTAGAACATTTGATCGGCGAGCTTAGCCGTGATGCGCGCGAGAAAAAGTGCCTTGATATGCCCATCCTTCGATTTGCGAATAGCTGATTTTTTCTTTAACAAAATTTCAAGCAGCCTCTTCTTGGCTGCGGCATCAGTCTCATCTTTCTTCAAGATTTCCTTCAGGCTTTGTTCAAGCTCACTAAAAGCATTATTTTTTATTTCAATATTACCAAACACTTCGTCGGTTTCCTTGTCCACTTCCATAGTTACATATTTTTCAATTTCGGCCTCATTTATTCCTTGCGCCCTCGCTTCCACCAAATAATCAAGCCCAATCCCGCCCTTACCAGCCTCGATCAATTTTTCATATACTTTTCGGGCTTCACGAATATCCGTACCAAATAGCTCAACCATGCGGCGGCCAACGCCAACCTGGATTGCTTTGAAAACCGTCTTTTTCCCGCCGGCAGCGATCAACATTAACTCCTTGGCTTTGTTCAGCGCTTCCTTCCTCTCCTCCAATTCAGCGAGACCTTGTTCGGATTTGGAAATTTTTTTTGCCTGTCCCTTTATATCTCCGATCTCAATCCCGAATTTTTTCAGCTCGCCTAGGATGCGCTCACTCTCGTCTGATCTACTCAAACCAAACCACCCCAGACCGCCTGTAAAGCCGCTAAGTCCGGCTTTCTCTGCTTGCTCTAGAAGTAATTTACGACGTTCAAGTCCGGCCGCGCCACCTAGCTTGGCAAGCTCCGCCTGAACCGCCGCCTCAGCCTCAGCGACTTCCTCCTTCATCTTCGCAAATTTCTCGATATCTTCATTAACATGCCCCAATCGCTTCTCCCCGCCATAATCCTTAACATCCATTTCGAAGTGCCTGTTGATCTCCTCGGTATCGCTTTCTGTAAGTTTAAAATCAATACCTAATTTCTGGAGTTCCCCACCGAATGTAGAATCGATAAAACTAGCAACATTTTTGGTGGTTTCTTCTTTGAGTAAAAATTTATCGTGAATTCCCTCCAATGCCTCCAGGGATCCGGCGTCATGTACTTCCAAAAGAGCCTCCCCGTCCGGGTAACGCGACAAAAACTCCGCAAATTCCTTTTTTTGGAGAGCCTTATCAATATCAAATTCCTTTTTCTCCTCCCGACTTTTTAAATCACGTCCGCTAGGCATATAAATATATTAAATAGTGAAAATATTATAGCACATTTTCGCATTTTTGTCAATCTCAAAAAAATCGCTAAATTAAGGGAAAAAATTGACAAAAATGGTTGACTTTGATAGAATATCTCTAATATATATGCATCTACACTTAATCGTCGTGGGAAAATTGAAGGAAGAGTACTGGCGCGAGGCCGAGAAGGAATATTTGAAGAGACTAAAGTCCTCAAATGAGCTTGTTATACACGAAATCAAGGAGGAATCGTTTACCGAGAAGGACCCGGTCGGGATGATCAAGGAGAAAGAAGGCAAGAAAATCCTTGAAACATTGGGGAAAATAAGGGACAGCCTGGTAGTGGCGCTCGAGGAGAAGGGCAAACAGTTTGACTCGGAAGGCTTTGCCAAGAATTTATCAAATTGGGCCGGCCTCTCGCACTCGGTCACCTTCATCATCGGCGGGCCGCTCGGCCTGTCGAGAGAGGTCGTCGCGAAGGCGAACATGACCATGTCCCTCTCACCTCTCACCTTCACTCACCAGATGGCGCGCGTGATATTGCTGGAGCAGATTTATCGTGCTATGATGATAGCGTCAAACCGAAAATATCATTATTAAACTATGTCTAAGCCAGTCATCGTCTCCGGCATTCAGCCGACGGGGAATCTTCATATTGGAAATTATCTTGGCGCTGTAAAAAATTGGGTCGAGCTTCAGAATTCGGGGAAATACGATCTCTATATATTTATTGCGGATCTTCACTCATTGACGGGCCTGCAAACGGCCGAGGAACGCCGAAATCAAATCAAAGTTACCGCCGCTGAATTGCTCGCGGCCGGTATCGACCCGAAGAAGACCACTTTTTTTGTTCAATCAGAAGTTTGTGAGCACACCGAGCTTGGCTGGATTTTTAATTCACTGACACCGATAGCCGAACTCGAACGAATGACACAGTACAAGGATAAATCGTCGCGCCAGCAAAAAAATATCAATGCTGGGCTCCTAACCTATCCGATTCTGCAGGCCGCTGACATTTTACTGTACCGAGGGCAAATGGTGCCGATCGGACAGGACCAAATTCAGCATCTCGAATTAACAAACGATATTGGCCGCTGGTTCAACAACCGCTATGGCGTTTACTTCGGAGAGGTAAAGCCTCTACTCACCAAAATTCCCAAAGTAATGAGCCTACTCGAACCGACCAAAAAAATGAGCAAGAGTCTGGGGGCCGGAAATGTCATTGAATTAGCCGATGAGCCGGAAGCGGTCGAGGCGAAATTGAAAAAAGCCGTTACCGCGACCGAGGGCGGCGTCGGCGCGCCCGGCGTACAGAATTTATTGACACTCTTCAAAGAATTTGGCCCGGCAAAAATTCACGCGAAATTTTCTGAAGATGAAAAAAGTGGCACGATACGATATGGCGATCTGAAGGCGGCGTTGGCAGAGGCAATCAGTGGAACATTTGCCGACTTCAGGAAGAAGCGCGCCGAATTGCTCTCTGATGAAAAAAAATTATTGAAAATTTTAGAAAAAGGATCCGACGGTGCGGGAAAAGTTGCGCAGAAGACAATGTCAGAGGTTAAGAAATTGGTTGGACTCAGATAATGCCACCGATGGAAATGTAATTTAAAAATTTCGAAGCCGCCACGGGGTCGCCGGGCGGCTTTTTTGTTAGTTCACGAACTCCTTCGCGGTCGGTTTCTGGGATTTCGACAGAGTGGCGCAGCGTTTCCGCCATTCCTCGACATTCACCGGCAGATCGGAATTCAACATCTGCTTGAGAATACTCACCAGATCGAGCGGCGCAAAGTTATAGCCGGACAAATCATAACATACTCCAAAACCATCTTCGAGAGTCCGAACTTCTCCATAGCGGTACCCGCCCGAAGTGCCGATCCAACCGTGAGGTTCCGGCTTACAATTACACAGTTTGAAACTGAGTCCCGGCACGTAATCCTCCGGTAGTCTGAACTGCCGTAGAGTCGGAATGATGTCCGAGAGAGTCGGAGGAAGTCCGTGCTTCATGGCGGCATCATAGAGCGCCGACAGGTCGACGGGAGTGATGAGTTTGGCTGCAAGCATCCTCTCGAGCTCCTGCTTGGCGTCTTCTAGCGTAATGACGCAGGTCATTTTCCCCGCCCCGTCCTCAGAGATACCGACGAAGCCATACTTCAGGCCAAGCGTATCCAACAATCTGTTACCTTCGGCTGACCGAAATATTCCCATGTCTCGCCTCCTTGAAATGAGCGCCCACATCATTACGGATTGCACCTGAACAGCGTGCTCTCGCAGGAAACCAACCCCGCTTCCACCATCTGCCGGAAAACATTGGCGAGATCGAGCGGGGAACATCCTTGACGCTCCATTTCCAAGCAAATATTGAAACCATCAACAATGGTGTGAATCATTTCGCTCTGCAAATAGCCGGCGACAAAGGCAATCCGGCCGTGACGCAAGGGATTGCCGCAGGCGCAAGCTCGAAACAATAGCGCTGGCCCGCGATCAATCGGAAGTTTGAACTGCAGAGCAAGCCCTCTCACCTCATCAAAGGTTGACAGAAGTCCGATATTCACCCCAGCGGCGAACAGCTCCCTTCTCTCCATACTCGTAATTTCTCCGCCCTGAAGTGCCCAGTCGAGACAAAAGTTGAGGCTGGCCAAATCGAAAGCGACGAACGAAGACACTTCTTCGCACTTTTCAAGATTCAAGAGGGCTCCCTTCAGCCCAAGCAACTCCAACATCGAACTTTTCAGCTCCACGAGATTAGAACTCATTTGTTGCCTCCAATGGTTGGAATAACTTCGTTAACCTAACATGACAAAGTGATTTTTGTCAATGATAAGCCTAGAAAACGAACGAAAATATACATGCTATCACCATTCTCCATTGACAAATAAACAATTATTCTCTATAATCAACTCACTTTTTAACTCAGGCCCGCCTACGCTTCACAGCTACGGCGAGGCAAGGTGGGACCCTAACCACTTAGGGGCTTGTACCACTTAACACCCGCCCAAGGCGGGCAAGTACATACGTATGTCCAAACGAATGAAGGAACTTGCGACTAAAGTCGACAAGACCAAAGTCTACCCGATCGACGAAGCCATCAAGCTCGTCCTCGAGACCAGCAACGTCAAATTTGACGCCGGTGTGGAAGTCCACGCTCATCTTGGTATTGACCCCAAGAAAGGCGAACAGCAAATCCGCGCTACCGTCACTCTTCCACATGGCACCGGTAAAACCAAAACGGTCGCCGCCTTCGTCTCCCCGGAGAAAGAGAAGGAAGCCAAAGAAGCCGGAGCTGACTTCATTTACGGTGAAGAAGAAATCAAAAAAATCAAAGATACCGGCAAGATCGAATTCGAGGTTGCCGTTACTACTCCGGACATGATGTCGAAATTGGCGCAGATTGCCAAAGTGCTCGGCCCGAAGGGTCTCATGCCGAATCCGAAAACTGAAACGGTCGGCCCAAACATCAAAAAATTGATTGAAGAATTGAAGAAAGGCAAAGTCACTTACAAAAATGATGACACCTCAAACATCCATCAAGCGATCGGCAAGGTAAGCTTCGGTGAAGCGAAACTCAAAGAGAACTTTGTCGCCTTACTTGAATCTCTGAAGAAGGCGAAGCCGGCTACCGCCAAAGGCACCTACTTCCAGAGTCTCTCCATCTGCTCGACGATGGGGCCATCGATCAAGGTGGCGGCGAATTAAAAATACCTACTCAAAACCGTCCCGACTAAATTGGGGCGGTTTTTTTTACTCAACAAACATCGCGTCGCCAAAACTATAAAACCGATACTTTTCCTCAATCGCCTTTTGATAACATTCCAAAGTAAATTTTTTTTCGCCAACAAAAGAGCACACCAACATGAGAAGTGTCGACTTCGGTAGATGAAAATTCGTAATCATGGCGTCGACGATTTGGAATTTGAAGCCAGGGGTAATAAAAATATTTATGTCGCCGGTGTAGGCCCGCAATTTTTCGCCCGTTTGCAAGGCGACGCCCTCCAGCGCGCGCACCGAAGTGGTCCCAACCGCCACCACTCGCCTCTTTTCATCTTTCGCCTGATTTATGAGATCGGCATTTTTCGCGGTGAGCTCAACCCATTCACTGTGCATTTTGTGTTCTTCAATTTTATCGGTTTTAACTGGCAAAAAAGTTCCGAGTCCGACGTGTAGCGTAACCTCTGCAAATTCAATCCCGCGCCTTTCCAAATTCTCAATTAGCTCCGGCGTAAAATGAAACCCCGCCGTCGGCGCCGCCACCGACCCCTCATGTTTCGCGTAAACGGTCTGGTACCGCTCATCCAATTTGGTCATTGGGATTTGGTCATTGGGATTTTTCACATACGGCGGTGTCGGCACCTCTCCATACTGATTCGCCTTAGCGCGCACTACCATATCATCATCTTCAAACTGAACAAGAATCGTCCCATCCTTTTCTTTTAACATCACCTCGCAGAAAAAATCCGGCGCGAATACTACCTTCATCCCAAGGCGCAATCGCTTGCCTGGTTTCGCCAACACTTTCCAAACATATTTATTTTCCATCGGCCTCACCAAAAAAATCTCCACCGGCGCCGCATTCAGCACCTTGGCTTCCTCCCCTTTCCAAGGGGAGGTTAGGTGGGGTTTGCCTTCCTTGCTGCTGCCGAGAGCTACGGACTCATCAAGTAGGATTTCACCGTGCAAACGAGCCTTAAAAACCTTGGTATTATTCCAGACCAATAGGTCGCCCTTCTTCAAAAAATCAACAATCTCAAAAAATTTACGGTGCTCAAAAGTTTTTCCTTCACGATCGATGATCATGAGTCGCGACTGATCGCGCACCCCAGCTGGGCTCTGAGCAATAAGTTCCGGCGGTAAATTGTAATCGAATTCGGAGGTTAACATAATCTGTCATTCCCGGCCAAGACCGGGAATCCACAATCACCGGCCAGCCATTTGTGGATTCCAGATCCTGGTCTGGAATGACAACACTGAGCCGATAACAATTTACTTATCTTAAATATTTATACCGATTGGCTGTATGCTCCTCCAGCGTCTTCGCGTAATGCATCGTGCCATCCGTACCGCTAAGGAAAAACCAATACTCATTCAGCGTTGGACTAAGCGCCGCCTCGATAGAATCAAGACCGGGGTTGCAGATGGGGCCGGGTGGTAGTCCGGCATATTTATATGTATTCCAAAGTGAATTTATATTTCTCTCTTTGTCCGTGGTATAGGGATTGCCTGATTTATCGATAGCATAATGTACGGTCGAATCAAGCTGAAGCGCCCAACCACCCTTCAACCGCCTCCGTAGTACATCTGCGACTAACTTTCGGTCATTTGTTGTCTGCGCTTCCTTCTCGAGGAGACTCGCCAATGTCAAAATTTCATTCTGATCAAATTCCGTTGACGTCACCGCTTTAAATTCCTTCAATCTTTGATCGGTTAATTTTTTTATAACTTCCTGAAGCGACGCATTTTTGTAAACACGATAGGTCTCAGGCGCCAGCAACCCCTCAAGGCTTACTACCCCCTGTACAGCCGGCTCACCGGTAATTTTAAAAACCTCACCAGTACTCGAAGCCAATCCAACTTTCACCAAATAATTCGCAACGTCGCGCAAATTCCAACCCGGAATAATCGTAATTGTGATCTCTTCGCGCGGCTTTAGAGGTTTTGGCGCGGGACGACTGTATCTCACTGCCCAAAGACCGACGATCGGCAATCCAATCAACAGCACAAAAAAAAGTGTCGCAATTTTATTTTGTAATGACATACATTATTCGGGAAAATTCTCCCTAGCCCATTCGAGACGCTCCGGGACGCCGATATCGATCCACGGTTCGGCAGACTCGAAAACATATAAATTTTTCATAAGTGGAAAAACTTCGGTCTCGATGCTGAAGCTGTCTTTATTCGGAAAATATTTTTTTATAAGCGGATTGAAAATATAGAAACCGCCGTTGATAAACCCGGACTGATGCTTGCCTTCCTTTTCTTTAAATTCCTTGAGGTGAAATTTTGAATCATAAACTAATGTTCCGTATGGGGCGGCATCATCCACCTTTGTCCCGAGTATCAGGCCGTCGCCGTCAGGTTTCAGATGGTTAATCATCTCCGCCACGCTGACATGAGTCAGGACATCGCCGTTCAGAATAATCGTTGGATCATCAGAATTAGAGACATATTCAAGCGCATGTTTGATTGCGCCGCCGGTTCCAAGTTTAACTTGTTCGATAGCGTAAGTAAAAGTTATCCCATTCAAATGAATTCCGACATTTTCAAAAAGCGTGTCCGAAAGGTGTCCGGCCGCCAGCACAACTTCCGTAATGCCGACTTTCCTTAATTTTTCCGTTTGCCACTCCAGGACTGTCCTGCCTTTTATCTTCAGCAGAACTTTTGGAATAGTTTTGGTAATCTCACCAAGACGAGTCGAGAGCCCGCCACACAAAATTATTGCGTTCATAGGTTCAATTGTCATTCCCGCGAAAGCGGGAATCCACAATCGCCAATCGACGAATGTAGATTCCCGATCCTGGTCGGGAATGACAGGTTAAAATAGAATCAGTAATACATTATAACTAATCACCGTCACAAGCGCTGCCACCGTCATCCCGCCCACCAAATCGAACGGGTAATGCAAACCGCAATATACCCTCCCCCAACAAACCCAGAGCGCCATGATGAACAATCCTTCGACGCCAGGCAACCCAAACAGCAGAGAAAGAAAAACCATCAGGAACGCCGACATCGCATGGTCGGAGGGAAATGATTTCCAGATCATCATCGGCTGAAACAATACTTTCGTCTCCGGATATTTCACTTGGGGGCGCGGCTCTTTCACGATGGCGCCGATCGCGAGATCAATCAGCCAGCCAAGCAGCCAGGCGACAGCCAAAGTCATGGTCCTGACCAACACCGCCGGCCGAGAAATATTGCCGCTCAGGAAAACGCTCCCGATGTACCAGCCAAACATCGCAATAACGACAAACTCCGCTCCGGCGCGCCCAAATAAATCCAGCCAGCGGTTCCGTCCGACTAGCTTATTAACAGTGAAAAATAAAGAAACATTGAAATTCATGACATTATATTAACATCAATATATACTTCTGACAACCGGCGCGAGGCTTGAAAAAAACACTTAATTCTGTTACTATTAGCACATTCAATCGCGCCTGTAACTCACCGGTTAGAGTGCCACCCTTATAAGGTGGAGGCAGATGGTTCGATTCCATCCAGGCGCACGACGCTGAGCGTCGTTGCAGTCACGCTCAGCGTGACACAACATCATGTATCGTTGTTCAAGGGACGCTAAGCGTCCCACCACCATGCCTAAATATGTCAAAAAATAAATTCCTAATCACAGATGAAGGTCACAACAAACGCCTTGATATTTTTCTAGTTGAAAAATTAGAAATTTCGAGGTCACAGGCACAGAAACTAATAGCTGAAAATTTGGTGCTGGTAAACGACAAAGCGCCGATGAAGGCAGGGGTCCAGCTTAAAAAAGGACATACGGTTGTAGTTGCGAGCCAGTCCTTACCTAACCTCTCCACTGCGGTGGAGAGGAAGCGTTCCCCTCGCCTCCACAGAGGAGAGGGCGAGGGAGAGGTCTCGCTGACACCCAAAATAATCTCCAAAACCCCCGACTACCTCGTCATCGAGAAGCCAACCGGCATGCTCACCCACCCGACCATGGCCGGCGAGGCTGTCAGCGTGGCCACCTGGGCGGCAAAAAAATATCCGGGATTAAAAAGGGTTGGCGATGACCCAAAAGTTCGCCCCGGCATCGTTCATCGCCTCGACAAAGAAGCCTCCGGCCTCCTGGTAGTCGCTCGAACACAAAAAATGTTCGACCATTTGAAAGAACAATTTAAAAACCGCACCATTGAAAAAGAATACCTGGCGCTGGTACATGATCGAGTGGCGAAGGATTGGGATATTCTGAATTTCCCCATCGCACGATCCGAAACGTCCGATCGCATGGCAGCTAGACCGCTCAACGAGGGAACTACCGAAGGCCAAAAAGAAGCAAAAACGGAATTTCTGGTTGAAAAAAGATTTGTAAATTTTACACTATTGCGCATCACGCTTCACACCGGACGCATGCATCAGATCCGGGTTCATCTGCTCGCCTATAATCATCCGCTGGTCGGCGACCCTCTTTATATCCAGAAGAAACGCAAGCGCGCCTGGGATGATAAGCTCGGCCGATTATTTTTACATTCCACGAAATTATCGTTCACAGACCTGAAAGGCTTCAAACAGACCTTCGAGTCGCCACTACCCCCAGAGCTACAATCATTTCTAACAAAATTATCATAATTAACCTTGTCATTCCAGACCGGGATCTGGAATCCACAATTGTCTGTCTGTGATTGTAGATTCCCGGTCTTGGCCGGGAATGACAGAAAATATTTATTATGAACAATGGACTTCTCTTTATCATCTCAGCTCCCTCTGGCGGCGGCAAGGACGCGGTCATCGCAAAATTGATAAAAATATTTCCGCGTTCCAGCCGCCTCGTTACGACCACCTCCCGCACGCCACGCCCGGGCGAGCTCGAAGGAGTGAATTATTATTATATTTCGACCGAGGAATTCAAAAAGAAAATTGCCAATGACGAGTTCGTCGAATACAACTTCTTCGCCGGAAATTTCTATGGCGTCGAAAAAGTAATCCTGAATAAATTTCTATCAAACAATGACATTATTTTCGCCACGACCGAAGTAAACGGCAAACACAACTTTGATAAATTGAAGATCGCGAATCTCGGCATCTTTCTCCTGCCTGAATCTCTCGAAATACTGCAGAATAGGATCGAGAAGCGCGGCGGTACAACAGAGAAATCCCTCAAAGAGCGGCTTGATATCGCAAAAAATGAAATTTTGGAATCAAAAGACTACCCATACCATCTGGTAAATAAAGACGGCGCGATGCAGGAAACTGTTGAAAAAATAGAGGAAATTGTCAGAAATGAACTCTCGAAACGAGCGAATGCTTGACAAAATCGCTGAGTTTCGCTAGAATATGGACACTAAATTTTACTTCAAATCTATGTCCGATGAAACTAAAGTAACAGCTGCTCCAGTCTACAAGCCTGGCATGGTGGTAAAGGTTCACCTGAAGATTAAAGAACTGAATACCAAGGGCGAAGAAAAAGAACGTATTCAGGTTTTCGAAGGCACGATCATCGCTGTCCGACACGGCAGTGAAGTCGGCGCAACCATGACAGTACGCAAAGTTGCCGATGGCATCGGCGTCGAGAGAATTTTCCCGCTCCTCTCCCCTGTCATCGACAAGATTGAGGTTGTGAAGGAATATGAAGTACGCCGAGCGAAACTGCATTATCTCCGCGGTACGGATTTCAAGAGAAAGATGAATGAAGTTAAGAAATAATAAATGGGATTGCGCAGATGCGCCTCAAGGCGCCGCAGATTACGCAGATACATTGATAAATAAAACCTCCTAACTACAATGCTAGGAGGTTTTTTTATTATTCACATCTGCGTCACATCCGTGGCGCTCGCGCGCTTCTGCGTTATTCACTACATGTACCGTCCCGTCCAACTCGCCTTGCACTTCTTCACATCCGCCGGCGAGCCGGTGGCGACGACCTGGCCGCCGTTCTTCCCGCCATCCGGACCCATATCGATCACCCAGTCGGCGGAACGAATGACGTCGAGATTGTGTTCGATGATGAGCACTGAGTTTCCCTTCGCCACCAACTGATTTAGAACTTGAAGAAGACGCTTGGTATCCTCGAAGTGCAAGCCGGTGGTTGGTTCATCTAATATATATAGTGTATTGCCAGTCGAAGCGCGAGAGAGTTCCTGAGCAAGCTTGGTGCGTTGCGCCTCGCCACCCGAGATGGTCGTGGCCGGCTGACCGAGCTGAACGTAGCCGAGGCCGACTTCACGAAGCACATTGAGCTTGTCCGAGATCGCCGGATATTCATGGAAGAAAGCATAAGCCTCCTCGACCGTCATTTTCAAAACGTCGGCGATATGTTTGTTGTGATATTTGATTTCCAGAGCTTCCTGGTTGTAGCGCAAGCCGTTGCATTCGTTACACTCGACGAAGACATCGGCGAGAAATTGCATCGGTATCCGCACATACCCCTCGCCGGCGCAGGCTTCACAGCGTCCGCCCTTCACATTGAAGCTGAATTTGCCGGCATCATAGCCACGCATCCTCGCCTCGGATAATGACGCGAATAAATCGCGGATAAGGGTAAACACACCGGTGTAAGTCGCCGGATTGGAACGTGGTGTGCGGCCGATCGGCGATTGATCGATCGCGATCACTTTATCAATATTTGAAATTCCTTTGATGCTTTTGTGCGCGCCCGGCTCCTCCTTGGCGCGGTAGAAATATTTCGATAATGCTTTGCTTAGAATCCCGATGATAAGCGTTGATTTCCCGGATCCGGAGACGCCGGTCACGACCACCAATTTCTGGAGCGGGATTTCCACATCAATATTTTTCAAATTAAACGCTTTGGCCCCGGTGATGGTGATATATTTTTGAGATTTAGCAGAGCGCTTTCCGCCCAAGGCGGATCCGCCTCGGGCGGAGAATTCTTTACTAATATCTATGCGACCGCTCAGGTACTCGGCGGTCAATGATTTCTTATTCTTCTTAAATTCCGAGAGTGTCCCGGCCGCAATCAGCTCGCCGCCATAAACTCCGGCGCCCGGGCCGATGTCGATGAGATAGTCGGCCTCGAGCATCATCACCGGGTCGTGCTCGACGACGATTACCGTATTGCCTAAATCGCGAAGATATTTCAAAGTTTCAATGAGTTTGTGATTGTCGCGCGGATGCAGGCCGACCGATGGCTCGTCGAGGATATAGATCACGCCGGTGAGGCCGGCCGAGAGCTGGCTGGCCAGGCGCACGCGCGTCACCTCGCCGCCCGAGAGAGTATTCATTGCGCGGCTGAGATTGAGATAGCCGAGGCCCACCTGCTCCAGATTCTCGAGACGCGGACCGATCTCACGGATGATCGGCTCGACGATCTTTTCTTCCGTTGACTTTGGGATTTGGGATTTGGGATTTGGGATTTTTTTAGCCTTGCCGTTCAAATCAAACAACTTTTTCATAAACACATGGCTCTCCTCAATGCTCATCGCGGCAACGTCGGCAATCGTGAAGTCGCCGATCCGTACCGAGAGCGACTCGGCGCGCAGACGCTTGCCATTGCAGATCGGACAAATCTTCTCCCGCATGTACTGCTCGATTTCTTTCCGAACATATTCTGAGCTGGTCTCAAGGTGTTTCTGCATCAGATCGGGGATGACACCGGAGAATGACACCTTCTTGCCATCAATCTCAAACTTCTCGCTGCCACTGCCGTAGAGAATTATATCTAATATATTCGAAGGCAACTCCGCGATCGAAGTATGCGTCGAGAATCCATAACGCTCGGCAACCTTCGCGAGTGTCTTCTGGTACAAACTCTGATTGCCGGTAATCCTGGTCCAAGGCTGGATAGCGCCCTCGGCCAAGGTTAATTTACTGTTTGGTATCACAAGCGAAGGATCCACCTCCATCGTCACGCCAAGGCCGGTACAGCGCTGGCAAGCGCCATACGGACTGTTGAAGCTGAAGCTGCGCATATCAAGTGACGGCATGATACGGCCACAACGCGGGCAGAGGCCTACCGTAGAAAAAATTTGCTCCTTGTCACCGATGACAATTTTTACCAGGCCATTACTGAGGTCCTCAGCCGTCTCCACCGGTTTGGTCAGATCGTCTTTTTTAACATTTAAAATTTTGCCGACCAGGAGATCGACATCGTAAGTCTGAGCGGCAAAAAATTGATACTCGGCCAGGTCATTAATCTTGAGAAGTTGGCCATTGACCCTGGTCCATTCGTAGCCTGATTTTTCAATTTTTTCGATCAATTCGCGCGGCTCAACTTTGCCGCCGCGGATGAGCGGAGCATAAATTTCTATCGTTTCATTGCCCCTCGCCAGCTTCCGGACCTTCTCAACCATCTTTCCAACCGAATAAATTTCTACCGGGATCCGGCAATCAGGACAATATTGCGTGCCGGTACGCGCGAAAAGCAGGCGGAGATAATCATAGATTTCCGTCACAGTGCCGACCGTGGAGCGTGGATTCTGGGTCGAAACTTTCTGATCGATGGCGATCGTCGGCGAGAGTCCCTCGATCGAGTCGACGTCCGGCTTGTCCTGCACGTCCATAAACTGTCGCGCATACGAAGAGAGGGACTCAGCGTAGCGTCGTTGACCCTCGGCGTAGATGGTGTCGAAGGCGAGGCTTGATTTCCCACTCCCAGACAAACCGGTGATGACCACCAATTTATTCTTCGGGATTTCGAGACTGATGTTTTTCAGGTTGTGCACCCTAGCTCCCTTGATGATCAATTTCTGATTTGGCATAAATATTGGACTTAACCTATCAAAAATAATTTTTTACCGCAAATTCAAACTGCTGTATAAACAACTCTTTAAAATAAGAATAATTGTTCTGCTCATAAAACAACAAAATCGCTTTTTTATATTCCAACTCATCTACACTTCGAAAAGATAATGGGCAGGCATTGTAGGCGATCAAGAGCGCGTTGCCGATAAGGCGGCTGGCGCGTTTGTTTCCATCCTCGAACGGCTGAATGTAGGAAATCATCAGCATGGCAATGAACGCTTTCGCGAATGGATTGTTTTGTTTATTTACCAGAAGACACGTCTTCTTCATGGCTTCTCTGATCTGAAAACGATTATCAAGCGGCTGATACACTGTGCCGCCAACGCGAACTAAGCCGGCGCGAATATTTCTTGCCACATCCATACCCTTTATCAGCAAGCTATGAATATCCTCGATATCCCTCAAATTCAATTTTTTGAATCGCTGATTGTGCTCTCTGATATAATCCAGCGCCGCTTTGTGATTCAGAATCATTACTGCCTCTTCTTTCACGTGTCCCTTTGGCTCCTTATGCTCCTGCAATAAATATTCTGTTTCCAAAAGCGTATAAGTATTACCCTCAATCTTGGAAGACTTCCATGAAAGCTCCACTGTCAGCCGCTCATACTCGCGCTTCAGAACCGCAGACGATAATTTTTTGAGATTCTGCCGATGTAGAATGTTTAAATTTTTCAATCGCTCAAGCTCAAACTGCGTAAAAACATCGCCAAAAAAAGAAAAAACCTCAAAATCAAAACTTTTCTTTATCTGCCTCTTATCAGACTCGACCGCGAAATATTTTTCAATATCAATCGGCTTCATTGCCCGATAGGCCGCGGCGAGTGCATACACGGCCGATCTGCCCGATCCGTTCTTCGCGATATAATTGCGACTCTGCAGCTCGCGCAAATCACGATTTATTGTCATGCGCGAAACAGCGCCGACTAATGGCCCAAGCTGACTGATAATACTGGACGCGGCTCTGGGGCTCTCCGCGCTTTCCAAAAAGGAAAGTACAAGCTCTTGCCTTTTATTTAATACTTTTACAACGCCTGACATATTGTAACATTTTTATGGTCTAATTGTAACATATATGTTACCATCTGTCCAATTTCAAGACTGACGTTTTTCAGATTGTGTACTCTTGCTCCCTTGATTATCAATTTCTGGTGATTTGGCATAACTATTATGGTTTCACATTAGCTACATCAATATTTATTCTTTGTCCTTTCAGCAATTCAGCAGACGTAAATAATTCAAATGCATTTATTGATTTTTCATCTACGATACCACCACTCAACATCTTCCCGACCGGAGTTCCATTTTTTCCAATTAAATATTCCCTGTCCGGATAACAATTCCTATCAAAAATCATTCCAACTGCGTAGCCAATAAAAGTTTCCGGGCCCAAGGCTGAGACACAGGTGTCATCGAAATTTGAAATGTAACTAATACTATAATAAGTGACTTGTGTTTGTGGATCGGAAACAACATTAATTTTTGCCCGTGTTGAAGCAGCATCAATTGTTCCAGACTGATTATGTTTGCATAATTTATAAAGTGTGTTTTCGTCATCGTCATCAATATACGGATAAATGAACCCGGGAATTACCGAGCAAACTGGCGGGATTAGATAATTTCCAACTACTGTCCCCACCACCGATGCCGACATACATTCGTAATTTGTTTTTGTAAAATCCGGAACATGCACATTGGCGCAGATTTTATTTGAGTCACACACATCGCCAAAACACGCGAAGGCGCCGCTATCTTTCGCTAAATACCGCTTGCCACAATTTTCAGCAACTGTATCATTTTCGCTTTTCTTCACAACCTCAGAATATATTAATTCATAATTAACTGACGAAGTTACCGAAACCTTCGATGTCTGGTCTCCCGCGTCAAAAACCTTGTGGAACATATCATCGGTAGCGCCAGCCGGCTTCGGTATCTCCGAGCAAAATTTCGGCATTTCCGCCTGCGGCCTGAGGAGCCAAGTCTGTGGCAGGTGCAGATTCACGAGGTTCGGATTGATCGTGTATAGAATAAGATACGAGGTGTAGGCGATGAAAAGTCCGATGATCGCCCCGGCGATGCGACTCTTCGCGCTCGTGATTATCGACGCGTTCCCGCCCGAAGCCGTCCACTGAAATCCGGCCACTACTATCATAATGGCGGCGAGGACGGACGCGACCGTGAGCGCCAATTTATAACCGTTGGTGAGAAACTCGCCGATATTTGCAAACTTTTTCTGTCCACCAAAAGCAATCTCCGTCTCTGCAACGTTAGACGGGAGGCATCTGCCCCAATCAGCATCATCCGGCGTCGTTCCAACCTTACTAAGACAATCTCCCGCTTCCGAGGTATCGATAAAGCCCTGCCCGGACGGCGGTTCATTTCGACTTAATTCCGCTCGTTTGGCTTCGCACTCCTTCCTCTGCCAACAAAGTGGGTTGAATTCTTTGGAGACTTTTTCTTTGGCTGGCGGATCCTCCGCGAATACCGGCATAACCACGAAAAAATTCAACGCGATTAGCCCAACTACGAAAAGTTTACGTAACATAGCACAAATTTTAGAAATGTCAAGGGTACATTGCTAAACCCCAAATCCCAATGTCCAATGACCAAAATATAACTACTAAATCCCGATGACCAAATCCCAATCACGATTGGACATTGGTCATTGGGGCTTGGGATTTTATTTAAACGACTCAATATATTTACTCCAACTCTCAAACGACACCGTCCCCTCCACCTTCCGCCCATTCACAAAGAAGGTCGGCGTACCGCGGACGCCCGCTCCCACTCCGGCGAAATAATCTTCATTGACCGCCTTCTCAGTATTGGGATCAGCGAGGCAAGTTTTCAACCGCGTCAAATCAAGCTCTGTGGCTCCGGCAATCGCTTCCAGCTGATCATCGCCAAGCGGATCATCGAATTCATCCTGATGATCATAGAGATAATCATTCACCGGCCAGAAACGATTCTGCAGGAGCGCGCATTGCCCGATGAACGACAAATAATCCGACCCGGGCTCAAACGGGAAATCTCTGATAATTAATCTTACCTTGGAGCCATAACGAGCCATAACTTGCTCCATGATGGGAGCGGCAACGCGAGAGTTTGGGCAATTGAAATCAATAAATTCAACAATAGTAATCGGCGCGGCGGCATTGCCAAGGCTCGGATGAAAGCCACTAGTTAATTTTTGTAAATCCTGAGTAGCCAAAGCGGCCGCTGATTTTCCCGAGGAAGTAAATTGACCGGTACTGGCAAGCGTCACTGGCGCGCCTTGTTTGATCTGCCACCAATACCAAGACACCATTGCCAGAAATCCCAATGCCAAAATCCCAATGACCAGAACAAAAAAACGGAGCCCGATCCGGGCGGGGCGCATGTGCGTAGGTTTTTGTATAAAATTTTCCATAGTCAAATTTTCAATTTGGTGGATTCCCCGCATTGGCCGGGTGGGGGTGGGTTGGCCAACGTTCTGGACAACAAAATATTCACGAACCCACCCCCGGCCTTGAGGCCGACCCCGCCCAAGCGGGGAATCCAGCCAATGACGCTGCCAATTTACCCCCCAATTTTACTTTAATTACGCATTATTGACAATAGTCAACCCATATGATATTATAGTTGCACTTCATTACTTCTATATTTTTTCTGTGAAAGAAACCATTTATAATAGTATACAAATTGCCCTTTCGGTCCTCCTAACCGTTACTATTTTGCTTCAGCAGAAGGGTTCAGGTCTGTCGGGTGTTTTTGGCGGATCTAGTAATGTCTACAGCACCAAGCGCGGCGTTGACAAAATTCTTCACTTTGGAACTATTGCCCTGGCGCTTATTTTCTTCGGAGTGGCGCTACTTCGTCTGATTTAAAATATAATTTTACCAATTGTCATTCCCGCGAAGGCGGGAATCCACAATTACTGGCCCAACCAGACAGTTGTGGATTCCAGGTCGTGGCCTGGAATGACAGTAGAAATTGTTAATTAATCTTCTTCATGTCTTGGCCTCTTTTTTCTCGCAAAGATAAACCGCGAGCCTCGAGCAATTTCGATTATCAGCTCGTGAAAAAAACTCAAAGCAACGCTATTCCCACTCTGGCTCAGACCAAGTATTTATTTCATTTCTTATCAAAGCGGGAAAAGTTAATTTTCAGTATTTGCCTCTCGGTCGCTGCCGTCTGCACACTCGCATTAATAGGATTATTTTTATCTGATCAGCTAGTACTCGTCCCCAAGGCCGGCGGAGAATACAGCGAGGCTCTTATCGGCCAGCCGAAATATCTAAATCCAATCTATGCGAGCGCCAGTGATGTCGACGCTGATATTTCTTCGTTGATTTATAGCGGCCTATTCCGATATGACAGCGCCGGCAATCTGGCGACGGATTTGGCAGAGAGCTTCACGGTCAGCACCGATACCAAAAGTTATGACATTAAACTTCGCCAAAATATCCGCTTCGGCGATGGCGAGACTCTCACCGCGAACGACGTGATGTACACCATTGACCTAATCCAGAATCCGAAGGCGGCCAGCCCGCTTCTACCGTCATTTCAAGGTGTCAGCCTGGAGAGGATAAACGATTATGAAGTGCGTTTCACACTGAAGGCGGCCTTTGCCCCGTTCCTTAGCGCGCTCACGGTCGGTATTCTGCCGGAACATCTTTGGAATAATTCCAGCCCGGAAAGCCTGCAACTTTCGAAAAATAATCTGCAGCCAATCGGCACCGGACCCTGGCAATTTTCGAGGCTGGTCAAAGATTCCACCGGCCGGATCGACAGTCTGACGCTCACTCCAAACAATGAATATTACGGCGACAAACCATGGTTCCGAACCATTCGTTTCAAATTTTTCGATGAATACGGCGGGGCGCTTGAAGCGCTCCGAAGCCAGAGCATTGATGGATTATCGTTTCTGCCAAGGATGGATAATCCGCGCCTAAACAACAAATTTATCAATTTCTACAAATTGCAATTACCTGAATATACCGCCTTATTTTTCAACAGCGCCTACCAGCCGACGCTGAAGAATGACGATACTCGTCTGGCGTTGGCAAAAACAATCAACAAAAATTTATTAGTAAAAAATGCCTTGAACGATCAAGGAAGCCCAGTCGACACGCCATTCCTCTCCGGAAGCCTCGGCGATAACAAGGGTATGAAGCAGATCGAAACTAATATCGATGAAGCCAATACCCTGCTCGATAAGAATTGGACGCGTATTCCGCCGGAGGAATATTTCAATCTTCGCCGCGACGCGATGAGGAAAGATTTACAGAAAACCACCAGCTCGACTATTTCTGATAATGATGATGCGCTGATCGGCAACGCCATTCGCGCTGAGATGGATCCGGCCCAATTATTTTATCGGAAGGACAAGAGCGGTAATATCCTTCAGCTGACTATCACGACCGCCGACACCGAAGAATACAGCCAAGTGGCGGAGCAAATCGCGTCGAGGTGGGAATTGGTCGGCATAAAAACCTCGGTAGAAAAAGTCGCGGCCGGACGGCTCGCTCGCGAATCAATAAAAAATCGCGCCTACGATATCATGCTCTATAGCGAAATCATCGGCGGCGATCCGGATCCGTTTCCTTTCTGGCATTCGTCTCAGACGGAGTTCCCGGGCTTGAACCTCTCCGGCTTCAGCGATCGCGCCGCGGATAAATTGCTTGAGGACGCGCGCGCCACCGCTGATACGGCCGCCCGGACAGAGCTATATCGAAAATTCCAAAATATTCTCACCACGAATGTTCCCGCGATATTTCTATATTCTCCGATCCATACGATGGCTATTAACAAGGAGATAAAAAACGTCACCTTCGGCATTCTGAAGTCTCCGGCTGATCGCTATTCTGAAATATCAAAGTGGTATCTGAAAACAAAACTGAAGTGGAAACCATGAACCACGTAGGGTTCATAGCAAGAAAAAATGCGGACGTGGCGGAACTGGTATACGCGTACGTCTCAGAAGCGTATGGAGCAATCCTTGAGGGTTCGAGTCCCTCCGTCCGCACTCGGTACAGAAATAAGCTTATAAGCTGAATAAGCCGTAAGTTTCTTACTGCTTACTGCTTATTTCTTACTTACTTTTTTATTTACTCATCTTCTTAATTCATACTATGGTCCCAAACTCAAAGTTTGAGAGCGCCGTGCTTCCGTCCAAGACAGGCGGCACCGTCCTCTCCCCACCACACCTGCCGGCGTCACCGGCAGCCAAAAATCCGCCTCGCCAATTTGCAGGTCGAAGGCGCGTCTACCAGACCGGCAAGCCGGCGATGCCTCATAACAGACAGTCTGATAGGCCGGAACGAACCGCTATCTATAAAAATTCCAAAGACCCGGCCCCCGGCTTCGGTCCGATAACTTTGCCGGACGGCAAACACAAGGTCCGCGTCGCCGTCATCGGCGGACTCGAGGAGATCGGCCGCAACTGCACACTCGTCGAATATGGTAATGATATTATCCTCATCGACCTTGGTCTTCAGTTTCCAGAGGAGGACATGCCCGGCATCGACTACATCATCCCAAACATGGCCTATCTCAAAGGCAAGGAAAAAAATATCCGCGGCGTTATCATCACCCACGGCCACTACGACCACATCGGCGGTATTCCGCATCTGATCCCCGACCTCGGCTACCCGCCGATCTACGGCCTACCGATCACCAACGCCATCATCAAGAAACGCCAGGAAGATTACAAAAATCTCCGCCCGCTCAACATCCATAATGTCAGCATGAACGACAAGCTCCAGCTCGGCGTATTTAGCCTGGAATTTTTTCACCTCAACCACAACATCCCGGACGCGATGGGCGTGATCATCCGTACCCCCGAGGGTGTAATCATCCATACCGGCGACTGGAAATTTGACTACTCACCGGTCGGCGAAGCTCCGGCCGACCTCCAGAAAATTGCGAAAATCGGCTCGGAAGGCGTGCTCGCTCTGCTCTCCGACTCCACCAACGCCAGTCAACCGGGACACCAAATTTCCGAATCGACCA
>ERZ1292633.1950-Hain-H41-02um-R1-1950-length-21555-cov-6_pt1 | contig 21555 bp, 22 predicted proteins | sample MGYA00564406_ERZ1292633 | MGnify/ENA primary metagenome ERZ1292633 (study PRJEB36523, sample SAMEA6512639) | groundwater metagenome | collected 2019-01-08 | study: AquaDiva: Metagenomics assemblies of 32 groundwater samples
CCATCATCGGCTATCACGTTCCGAGGTCATGAGGTTTTGTTAGATGCTCTTAGAAGTTGCGCAGTCCGGCTCGCGCACAATTGCACGAACCGTTGGAAGACGGCAAGGTCGCCGATGTTCGAGACGAGACGAACGTCGCGCTCCACGTAGGTGCGAACATAAGATGCGAGCCATTCACTCGGCTCAAGCCCCTGATCGAGGATGCGCGGATAGCCGCCGGTGAACAGCACCTCATCGAGCGACTCAGGATGCTTGCTAAAACGAAGCGCTTCGCTGCGGGCCAGCGGCAGTAAATGAAGGACCGCGGTCCTTCCCGCCAGCGATTGGCTTACCGACTGCATCATGGTCAGGCTCTGCGAACCGGTGAGGATCCAGCGCCCATGCAGGGGGTTGTCATCGATGATGCCTTGCAGGTACGAAGTCAAGTCGGAAACCCGCTGAATCTCATCGATGATGGCCCCTTTCTCGAATTGGGCCAAGAATCTGCGCGGGTCCGTTGCGGCGAAAGTCCGAACATCGGGGGCTTCCAGGTTGGCGTAGGCCAGTTTAGGGAAAACCATGCGGCACAACGTGGACTTCCCGCTCTGACGGGGGCCGGTCAGCGTTACCGCCGGAAAGCATCTTGCCGCGGCGCGGAGTTTTGGGGCCAAGTCTCGTTCGATCATGGCTGGAAGCATATATCCGCAGGTCGGCTAATTCAAGATTGTACTTTGAATCAGCCCGAACGACTTTCTGGAGACCCGTCCCAGGCTCGGCAGCGTGCCACCAAGCCCGGTTCGCGGACTTGCGAGGCGGTCGCCGACTCGCGTTAGTCACCCAGGGGGTGTATCTGTTGCGCTTGGGCCTCCGCCCAGGCCAGCCAATTGTCGAGCGTCTGGCCTTCGCGCCGCTGGTCATCCGGCACTCGACCGAACCGCCGCACTTCCTCAATGTAGCCCGTCACGACGCGGTACTCGCGCAGGGCTGCGGCGGCTTTGAAAAGCGCCTCCACATGCCGCTTTTCCTCAGCAATCGCTTGCTGGTGTTCCCATTCGCGCCAGCGCTCCGCCTCCTCCGCTTCACGTTTTTTCCGCGCCTGACCAATCAACTCGATCACGTCGGCGACAGCCTTCCGCACCAACAGGTTGATTGCTTGGTCACCGGACACATCAACTCGGCCGCCGGGCGTGAGGTCCAACTCACCAGTGGGCAGATCATCCCATTTCGGGATTTTGGTCCACGAGCAACGCTCCTTCTCGCGTAGCTCCTTGTCGCTCGGGACATGCTCGACCTTTCTAGTTATCTCTCGGATGTGCAACTTGACGCGATCGCGACCGTCGCAGGCGAATGTGCCGCGACCCTGATGATCTTCAGCGACGTCGACTCTCAGGCCATGAGCCTCCAGCGCCTTGATAAAGCGATCCATCACCACGAGCGCCGGTTTGAACATCGCCTTGCTGGCCTGGACGTCAAGGCGCTTGAAGTCGGGTCGTGACGGGCGGCCATACGGGTCGAGCGCCTCCAACGGACGGCGCGTGTTTTGAATCAGGGGATGCGGCCGCGTGAGGCGTGGCTGGAAAACCTCCGGACCGGGAGATTCGGTGGCCATCCCCCGAATTTCACCGGAACCCGTGGTGGATTCCGGTCCACAAGAAATGGCAAATGATCGCTTCCCCACTGGAAAATCCTCGTTCTTCTCGAACTCGGTTGTGGTGTCGCTGGAGCCAGGCGCCCCACCGTGACATAATAATACTCGTGGGCTCGCGTTAACCAAGTTGGTGTTGGGCAGTTTCCGGCGTGGCGACTGTCGATCGAGAAAAGCTTTACGAACAGGTCTGGACGATCCCCGGTGCGCGACTCGCGACTTTCTACGGGATCTCAGACGTTGGGCTTGCGAAGGTCTGCAAGCGATACAAGATTCCGCGACCCGATCGCGGGTATTGGGCCAGGATTGCCGCGGGGCAGAAGGTGCGAAAGACGCCGCTGCCAAACGTCAGGGGCGACGATTACGCGACTGTTCGCATGCAAGGGTGGGATGTGCCGGACGAGACCCTTCAGTTGGAAACCACGACGGCACCGGCAATGCCATTACCGCCGAGTCGCGTAGTTGATTCCCCCACCGCACCTCACGCCCTGGTTCTGGAAGCACAGGCGCAATTGGAAATCGCGGAGCCGGATCAGAACGGTCTGCTTCGAACCGATGCCTTGTCGGCGCCCGCCATTCGAGTGTCTCCAGCGTCCGTTTCGCGCGCATTGGCACTCCTTGGGTCGCTCATCACGAAATGGGAAGCCAGGGGCGGGACCGTGGTTGTCGGGGCCGGGGGCGGAATCAAAACGGCGCTGGCCATCGGCCTCGATGAGGTGAGTTTCGAACTGCATGAAGAAGTGGACGAGGCAAAGCCGGTGTCCGACCCATCCCGACTGACTGGCCGCCTCGCGGCCATCATTGATGGTGCGGGCATTCGCCGCCGGTGGGCCGACCGAAAGACGCAGCGCCTCGAGAAAGTGATCAGCACGCTCGTTACCACTGCGGCTCAAGCGCTGGAGATGAAGAAAGCAGAGCGTCTCGATGCGGAGTGTGTGGAGCGACAGAAAAGGAGTGTTAACGAACTCCGCCGCGCCGCCGTCGCCAAGAAGGATCTAGACTTCGGTCGTCGCCAGAAGCTCATGGAGTATGTCAGCCGTTGGCACGACGCCGAACGGATCCGCCACTATTTGGCGGCGCTTCAGTCCGCTCTCGATGGTGACAAGATCAGCCCCGTAAACGAGGAAGGCTTCCGCGAGTGGTTCGAGTGGGCGACGCACTATGCAGACTCGATCGATCCCCTCGCACCGGCAACGCAATCGGATGATCAACCAGTGGGACCAAGGAAAACGTCTTCGACTGAGCTCGACCTCACCCGGCGTGCTCGCGCATTTGTTTTGAAGCTGAAGATCAAGGATTCTGACGATCTTGCCGGCGTGACCAGCGAACAAGTCCAGGCCTCATGCGGATACTATGACCGGGAACTCTGGGTCGAGATTTGCCGAGTGCTTGAAGGGCTCGGCTACGACACCGCGAAACGTAGAGAACAGTACGGTTGGTAATGATTACCAGCCGGGCCTCCACACCTGGACTGATGATTGCCGTTGCGAACCGCGCGCCCGTCGCCGGTCGAGACCACCGTGAACCTTCGACCAACACCGTGTCGGCGATAATCAAGCCGGAACCAGCCTGTCGGACGTGAAGGTCGTGGCTGAGCCCCGGGAGTCAGGCGGCGGCCGGGGTGGCTGGAGAGATTTGGGGGTCGCGGCGTTTCTTCCACTCGCGCGGGATCAATTCGCCTATGCGGTCGACGGGGTGGGTGGGCATCCGTGCGAGCACGTCCTTGAGCCACGCGAATGGATCGACAGCGGCCAGCTTGCATGAGACGATCAGGCTCAGCAAAGTCGCGGTGTTGCGGGCCCCGTCTTCACTGCCCGCAAAGAGCCACGCCTTCCGTCCCATGACCAGTTGTTTGATCTGGCGCTCGGAAAGATTGTTGTCGATGGAGAGCCAGGCGGCCTCGGTATAGCGGTTCAGGGCTTTCCAGTTCTTCAACGTGTAGGAGATCGCCTTGCCCAAGGGACTGCGCGGCAGGACCTGCACGGACAACTCGTCCAGATATCGGCGCAGTCGCTCCAGCCGCCGCCGCGAGAATCGCTGCCGCCAGGCCAGCAACTTGTCTTCCGATACGCGCAGCTTCTTCGCTCGCGACTCCACCGCATACAGACCCCCGATCAGCGCGAGGACGCGCCCGGCTTCGATCGGGTAGTGCTCCAGTGTGTCGTAGAACTTCCGTCGGGTATGAGCCCAGCAAGCCACTTCCCAGATCAGACCTCCGGCGTAAATGCCGTCATACCCGCTGAACGCATCCGCCTGGAGATAGCCCCGGTATTCCTTCAGGAAGGAGGCCGGCCCGTCGCGTTTCCGGGAGTTGGTGTAATCGAACACCACGTCGTCGTACTCACCGATGTACACCCACATGTATCCTCGCCGCGAGTGCACCGGCACGGCGCTGGGATCGAGAACCGTAATCGGTGTGTCATCCGTGTGCACCTTGCGGGAAGCCAGCACGTGCCGTTTCATCGCCTCTACAATCGGCGCCGTCATTCCGGCCACATGGGCCACCCAGTCGCACAGCGTGGACAACGACAAATCAATGCCCGCACGCCGATATCGCTCTTGCAGCCGGTACAATGGAAGATGCTCTGCGTATTTGCTTGCAATCAGATCGGCGAGGAAGCCCGGCCCGGGAATTCCCTTGTCGATCGGACGCGGCGGGAGCGCCCCCTGGCTCACCGATCCCTGGCAATGCGGGCAGGCGTACTTGTGGCGAACGTAGCGCTTCACGAAGAACCTCGGCGGAATCATCTCCAGTTCTTCGGTCACGTCCGCCCCGAAGATCGACTTCGCCATGCCGCAACAGGGACAGGTCTGTTCTTCTTGAGGCGGATGAACGTCGTGGACACAGCGCATCAGATGGGCGGGCAGCGGACGACGACCGCGATGACGGGACGCCCGCCGTCGTAAAGCCAACTCTTCGTCTTCTTCATGGGACGCATCCTGCTCGGGCGATGCCGCATCGTCGGGCGACGCGGACGGATCGCCCTGCTGCATCTGGGCCTCGATGCGTCCGAACAAAAAGCCCTGCCCCGGATCGTCAGGCAGAAGCCTTTCGCTGCGGCGGCCGAAGAGCATCCGTTTCAACTGTGCCACCTCGTGCTGCAAGGCGACCACCATCGCTTGCAGGTCCTGCACGTCCGTGGGCAAGGGGTCTGGCCTGCGTGTAGCCGGGGGCTGCGGGGCGTGCTTGTGCGGTTGGTGTTTCAAGGGTCGGCGTTCGCGGAAGGAATATCCGAAGTCCTCCATAACTTCGATACTTCTCTGTACAACATGATCGGCGCTTGGGCAAGCAAAAAGATCGGAAAAACGAGAATTGTTCACGCCGTTCGACGGGGCGCGAAACGCGCACGACGTTTGGCGTCGGCCAAGTCGATCCCCTCCAGAATCAACGCCAGTTCCGCCGACTCAATCTCCGCGCGCCGCGAATCAGGACGCTCGAACGCCGACAGCCGAAATGTGCCTTTCTCCAATCGCTTGTAATACAAGGCTAGTCCCGAGCGATCCCAAAACAGAATCTTCGTCCGGTCTCGCCGGCGATTGAAGAAAACAAAGAGGTGGCCCGACAGTGGATCCTCACGAAGAATCTCCCGCGTCAGCGCCGCCAGACCGTCCAGGCTGCGACGCATGTCGGCCGGAGCCAGGCACAGGAACACGCGTACCGACGGCGGCAGGCTCAGCATGACTCCACCGCCGAGATCAGGCGCGATAGAACGTGCGGATCAAACTTCGCCGGAACGCGGATCGCTCGATCGCCGGCCAGCACAACTTCATAGGTCGGCGCCGAGAACGCGATGGACCCCGTTAACTCGACGAAGGACTTCGACAACTTCGCTGCCCGCCTCCGGCGCTTCGACATCCTGCCGGATGGCCCACGCAGCTGCCGCTTCCACCAGCCCAACGTCACTCGTTTGATTCCGTGACGCCGACAGAATTCCGCCTGGCTCAGCCCACTCCGCTCCCACGCATCCAACTGATCCGCCCAGTACTTCGCTCGTTCAGTCATTCAACACCTCCGGTGACAGCATCACCCCGGAGGAGATTCGTTCAAGATGGGATTGGTCGAAGGTTTACAGACCACCAGCTCTGCTTGAGGGCGCGTTTCCTTGGAATGTATTGGTCCACGCCGTGGTTTGCACGAGGGGTCCCGAATTGTCCCTTTCCGCAAAGACCTGTTTCGCGATTGGCCGGATGGAACACCAGACGCTCGGGCCGATCCGAAGAACTTAGTGAATTGGCGCGCGATAATGTTTTGAATGAGTTACCAAGTTCGATAATACATCAATGTTTCCTACCCCACAGGGTTCGCGCCGGGGCCAGGCGTGCGGAGTTCGTTGGTTGTGAGGCGGCCGTGCCCCCCTCGCTTACTTTAAAAACCAGGCGGCCTTTCCTTTCAATGTTCCTGAAGGTTGGAAAACTGGTTTTCAAAGCAACCGCGACACGGGCGCGATGTGCACTTTGCATGCGTGCAGCGCGGGATGCTGGACCATCAGCATTCGCTCACATTCAGATGAGGATTGGAGGCGGGGGGAACTGGCAACTGCGTCCACTACCGAGAATCCCTAGAAAGTCGATTCAACCTATTGCACACAAACGACTTACGAATCATGAAGACTGAGCGCCGGCACAGGCCGAATTGCGCACTTTAGAATTTACGAGTTGCAAGTCATTGCCAATAAACGACTTACAGATGGAGGCGGGGGGAATCGAACCCAAAAGACAACCCGCAAAACAAGCCAATACGCCAGATTACGCCCCTCTCGCCATCAGAAAGGGGACACCAATGGACACTAGGGTATGCAGAAGGACACAGAAAGACAAAGAAATTTTGCGAAGTGCGCACCAACTCCGCACCGACACGGCTGTCAAGAATGAAGCGATGTCGACCACAAACGAACGTCTTGTCGCCACGTCGAATTCCCGCTTGTGCGGCGCCTCATGCGCCCAGGACACTACGTCGCCGAAGTCGCTCCAACTCGCTCCGCAACGGCTGCCAGTAACGGCGGTCGGCATTTCGCTCGCGCTCCTCTTCCTGTTTCAGCGCCGTTTCCAATGCTTTCTGGTCGCCTTGAATCGCGTGCCGAAGGAGGTTGCGCCGTCGAACGGCGCGTTCGCAGGCACCCCGATGCCGGCGCGCCACCTCGAGGAGCAATTCCGGTGAACGAAGCTCCTGCGCCCAGAACCGCACCTGCGCAGGGGTCGGTTGGTTGCGGCATTGAAAGTAATGCGCTTCGACCAACCTGCGCAGCATCGGCCAGTCTTTATCCCGCTGTGTCTTCTTGGCCCGCACAAGGTCCTGCAAGGAGAGGACGTCGAAAGAAAACCCGTCGGGCAAGCTAACCGTGGTTCGTCGCCCCCAGAGCGTGGCAAAGGACCCGACGCCCCGCAGCCGGGACATGACGTCCACACGCATCCGCATAAGGTCCGGATGAAGGCACCGAAAATGAACGGCGTGTCCCCTCCGCAAGTGTCGAAGTTGAAACGGGGGTACGGCGATTACCTCCGCCTGGAGTTCGGCCAGCGCACGACGCAATCGCGCCAGGTTCGCCGCGTCGGCGAGAATGACCAGGTCCGTATCGCGACTAAACTCCGCCGCGCCGTACAAGACGCAGGCCTGACCGCCCATGAGCAGGGCGCGGACGCGATGTTCGCGGATTGAAGAAAGGACTCTGCGTATCGGGTTCGGGATCAAGCGAACCCCCCAGCATAAGGAACGATTCCCAAAGCTCCTCGCTTTCCAGCCAACGCTGCGCCGGCGTCAGGCGATACCACTCCGCCCATTCCGAACCCGCAATCTGTTCCGCCCGGACCATGACAAAATCGTAGTTCTTCCATCACTTACGTTCAATCCGAGTGTTTATTCTTCCGCGCAATCGCGTCCAAGGAAGCCCGGACCGACCCCTGCGTAGGGCGGCTTAGTGTAGCCAGCCCGAACAACTCGCCCAAGCCTTGTGAACGCCGATGTTGCGCAGCCTCACTACCAATGATGCCGGTGTAGCGAATTCCAAGAGATGACCTCCACATTCGTCCGTTTCTGATCGGCTTCACCGCCATACACGACCACTCGCCGCGCTGGAAAACTACTTTCAAGAACCGCTTGCACGCGATTCCCTGCACCGACCAGTTCCGTTGTGGCCGTTTCGCCTGCCTTGGCCTCCAACACGGTGAGCTCGCGCCCTTCCTCAATTACGATATCCGCTTCGAGGCCTTGTCGATCGCGGTAGAAGAACAGGCCGGCGTGCTCGCCCCGGTTGAATCGGTGCTTGACGATCTCGGACACAACCCAAGTTTCGAAGATGGGGCCGCGCAGCGGATGCATGCCGAGCTGCGAGGGATCGCGTATTCCGAGAAGCCAGCATACCAAACCAGTATCCAAGAAATGGAGCTTGGGCGCTTTGACCAAGCGTTTGCCGATGTTCCGGAAAAACGGCTGAAGTCGAAAGACGATGAAGGTGGCCTCAAGGATCGAGAGCCATGCCTTCGCGGTTGGCTGCGAAATGCCCGCGTCCATGGCCAGCGACGAAAGATTCAGAAGCTGCGCTGTACGACTTGCGCAGAGTTGGATGAACCGCTGGAAGACCGCAAGATCGCCAATGTTGGAAACCAACCGGACGTCGCGCTCCAGGTACGTGCGGATGTACGCTCCCAGCCATTCACTTGGCGCAAGCTTCTGATTCAGGATCCGCGGGTAGCCGCCCGTGAAGAGCACTTCATCCAAGGACCCCGGATGCCTGCCGAAGCGAAGCACTTCGCTCCGCGCCAACGGCATCAGATGAAGAACTGCGGTCCTTCCCGCCAGTGACTGGCTTACCGACTCCATCATCGTGAGGCTTTGCGAGCCGGTCAGAATCCATCGCCCGTGCTGTGGGTTGTCATCGATCATGCCTTGCAGGTACGAGGTCAGTTCGGGAACTCGCTGAATCTCATCGATGATGGCTCCTTTCTGAAACTGACCCAAGAAGGTGCGAGGATCCGATGCGGCGAACGCCCGTACGTCAGGCGCTTCCAGGTTGGCGTACGCGAGCTTCGGGAAAACCATCCTGCACAGCGTGGATTTCCCGCTCTGACGGGGACCCGTCAGCGTAATCGCGGGATTGCTCCGGGCGTCGGACCGAAGCTTGGGGGCAAGGTCACGCTCAATCATGGCTGGAGCGAATTCTATACCCTCCATCGGCTATTTCAAGATCAAACTTTGAATTAGCCATGATGAGACGGGGGATGGCTGTTTGTTGTTGTTGTGGTGGTAGTGGTCCCGGCCAGCCAATTGTCGGAGCGTATGGGGTTTGACCTCTCGCCTCTTCGGAGCACGATTAAAGGACGTACATCAGCTCCTGGTTGGAGCGGGCGCTTCCTGTTGGGCCGCCTTGCGACCGGCCGCAGTAAGTCGCCATGTCAGGTGATTCGGAACCACTTGATAGCAAAACCGCCGGTGAGGTTTGCGAACCCTATGGGATCGGCAAACTCGGCTTCCGAAACTAGGACGGTGATGGGGCGAGACTGCGCTGCCCTACAAGTCATGTAAACGGCCCACAAAGGTACTTGTTCAAGAATGCATAGTCCGGCACCGTATCGCCCAAAGCTCGATGCATCTGCGACCACAGGTCATCGCAGATCCGTTTCGCGCGACGATGCTCACCTTCGCCGACAAGATTCACCGCGGCCAGGAAGTCCCGGAAGTGGCGCATCCCGATGAGCGTGGCCACTCCGCGGGAGTACATCACGGACATCAACCCGAGCAACTGGGCCAGGTACTTGTCCAGGCGCTGTTGATGCAGAACCAACGGGTCGCAGTCCGACTCCTCCCTCATTTCCACGAGGCAAACGTTCACGAAATGCCGCATCGTATCGGCGACCAGCGGCGACAGCCGGCGCTCCACCGTCAACCAGCGTCCGAAATCCAAGGAGAGCAAGTAGAGATTGAACCCGGCCGGTTCGTCCCGTCCCAGCAGGTCCTTTCGTTCGAGGCTCCGATCCGCCACTCCAGCCCGATGTGCCAGCATGGCGGTGAGATGTTCATCGGAGGGATTGCAGTCGATCTCGGGCAACTGTTTTCGCAACTCGGCCATGGCTTCCGCCGTGCGCCCGGCCTCAATTACTTCGTGATAGAGAAAAAAGACGGCAAGCTCGACCAGGTCATCGATGGCCCACGGCGTCAATTGCGTGTGGGCTGACTGCTTGATCGCCGCGAAGGTCAGCGTTCGGGATTCTTCGCGCAGATCGGCAAGGTGAACCAAGTCGATCAGATCGAAGAAGGGATCATCGGTTTTGTGCGCTTCGTCAAGTAGGCATGGCAGCACTCTGGCGATGTCACGCTCCCGGCCGGACCTCACGTACGCATACGCCATCCGCCGCGCGAACCACTCCGCCCCCAAGTTGAACACGTCGGGATGGCTGGCGAGCATCTCTTCGAAAAACGAGAGGGAAGTCTCCTCCCCGTTGGGGCTCAAGTCGCGCTGAAGGTCCAGAACCAAGCTGACAAACTCGAGGTCCTTGTAAAACTCCGGTGGGCGGCTCTCCGCGAGCAGGGTACGGAGCATGTTGACCTTGGCCGCTGGATCAACGGCCCGGTAGCGGTCGTACCAATCGTCCCATTCATCGCGGGGACGCGACGGCGGTTCGGGCGGCGGCTTGAAGCTTGACATAGCAGGAAATGGCCTATTCTTCGAGGTCGATGGCACCGCTCGCGATGGAGCCTTGGTGGGCAGCGGTTTGGGCGGGTCGTTGCCCAGGCAGCAGCGCTTGTACTTCTTGCCGCTGCCGCAGGGACACAGATCATTGCGTCCACTTCTCTCGGCCATGCGGCTATCCTAACCGCTCTCGCCGTCGCCGCGACAGCGTTCTCATGATCGCATCAAGGACTTCATCAACGTGTTTGCCTATGTCCTCGGCCAGAAACCTCAGCACGAAATAGCCGTTTTCCTGCAACAACCGGTCTTTGCGCCGGTCCCGGCGGTAGGCCTCGGCATCATTGCTGTCGCCGATAGAAGGTGCAAGTTGTCTGCGGACTGCGTCCCGTCGTCTGTCTGTCTCGACAGACCGCGATTGCCAGCAGCGGCAGCTGCACACATCATTGGGCCTCCGAATTGCTGGTAAAACCGTTAGAATGTTGTCCTATCATGGAGCGGTCCGGCCAGAGCCAACCCCGCGCGACCCGGCGCCCTCATACTGAACGCGGTGCGGAACAGCCAGGGCGGATGCGTCCTTAGGCGTTGTGAAAGGAGACTTTATGGCTGGTCGGCACAAAGCTGTGGTCGCTTCCAAGACTGGCACGAATGATGCGATCATGAAGAAGTGGGCCTCGCTGACCTGGGAAGATGTTGACCGCTGGGCTGGAAGCCGCAGTGCCACGCGCGGCCGAACGTACCAGCGACGCGGACGTGTCAGAAATATGGCGGTGACGGAAGACGGGAAGCTTCTCGCTACCGTCATGGGCACGGACCGTTACACGACTTCGGTATGGCCGACCCACGCCAGGGGTCACTCTCACAAGTTGGAATCGAAATGCACGTGCCCTGTCGGCTTTAACGGCTGCAAGCACGCCGTGGCAGTCGCGCTTGCGTATCTAGAGGCGTTGGCCGAGAAGAAGGAGGTGCCTGCGGCTCGTCCCGATGACCCGCGCTGCACCAAGCTGTCGGCGGAGGCGACGGACAATAATGACGAGTTCGGCGAGGAGATCGAAGAAGAGTGGGACGACGAGCCCGCACAGGAATCAGAGTGCGAGATCGATGACGACTTCGCCGGCGAGTCTGACGGCGCCGAGGAAGCAGGCGATCGTCCGGGACGGGGCGGTCCTGTCCTTGTTCGAGCCAAAACAGCCGATCTCAAAGGCACAGCCAGGAAGGACGTCGGGTGCCGGACCCGTGCGGAATGGGAAGAGAGGATCCGTTCGCACATTCGACAGAAGAGCCAGGATGAACTGGCTGAACTGGTCTGTACGCTGGTGGGACGGTTCCCCGAACTGCGCACGGAGTTCCAGGAGCACATCGCCCTCGCCGAGGGCGACGTAGGCCGGCTGGTGAACCAGGCCCGGAGGGAGTTGGACGCCCTGGCGGCGGAGGTCGGTTGGCGCAATCACTGGAACGACGAGGGGCACACGCCCGATTACGCCCAACTGAAACGCAGACTGGAGCGACTAGTCGAGGCGGGCCACCATGACGAAGTGGCGAAGCTCGGCGAAGAACTGATTCGCAGGGGTATCGCGCAGATCGAGCAGTCGAACGACGACGGCGAGACGGCGATGGAGATATCCGGTTGCTTGCCCGTTGTGTTCAACGCCCTCGCGAAGTCGAGCCGCCAGACGCCGGATAAGATCCTGTATGCGATCGAGGCGGACCTCCAGGACGAGTACGACGTGATTGGTGATGCCGCGGACGCGATTCTCAATGCCAAGTGGACGCGCGCGGACTGGTCCATCGTCGCCGACCGGCTGGCCGAACGGCTGAAGAGCACGCCGCGCGGGAAAACAGCCGATGACTTCACTCGGAACTACAAGCGCGACTGTCTCAGCAACTGGCTGCTCCACTCGCTGGGCCGCGCCGGGCGGAACGATGAGCTCCTGCCCGTTTACGAGGCCGAAGCTCGGACGACGGGAAGTTATCCGCGATTGGTCGAATACCTGCTCGGCGAGGGGCGGCTTGAAGACGCCGAGCGCTGGGCCCGTGAAGGCATCGAGAAAACGCAGGTCAAATGGCCCGGAATCACTTCCGCACTCCTCGAGAAGTTGTGCGAAATGGCCCGCCGCCGAAAGGATTGGGGTGTGGTAGCCGCTCATGCCGCTCGAGATTTTTTTGAACACCCGAGCGTGCGCGGCTTCCGCGACCTCGTTGCATCCGCGGAAAAGGCCAAATGCGGTGAGCGCGTGCGCGCCGCGGCTCTGGCGTACCTCGAATCCGGGCGCTCGCCGATCCAGATGTCCCCAGAACGCGACGGACAACGGAAGGTCACGGTCGATCCTGCGTGGCCGTTGCCCGTTCCGGACTACCTTGCACCAGTCAGTGAATCCAGCGCCGCGGCACGAAGCGTGCGAGTGAGGCAAAACTCACCCCGACCGCATTATGACGTTCTGCTCGAAATGGCGATCGCCGAAAAGAAACCGGATGAGGTGCTTCACTGGTACGACGAGATGCGAGGCTCTGAAAGGGGCTCGGCCAGCGGTGGGTGGGGAGCGTATGGATATCACTCGTATGCCGAGCGGGTGGCCGCTGCCGTTGCTACCGCCCACCCGGAGCGTGCCCTCGACATCTACCGCAGGGCGCTGGACACGAATCTGAGGGCAGCGCACGTCTCTGCTTATGAGAACTGCGCGGCCTACCTTCGCAAGATGCGACCGATCCTCAAGCTGTCGGGCCGCCCAGAGGAGTGGACCAAGCTACTGGCCGACATCCGGCAGAACTACCGGAACCGCCCGCGATTCATGGAGATCCTCGGCACCCTGGAGGGGCGCACCATCCTCCAAACGCAGAGGGCCCAGCGCGGTCGGCGAGATCGGGGCGGAACGCCTCGGGAACCAGTGCGTGGCGATGTCAGTCCCAATGCGCGGGGACAAGGCCCCCGCCTTCAAAGTCCGTAGGCCGTGCATCTCAAACTCACACCTGCGCCTGGCTGGTAGAAGGGGGGTGACAGTAACTGCCCCCCCCGCATTGCCCCCAACTCTTCGGCAACTGCCCCCGCAGTCCGCGTCGAGAGTGACGGTCCCACCCGCGGCGCAAACGCGTGCTTTCTCATCGGGGATTCCAGTAGACCATGATATTCATAAGTAAGCGCGACTGGTCTGCGTCCCCGAGGTTCAAAAGGCGGGGGGAATTGCCATTCGCAGACCATGCAGGGCCGCGATTCCGGCCAACGGCTCGGGGCGGGGGGAGCGAAGTCCACATTCAACTCCGCACTTTTTCCGCACTTTTGAATTTCACAAATCGCAACCCACGTATTTACAATAGGTTACGAATTGGAGGCGGGGGGAATCGAATCTTTATCCCATTTTCTAGATCGTTGAAAACAAAGAAGTTATGAATCACAACACAGCAATTCTAGATAGTTTTCTAGATACGTCACACTCTCATCACATCATCACTCCGTCGGCTGTTAGGCGATCTTTCAAGACCCAGCATCTCAAATCATTGCCTGCACATTTTCGGACGTAGTGCATCACGGATGATTCCTTACTTGGACCCAAGTCCTTTCGCAGCCGATTAACCCAGGTGGAAGTATTCAATCTGGCTCGCCTGAAAGCTTATCAAGCATGAAACGTCGCTCGCATGATCCCGGAGATTTGCTTCTGGCCAACGAAGATGTACTAGTGCTCTTGTACAACGACTTCTGCAAGCACGGCCACCCGGAGACCGTCATCTGCTCCGCTGATATTAGGTATGGTCCACCACGCGACCTTGCCATGCAGGTCGAGGGTGAAATCGACATCGTAAACTTTGAACAGCGGAGTCGGGCTAACGGCCGATTGCCAACCTCGGTCTTCGGAATTCGTCCAGACGTGCTTTGTCGTGCTATCTGCTTCGACCGTGAGACGACTCGATCATTCAAGAGGCCAGGTAAGCGACAGTTTTGCGCACTGGCATTATGGATGAATGGCGGGCAGGTGTGTTGGAGCGTCAAACTAATTCGCAAGAAGTCGCAAACGTCAGAGCATCAAAGTCGTTTGATTGCCCAAGCTACATTCCCGGCTCGTTTCGCGGTGGATGAAACCGTTTGCATTCGTCCCCACGAGATTACACGCTTTCATCTTGGCGAAGAGGCGGCAGCCGCGATTCTTGATGCCCACGCCGTAGTAGCCCAAGCAGTTTCAAGGACGGGGTGCCCCTCCCATTATTGGGTCGAGTTGACTCCCCCGCTAGCGATATTCCGTGGAGAGGAACCTATCGAGTGTATTGTGGGAGTCACAGAGAGCGAGCTTGTTCCCCAACAGAATCAGGTCGAATACCGCACTCCTCGACCATTTCGCAATGTGTTCTTGTGGCCTAGCACGCAGAACAAGGACCGGGACGCAATCCAGAAACTGGTCGACAACAAAATACGGGTCATCAGGACGTGAAAGCCGAAATGGCCGTAATTGGCATGGCGTGCGACATTCACTGTCGCCAAGATTTCGCCGAGTATCGAGTGTTCACGCTTGGGCTTGGGCAGCGGCGGGATCGACTGTCGAGGCATGATCGTTGACCAGCTTCAGGCGGGGGCCCCACAAACCGAACTCCATGCGGAGCATGGTCGTTTGTCCTTCCGCGATCGCCACCGATAGAGGTTGCGTCGGAGAGCCGCCCCAAATGGAGCCGGGTGCCGCGATAACGCTGCGTTTGCCAACCGCCAGCGAAACTGTCATGGTCTTACCGTTCGGCAGTTTCCCAACCTCGTTGCCATCAACTACCACCATGAAACGGACTCCCCCGGACGACCAACGAAAGGGTCGTGTCACTGCAAGCAGCCCGGTGGGGCCATTTTCCTGTTGTTCATCTCCCGCGTCTGGACTGACCGATGGGTTCGATTCATGCCCCTCCCCTTGAACGCCGTCCGATGATTCGGTCTGAGGCACGAGGCTCATCGCCAACTTGCCGATCACGCCTGCACCTCTAAGAAGTCCGATGATCGTCCAGAGCACCATCATGACGATCACAAGACCGGCCACTCCCGCCATTCCGAATAAGAGATAAGCCGGAATCGCCAAGCCAAGCGTAGCGCCAATCCAATTGAAGCCCGGCGTGCTTGCCTTTTCGATTTCGGACCGCATCTTGGCGGTGTCATGTTTCTTGGCAGCCTCTCGAAGGTTATCGTTTTCGGTTGTGGTCGAGAAGCCGACCCGGTGGATGGACGCCCCGCACGAACATTTAACGCTTTCGATCAGAGAACCGCACGAGCATTGAGCGCCACGCTCGATCAGGGTAAGGCCATCGGTCTTCGCGCAGTTCAAACAGATCAGGTAGCAGTTTTGGTAACACCTCGGACAAATTGCAAAAACGTGTCCCGGCTTTGCGGTGGCTGCTTCGGTGACGTTACCGAGAACCATGCTCATGCCTCCCTTTCTATTGTTGGGTGGCCGTCGTCTTCGTCCCTTCGTATGGTACTCACGCTCCCAGTCGCCGAAATCCTTGCCGCCAAATGCTAGTTATACTATGTCGATATCGACGCTGCCAGACCGCACCTTGAGGGGGTGGCGAAAAAGAAAGACCCAACCCTCATTCGGCTCGGCGAGAACCTACGAAAGGCCCGCGAAAAGCGTGGCCTATCGCAAGAAGAATTGGCTTTCGAGGCCAGGGTCCATCGGACCTACGTTGGCGGGGTCGAACGGGCCGAGTACAACGTGACGGTCCTGACGCTTCTCAGGTTCACCAAGGCTCTCGGCATCACTCTTCAGGATGCGATTCGGGGTCTGTAGCCGCCTGATTCGGCATCACGGTCATCACGCCGAAGAGTTCGAGGCAGAACATCGCCCGATCGTGATCGTTAGACAGAACCGCGGTCCGAACCTCTTCCGGCAGGTCGTCGAGGGGTGTCTCGTCGAGCACGATATCCTGCCCGAGTATCCAAAGGACGGCATTCCCGACGATAGCCCACCGATTCACAACCCCCGTGTAGTTGAGCGTCATCATGCGTCTTACCCTCCCAATCTGTTCGTTTTTCCACTTTTAAGCCCCCACCGACTCGGGAGCGATCGTCCCGCCCTTTTCGGCTGACGGAATTAACAAAGTGCGGCGTACATCAACACGGCGTACAACGCGATTTTGAAACTTCGTCCAATCGACTCGACCCTTCTCGCTGGAAGCATGTTCCCCTCGCCTTTCTCCCAGTCTAAGTGCCATGCTAGGACACTCTCCGTTCCCGTCCTTTCTCGCACACAGAGTGCCAGATAGTGGCACTAGTTGATTCCGTGGCTCTCGCTTGCGTCCGACCCGATTCAGGCTGTGGAACCCCGCGTGCGCGCACGCCAAGCTCGGACGTGATCCACGACGGTTCAGGCACATTCGTCAGGGAACCGGGACGGCTATCCCGAAGATGAGTTCAACCGGGCGAATCGGCATAATTCAAGGCCACTCGCCCCAACCGGAGGACCGATAATCCATCCCTCTAAATCATAGGATTTGATTCCATCGGAGACAACCATCGCCCGGATGGGATTCTCCCTTTGATTATCGGATGATGGGGATCGGAACGCATCCAGGCGGTGTCTTCACGGCAAAAGGTCGCGTGGCCGGATGCCCAGAGCTTGGGCCAGCTTCGCCACGGTGACGAGGCCGACGTTGCGTTCTCCCCGTTCGATGCCCCCGATGTAGTTGCGGTGCAGGCCGGACTCGAAGCCGAGCTGTTCCTGCGACCAGCCCTTTTTCTCGCGGAGCTTTCGCACCCCGGCCCCAACCTGAGCTTTGATCGCTTTGATGTCCGCCGTCCGCATGGCTTGACATCACACTCATAGGTGGCTACCCCTTCTACACACGATGAGTGTGATCCGGCGAACGGGGCTGAAAATCCGATTCGTTCGAGGGTGCAAGGCCGAAAGAAACTGCCGGGACGATGGGGCACGGCCTGGGATCGGACCGTCGGACGATCTCTATCCGCACGGACCCGCTTGCAGCCGTCTCGGAACTAGGCTGGAAAAGGGTCGTCTTTTTTGACTTGACGGCGAAAATAGACTTGATGACTATAACTAGCTATGGGATAATGAAGGCTTGAACGCCCAAAGCACGGTTCGGTAGGATTGGGACCATGAAGGCGGTGAAAGTTTGAACGACGAAGACCCGCTGACGCCTGAACAACAACGGATCCTCGAAATCCGTATCATGCTCGACGGGGCGTTTCGACGTGATCCTTCGATCGGGGCCATGAACCGGGTCTATCGCAGGCTCCGCACGGGGAACGCCGAAACCGATCGAGCCATCAGGGACCATATCGGGATGCTATGCCTGCTCGAACGAGCCAAGCCCGCGTTGCTTCAAGCGATGCGACAAGGCGGGATGAAGCGTGCTCTTGTTCGACTTCGTTGGGAGCCTGTCAAGATGGAGGTCGCGTCGAGTTGACGAAACAAGCTGACAACCTGGAATCATCGGGAGTCGCCGATCGAGCTTCGCATGATCCCGTGCCGTGCCTGGGGTCCGTGCTGGTTGTGGACGACGACGCGGATTATCGCCGGATCGTCTCGTTGCGGATGGAGAGCGTGGGTTGCCAGTGTCATCTCGCTGGCACTCATGCTGAGGCCCTTCGGCTCTTGACCCGGCATCCTGAAATCGAGGTGGCCGTTCTCGATTACCACATGCGGGGCGAGGACATTGCTTCGCTCGTGGCTCGCATCCGAAGGCAGCGACCAGACGTGACGCTGATTGGTCACAGCAGCATGGAACGACGGGGACCCTTTGCGGCCTTGGGGGTGGATCGGTTCTTGTTGAAGCCGTGGAGTCCGAGCGATTTGTTCGCCCTGCTTGGCGACCATCCGCCGTAGTTAGACAAGGATAGTCGGGAAGCATTAGGATTGGAGCGACTGATTTGGAACGCGACGCGATGAAGGACGTGGGATCACAAGGAAGCTGGACGACGTTGAATCCGCCATTCGCGTGCGCATTCTTAACACGGCAAACACGATCGGCATTCGGTTTTTGCGTTTTGATCGACAGCCGAGGCGGCGAGATGCGGTGAAACTGGTACGGGAATCGACGGAAAACGCAGGGACTATTGGATACCTCGACCTTGATGGACCTACACCGGACGGGTAGGATCGAAGCCAACGGTCGGGAATAACTTCGTAGCCTTGAGCGACGAAGCGGGCGAGTAAGGCGGATGGAAGCAATCCGAGCCATAGCCGCCGCGATCGTGGCGGTTTGCAATTCCTTCAGGTTCGGTTCCCTGTCTGCACAAACAGTCGAACGAAAACTTGCACGTGGCAGCGCGAGGGGATTCCTCTCGCCGCCGTATCGAACCTGCGGTCGCTTCCGATCGGGCTGCGACGCACGTTCAGGAGTTAAAACATGAAGCTATCGGTTCTTGGAATTATCATGCTGTTGGTCCCGCTCGGCCATGCTGCTGCACAGAACGATGCCGACCGGAGAGAAAGACGAAACACGAACAAAGCATCGATGCCCATCGACTTGAGCACTTTCGCAACGGAGGTGCCGATCGTCGAAGAAGCACTTGGTAAGGCGACCGGGGTGTCCCGTGAGGATGCCTTGGCGATGTACGGACGATCGTCAGCGGCATCGGGACGTTTCGATGAAGCGGCGGCAGCCTACGCGATGTTCCTGAACGAATTCGGCACGGATCATCCGAATTCGGAGAGGATCGCCGTTCGATTCGCCGATTGCCTGTTCCCGTTCAAGTACGATCAGGTTGACGTTATCCACTCAGCTTCGGGGCCGAAGCTCGAACCGGCTTGGCGGATGGGCTACACGCCTCGACCGGAACAACTGCGGCAAGCGATTCATGCGTTTGAGTTGGCCGCGACTCTTGCTCAGGACGAACACGCGAAAGGATCGGCCTTGCTCAAGCTCGGTTGGGTCCATCGTGTGCTTGGCGATTGGGATGCCTCCACCGCCGCGTGGGATCGGTGTGCCAATGACATGTCACCTACGAAGTCAGCCGCCGATGCCCTTTGGCTGGCTGCCGAGAATCTCGAATGGACGAATCAACCCGCTGCCGCAACGGAACGCCTGACGCAACTCACGAGGGAATTTCCGCAGGATGACCGCGTATCGGCAGCGACGGAGCGTGTCGAGTACTTGCAGGCGGAAGCACGTCGATACCCCGATGGGCTGGCCGATCCGGTTGCTTCACTCAAGTCGGAAATCGAGGCTCGCGCCGGTGTTCGTTCGCCGCAGGAAGTCTACCGCTCCATCACGCAAAGGTTGCAACGTCGGGGCGAGCAAGGGGCGTTGATTGCCGTCAACCGTTGGGCGTGCGATCAAACGGACTGGCCGGTGCAGGATCGGGTTAGAGCGTGCTTCCATCTTGCGGACGCCTTGGTTGATGCGGCGGACCAAGGGAGTCGAGAAGAAGCGATTCAACGATTGCGGGAGATTGTCGAGGTTGCGCCCGATGATGAAGCCGCCGTCCACGCCGCCCTTCGGTGTTGCCGGATTCTGAATCAGTTGGAACGATACGACGAAGCCGAGCGAATGATGGAAAACATCGCAGGCAGGGTCAAAGGTTCCAGGGGGTGGGAGCCGGTTGTTCTGACCCAATACGCCGAATCGCTTCTGCAACGGGGCGAAAAGGGAGAGGCCACAAGGGTGTTGGACCGGCTGATTGCGGCCTATCCCGACTACGGCGTGAGCGAAAACCTTGAGGCTCTGCAAAAGGCAAATCGTGCGGAGGGCGGAAGATGAAACTCGTAGAAATGCGAAATCTGTTGGCAGCCATTGGGTGCGTGCTCGGTTCGGTAGGTGCAGCGTTCGCTCAGATCACCATGAACGAAGGCGACGGCGTTCTCAACGCCCCTTATCGAGGCACGATTACCTCGTTGCGGGAGTGTTCGGCAGATGTGGGATACGGCGAGGTGAAAAGCCACGTCGAGCCGTTCATCTTTTGCAGTTCCGGCAACCCGGACCCTTGTCAGATTACCAGCAGTACCATTGACGTTTGGGTCGATGGAGCCTGGAACCGCAGTGTACTTCGGATGTATCAAGGTCTCGACGCCTCGGGTTCCGAGGTCGATCTGACGGGCACTTCCGAGTTCTCGCCGGAGACCGTCTTTACGGATGGAACCGTCAAGCGCTTTTCGTTCAAGGCCATCGGCACCAAGACGCTTGCTCCGCAGACCTTCACCATCCGCATGAGCTACATCCTGAACGGATTTCAGGTAACCCCGACTCGAACCGTCACGGTCGCCCCCGTCACGGGTTCGTTCTGTGCCTTGCCGGGTGAGAGCGAAGCATTCCTACTTGGCACACCGATACTGGACGTGGCCGTGGGCAACGCGAAGTTGATTGTGCCGGTGGGGCAGACCGCCGAGATGATCGGTGCGGCGTTTATCGACAGAACGGACAATATCGCCCTGACGCAAATCAGTACCAGCGACGTGCTATTCCCCGGAGCGGCGGAGACGGTGCATATCCAGAACAACGACCAGTTTCGGCTCGGCTCGTCCGCCGCGGCCAAGACCGACTGGGGTACGCCTTGGCCGGATCACCTCGTCGGCTATCGGATCAACAACCCCGACGACTTGTTCGGCCCCGACGGTAGGCATTATGATTCGCTGACTTCCCCGCCGTCTACCTCAGGTTTCGTGTTTCGGCGCATCGACTTCATTCGCCCAAGGATGCAAAGCGAGGTCCTTCCGGAGTCGGTGCAATACATCTATGACAATGGCTTCGACAATCACGTGGCCGAAATCCGCGACCAAGCCACGCCCCCCAACGTCATCACGCTCACCCGTGCCGCAGGAATTGTCAGTCAGATCGGGACGTCTGACGGAAGATCATGGCAGATCGAGCATGACCCCACCGAGGGATGGATCACGGCCGTTCGGCCTTCCGGCGGGCTGGGAACCCGTCTGTTTGAGTACAACTCGGCGGGGCGCGTGACCCGAGTTCGGAACGGCAACAATGACCTGCTGTACGAGTTTGCCTACACGAACGATCCCGCTGGAATGCCGACGATCCTCACCGAAGAGCGGCGCTTCATGGACAACGCGCTTCAGACGGCGGTCCAGCATGTGGTCGTCAGCGAAAGCCTGCAACACCGCAAGGAATACACTGGGACGGGAGAGTTTCGGCAGTTTGATTTCAACTATGACACGGCCAACGGTCTGAAGCATCGACTGGCGAGTATCACCTCCTACGAGAACGTAAACGCAGGAGGAACGCCGCGTACCACGACCTTTACCCACGACGTGAACAACGTCGCCGGTTCGATGGTCATCACCCAGGTGGCGCTGCCGGATGGATCAACGATCACCCACGCTTACGACAAGCACATCGGCGCTCAATCCGTCCATTTTGGGTTCCGAACCA
>ERZ1292633.1952-Hain-H41-02um-R1-1952-length-21552-cov-4_pt1 | contig 21552 bp, 20 predicted proteins | sample MGYA00564406_ERZ1292633 | MGnify/ENA primary metagenome ERZ1292633 (study PRJEB36523, sample SAMEA6512639) | groundwater metagenome | collected 2019-01-08 | study: AquaDiva: Metagenomics assemblies of 32 groundwater samples
GGCAGCCGCTGACGAGGTACCGCACCGCGGTGGTGGGACGCCCGATATCCATCACAAAACCCACCCGCACCCCGGCGACCTCAATGGCGACCGCCAAGGGCTGGGCGGCATCATGGGTGGTAGGCTGGGCGTGCACCAGAAAGCCGGACAGTTCGGTCGGCCGGACGGTGCTCAGCGGCTGGAAGGACCCGGCGGCCTCGCCCCTGTGGAGCGCCCTCCAGGTGCCCGGCGAGCAGGCCACCGGAACCCCGAGCCGGTCGGCCAAGGCGATGCCCCCGCGAGCATGATCTCCGTGCTCATGGGTCAGCACGATACCGCGTACCGAGGACGGCTCAACCTCGGCGAGCTCGAGCCGCTTGACCATCGATCTGCTGCTGAAGCCGGCTTCAATGAGCAGGGTGCCTGACGTCGAGGTGATCGCGAACGCGTTCCCCTTGGAGCCGGATCCGAGGACGTGCAATCGGATCATGGCGAGAAGCGGTCGTGCAGACTCCGGAGGCTGGCTTCGATGGCGGGGGTCACCTCGACACCGCGGCGGGGCATGACGCGTTGGGCGATCCGGACAAAGCCCGTCACGTTCAGCCGCTCGATACCCGAGGATCCCCAGGCAAAGGGAGGCACGAACCGCGGCACTTCGCCTGGCCCGAACACGTTGGCCCCTGCGCCGATCACCGAACCGGTCGCGAGCATGGTGCCAATGGCGGTCTTGGCGTGATCCCCAATCAGGCTGCCGACGAAGGTCCGGCCCGTCTCCATCCGGCCCTGGGGGAGATCCAGCCGGACCGGGCCATAGGTGTTCTTGAGATTGGAAGTGATGGTGCCCGCGCCGATATTGACCCAGGGGCCCACCACCGAATGGCCGACGAAGCCGTCGTGGCTCTTGTTGGCGTAACCGACAAAGACGCTGGCGGAGACTTCCCCATGGATCCGGCATTGGGGTCCGAACGATGATCCCCGGATCCTGCCACCGAGAACTGCAGTCTCGGGTCCGACATAGACCGGCCCTTCCAGGCGGGTACCGGACCGCACTTCCGATCCCTCGGCCAGCACGACCGCGCCTGCCCGGAGGTCGAACACCACGCCCGGTTCGACCCGGGCACCCAGTGAGACGAGGCGAGCCGGGTCACCGAGGGCGATGGCGCCTTCCGGGACAGGGTCGGAGCCGGCCAGGGTGAACTCCTCGCAGTCCGCGGGGAGCAGCTCCTCCACGGCCAGGAGGAGGTCACAGGTGCCCGCCAGCCAGCGACCGGCAACCTCGAAGGCCACGCCATCGGTCTGGGCAGAAGAGAGCGATTCGCCCTTAGCCAGGACGAAGCCGACCACAGCGCCGTCGCACAGCAGGGTGCGGGTTCCCTCGGGGATGGCGATCGCTGCCCGGGCAGGGATGAAGTCGGAGCGGACCACCAGCGCCGGACCAAGGACGGCGTCCTCCCCGACCACCGGCGCGGTCCCGACATCCACGAACCCGGCGAGCAGATCCGACACCGCTGCCGTCGCCGGTCGGCCCACCGACGCCTCCCACCGCTCGCGGACCAGCCAGGCCCCAGCCGGCAATTCTGCCACCGGGCGCACCCCGGCAAACGGGGCCCAGGCTCCGGTCTCGTGGGACGGTTCCAGGAGGTAGAATGGTGTCACTCGACGTCCCTCACTTCGGGAGGAAGCTGCTCCAGCACTTTCTTGAGGTCGCCCGTTCGGGAACGGTGCATCACCAGGATCCGGCCATTGGCCTCAACGACCACCAGGTCCTTGACCCCGGCCACCACGATCGGAATCCGACTGCTCCAGACCACGCAGCCGGTCGCGTCCACCAGGTGGGCCGGCCCGTGGGTCGCGTTGCCCGACGGATCCCGCTCTCGGACCCGCCCCAGGGCGTCCCAGGTGCCGACATCATCCCACGGGAAGTCGGCCGGGATGACCGCCACCCGGTCGCTCCGCTCCAGCAACCCGGTGTCGATGGCGATGGGCGTGACCTCGGCAAAAAACCGGGCGACCTGCCCGGCGTCGAGCAGGGCCAGGGCTCGGGCGATCTCCGGGGTGTGGGCCGCAACCTCCCCCAGCAGCCGGGCAGCCCTCCAGGCGAACAGGCCACTGTTCCACAGTGCCCCCCCCGAGATCAACCGCTCGGCTTCCTCCCGACTCGGCTTCTCGGTGAACCGAGCTACCCGCCGGGCGGGGGCCCCGAGCGGCTCTCCGGGTACGATATAGCCGTAGCCGGGTTCTGCCCGGGTCGGAATCACGCCGGTGGTGACCAGGAAGTCCGAGGACGCCGCAGTCGCCAAAGCCTGCCTGGCGGCGGCGGCGAAGCGCGCTGGGTCCCGCAGCAGCCAGTCGGCGTGCATCGAAAGCACCACTCCGCCGGCGTCCCGGCGCTGGACCTCGTGGGTCGCCCAGACCAGGGCTGGGGCGGTTGAGGCGGCCCTGGGTTCCACCAGGATATTGGCCTGGGGAAGCTTGAGCTCCCGCTGGAGTGGCCCCGCCAGGGCCTTGCTGGTGACCACCAGAATGCGGTCATGCGGGACGATCGACGCGATGGCCTGGACGGCGCCGAGGGCGGTCGGTGTGGGGCCGGCCAAGGGAAGCAGTTGCTTGGGATGGCTGGGCGTACTGAGGGGCCAGAAGCGGCTGCCCGAACCGCCGGCGAGGATCACGACCCATTCCATGGGTTCGCCCGTCAGAGCAGGTCGTTGATCGCCCCGCGCTGGCGGCGGAGCAGATACAGCAGTTCGCCGAGGTCGGCCTCAGGGCGGGCGAGAAGGACCAAGGCGGTGTCGTCGCGGTAACGGGTCATCACGGCGGGACCATCCTCGAACTCGAGAACCAGGGTCTGGAGCGCCCCCAGTCCAACCGATTCCCCGAGTTCGGAGCCGTGCCGGCCGAGGGTCATGGCCAGAGCGGCCAGGGCATCGGGGTCGGCTTCCGGCCCCAGGGCTTGCTGGATAACCAGGCCCTCGCCGCTGATGACGGCGACCCCGGTGATTTCCGGCCGGGCTGAGAGTCCGTCCACGAGTCGGCGAAGCACGGCCGCAACGTAGGGTCCGCCATGGGCGAAGTCAAGAAAAATCGGTGGGTTGACCGCCTTCGGCGTGGCTCTTAAGCTTCCGCCGATGCGACAGATTTTCCCCGCGGCCGGCCTGGCCGTTTTTGGTCTCTTGGCCTGTGGCGACCCCAACCAGTTGCCGCCCGCCAATTTCCAGAACGTGGTCGACACCCTGACGGTGTACGCCCTCTCTGGTACCGAGGTCTGGCGCCCGAGCGGGTACGCGGCGACGGAGTTCCGGGTGGTGCGCCTGGATCAGGCCAACAGCGCAGACTTCGCCTTCGACATTCGCGGAACCCAGCCGGTGCTCCTGCCGGCCCAGGCGATCGGTCAGCCTGGATCGGGAAGCCTCAGCCCGGGGCTGCTTCACACCCCCCTGGTCTTTGACGAGATCACTTACGCCGAGAACAGCGGATACAACTCGGTGGATACCGTGCATGCGGCCATCGGGCAGAGCCTCTATCTGCGGGCCCGCGCGGTGTCGTCCTGCTACCTCGGCACCCCCACTTACGCCAAGCTCGAGGTCCTCGCGATCGATGATCAGGCCCGCACCATGACGTTCCGGGTCCTGGTCAATCTGAATTGCGGCTACAAGGGCCTCGAGCCCGGCCTTCCCACCCGCTGACGTGCTGGACGTCAAGCGCATCCGGGCGGACCCTGACGGGGTTCGGGCGGCGCTCGGTCGCCGGCTCGACCCGTCGCTTGAGGGGCAGGTGGAGCGGGTGCTGGAACTCGATATCCGCCGTCGGGAACTCCTGGTGGAGACCGAAGGGCTCAAGGCCGGGCGCAATACCGCGTCGGAAGAAGTGGCCCGTCGGAAGAAGGCGAAGGAGCCGGCGGACGACCTGCTGGCCGATCTCAAGGTCTCCGGGGACCGGGTCAAGGCGCTCGACGCCCTCCTCCGTGAGGTGGACGCTGAGATCGACGGCCTCGTCATCACCCTTCCGAACCTTCCCCACCCAGGATCCCCCGATGGCGACGCCTCGGCCAACCGGGTCGTCAGGTCATGGGGGGAGATTCCCAGGTTCGATTTACCGGCGCTGCCTCACTGGGAACTGGGGGAACGGCTTCGGTTGTTCGACCTTCCCCGAGGTGCCAAGATTGCCGGTTCCGGGTTCCCGGTGTTTACCGGAGTCGGGGCCCGGCTGATCCGTTCCCTCTCCAACTTCATGCTCGACCTCCACACCCGCGAGCACGGCTATCTCGAGCTCAGCCCGCCCTATCTGGTCAACGAAGCCACGGCCACCGGCACCGGGCAGTTGCCGAAGTTCGCCGACGAGATGTACCAGGTCCCGATCGACGGGATGTACCTGATTCCGACCGCGGAGGTCCCGGTCACCAACTTCCGACGCGACGAGATCCTGGACGCCGGGGAGTTGCCGGTCGGCTACACCGCGTGGACCCCCTGCTTCAGGCGCGAGGCCGGGGCCCACGGCAAGGACACCCGGGGGCTGATCCGGGTCCACCAGTTCGACAAGGTGGAGCTGGTCCGGCTGGTCGACCCGGCTCGTTCTGACGAGGAGCATGCCCTGTTGACGCAGCAGGCCGAAACCGTCCTCCAGCGGCTTGAACTGCCCTACCGGGTGTTGGAACTGGCCGCCGGGGATACCGGATTCGCCTCAGCCAGGACCTTCGACCTCGAGGCCTGGGCGCCGGGGGTTGAGGCGTGGCTCGAGGTATCCAGTTCCAGCACCTTTACCGACTTCCAGGCTCGGCGCACCAACATCCGGTTCCGGCCGGCCGTCGGGGCCAAACCCGAGTTCGTTCACACTCTCAATGCCTCGGCACTCGCCTTTCCGCGAGTCATCGCCGCCCTGCTGGAGACCCATCAGCTGGCGGACGGCCGCGTGCGGGTGCCTGCCGCGCTGGTGCCGTACCTGGGCGTGGAGTTCCTCGCCCCGACCGCCTGACCCCGATGGACTGGCTCGGCAGTCTCAATCCGACCCAGCGGGAAGCCGCGGAGCACGTGCACGGCCCCATCATGGTCCTGGCCGGCGCCGGCGCCGGGAAGACCCGGGTCCTCACGGTGCGGATCGCCCGACTCATCCAGGAGCATGGCGTCCCCCCCGAGCGGATCTTCGCGGTCACCTTCACCAACCGGGCCGCCCGGGAAATGAAGGAACGGGTTGGCCAGTTGCTGGGTCGCGATCCCGCCGGACTCTGGATCGGGACCTTCCACTCGCTCTCCGCGCGAATCCTCCGGCGAGAGGCCGAGCGGATCGGGTTCAGCCGCAACTTCACGATCTACGATGAGGACGACCGGCTGTCGCTGATCCGGCGGCTGATGGATGACCGGAACCATCCGAGTCGGTTGTTCTCACCGAAACTCATCCAGGCCGTCATCTCGGGAGCCAAGAACCGGATGCAGAGCGCCGAGTCGCTGCTCGCCTCCGCGCCGCAGGACCCCGTCACCAAGGTTGCCGCCGACGTGATGGGCGCCCTGGCCGTGGCGCTCCGGGCCCTCAACGCGATGGACTTCGACGACCTGATGCTCCACCCGTTAAGCCTGTTCCGGGACCACCCCGACCGGCTGGCGTGGTATCGAGAGCGGTTCCAATTCGTGCTGGTGGACGAGTTCCAGGACACCAACAAGGCCCAGTACCAGTTGGTGCGGGCCCTGGGGGGGCACGGCAACGTGTTCGCCGTGGGCGACGATGACCAGAGCATCTACGGCTGGCGCGGGGCCGAAGTGAAGAACATGCGGGAGTTCCAGCGCGACTTTGGTGACGTGCGCCTGGTGCGGCTGGAGGAGAACTACCGATCCACCCGCGTGGTGCTCGACGCTGCCAACGCCGTCATCGCCGAGAACAGTTCGCGCCTGGGGAAGACCCTGCATACCCGCCGCACGGGCGGGGAATCGGTGACGGTCGTGGCGGCCGCGGACGAGCGGGACGAAGCGGAGTGGATCGCGCTCGAGTATGCCCGACGGCAGCGCGACGGCGACTGGTCCTACCTCGACATGGCGGTGCTGTATCGGACCAATTCCCAGTCGCGGGCGATGGAGGAGAGTTTCCGGCGGGCCGGGGTCCCCTATCGCCTGATTGGCGCCACCAGTTTCTACGATCGGCGCGAGGTGAAGGATCTGCTGGCCTACCTCCGGTTGGTGGCCAATCCGGCCGATGACGAGGCCTTCCTCCTGGCGATCGCGGTTCCCCGCCGAGGGGTAGGGGACAGCACTCTCGCGTCTCTCGCCGAGACGGCGGCCCGGTGGAAGAAATCGCTGCTCGCCACGGCCGCGCTCGCCGGTGGCCTCGAAGGTCTGCGGCCCAATGTCCGCGATGCCCTGATCGGCTTTGCCGAACTGGTCACCGATCTCCGCACCCGTTCAGAGGACCTCTCCCCGGGACTGGTACTGGAGGATCTGGTGAACCGGATCGATTACGAGCGGGTCCTCCTCAAGGAGGGGCCCGAGGGGGCGGATCGGTGGGAGAATGTCCGGGAACTGATTGCGGCCGCGGCGGACTGGTCCGAAGTGATTGACGAGCAGGAAGGAACGGCCCTGGAGCGGTTCCTCTCGGAAGCGGCGCTCATCTCCGCCCAGGACAAGCAGGAGGGCGAGGAGCGCGGGGTCACCCTGATGACCCTGCACACCGCCAAGGGGCTGGAGTGGCCGGTGGTGGCGATTGCCGGACTCGAGGATGGGCTGTTCCCCTTGGCCCGGGCCGTGGAAACGGTCGATGGACTGGAGGAGGAGCGTCGACTCTTCTACGTCGGACTCACCCGTGCCAAGGACAAACTGTATCTGGCCTGGGCGCGTTCCCGCCGTCGGGGTGGGGAGGTGCGTCCCGGGATGGCGTCCCGCTTCCTTCGGGCCCTTCCGCCGGAGCTCATCGAGGAGAAGCGCACCTCGTCGATCTTTGCGGGACCGTCGAACCGAGCGTGGTCCGGCGGCCGCCGCGCGACCCGACCCGCCGCGGCCCCGACCACTCCGTCGGCGGCACCATTGTTCTACCGGATCCCGACCGAGGAGCTTTCCCAGGACGCCCCGCGGTTCGTGAAGGGGGAACGGGTCCGGCACCGCCGGTTCGGGACCGGGAGCATCGAGGGATTGACCGGAGCAGGGAAGGACCTCAAAGTCACCGTGCTGTTCGATGATACAGAGATGGGGACCAAGCAATTGCTGGTGGCCTACGCCGGCCTGGAAAAGGCCTGGGAGGGCGAATGACCCTGGATCGAAACGCCGTGCAGCGCATCGCCGAGCTGGCGGAGATCGCGGTGACGGAGGAGGAGTTGCCCACCCTGGCCGCCCAACTCGACCGGATCGTGGACTACGTCGCCCAGTTGGAGGACTACCAGGGAGGGGACGATCTCCCCGCGTTCCTGCCAGGCCCTTCCCAGACCCCCCTGCGTCCTGACGTGGTGAACCCGGTTCCCCTGACCCGGGGTCCCGCCACCCTCGCGCCAGCCTGGCGCCAGGGGTATTTCGTGGTTCCCCGGGTGGCCGGGATGGACGACCCGGCATGAGCGTGCGGGAGATTGCGACCGAGGTCGGGCAGAAGCTCGAAGCCGCGAGTGGCCTGAATGCGACCCTGCATTGGTCGGCCGGGGATCTGCGGCAACAGGCGGAGGCGGTCGAGGCGCTGGGGCGGTCGGCGCTTGGGGGCATGCCCGTGGCGGTCAAGGACAACATCGCCACGCTCGGGACTCCGACCACCTGCGGCTCCCGCATTCTGGAGGGCTACGAGTCGCCCTTCGAGGCCACCGTCATCCGGCGGCTGCGCGAGGCCGGGGCGTTGATCGCGGCCAAGACCAACCTCGACGAGTTTGCGATGGGGTCGTCGACCGAACACTCGGCCTTTGGCCGGGTGCTGCACCCGATCGATCCAGCGCGGGTACCCGGGGGTTCCTCCGGGGGCTCGGCCGCGCTGGTCGCGGCGGGTGTCGTGCCTGCCGCGCTCGGGTCCGAGACCGGGGGATCGGTCCGTCAGCCCGCCAGCTTCTGCGGGGTGGTCGGGGTCAAGCCCTCGTACGGCGCCGTGAGTCGTTACGGTCTGGTGGCGTTCGGATCCTCCCTCGATTGCGTCTCGGTCTTCGGGCGGACGGTGGATGATGCCGCCCGGGTGCTCCACACCATCAGTGGCCACGATCCGCTCGATGCCACGTCGCTGGATCGTCCGCCGGTGGCGATGCCGATGGGCCGGAAGGATTTCTCCGGGCTCACGATCGGACTCCCGGAGGAATACTTCCCGCCCGACCTCGACTCCGGGGTCCGGGCCGCGATCGACCGGGCGGTCGCCGCCATTCGCGATCTGGGCGGGAAGGTCGTGCAGGTCTCGTTGCCCCACTCCCCCTTCGCGGTACCGACCTACTACATCATCGCGCCCGCCGAGGCGTCCGCCAATCTGGCCCGCTACGATGGGGTCCGCTACGGTCCGAGTCGCCCGGACACGGCGGTGGACCTGCGGGGGCTGTACCGGCAGACCCGGGGACGCGGCTTCGGCCCCGAGGTCCGGCGCCGGATTCTGACCGGCACCTACGTGCTCAGCTCCGGATACTACGACGCCTATTACGGCAAGGCCCAGCGGATGCGCTCGGCGATCGCCGCCGACTTCCAGGAGGTCTTCGCCGGCGGGGTGGATCTGCTCTTCACGCCCACCACACCGAGTACCGCCTTCAAGGCCGGCGAGAAGACCGACGATCCGGTCGCCATGTACCTGGCCGACGTCTTCGTCTGCGCCGTCAACCTGGCTGGTCTGCCAGGGGTCAGCGTTGCGATCGGGCGGAGTGAGGGCCTCCCGGTTGGCGGCCAGTTCATCGCGCCGTACCTGGGGGATACCCTGATGCTGGAAGCGGCTGGCGTGCTGGAACGGAATCTCCCCGCGACGGAGGAGGTCCGATGAGCTGGGAAACGGTCATCGGGCTCGAGGTCCACGTTCAGCTGGCCACCCGGAGCAAGATGTTCTGCGGCTGCGCCGCCCTCTTCGGCGAAGAGCCCAACACCAACGTCTGCCCGGTCTGCCTCGGCCTCCCAGGGGCGCTGCCGGTGCCCAATGCGGAAGCGGTCCGGCTCGGGGTGCGGGCCGCGCTGGCGCTGGGCTGCACCGTCCATGGGACCAGCATCTTCAGTCGGAAGAACTACTTCTACCCGGACCTTCCCAAGGGCTATCAGATCAGCCAGTTCGACCGGCCGCTCGCCACGGGAGGACAGCTGCGGATCGTGTCTCCGGAGCGTGGCGAGTTGACCGTCGGGATCACCCGGCTTCACCTGGAGGAGGATGCGGGCAAGTCGCTGCACGATCGCTTCCCGGGGATGACCGCGGTGGACCTCAACCGGGCCGGGGTCCCGCTGGCAGAAGTCGTGAGCGAGCCGGATATGCGTTCACCGGCCGAAGCCCGGGCCTACCTCACCGCGATGAAGCAGGTTCTGCTGTACACCGGCATCAGCGATTGCAGCATGGAGCAGGGGAGTCTCCGGGTGGACGCCAACGTGTCGGTCCGCCGAGTGGGGGAGACCGAGCTGGGTACCAAGACTGAAATCAAGAACCTGAACAGCTTCGCGAACGTGGAGCGGGCCCTCGAGGCCGAGCGGGATCGTCAGATCGAGGTGATGGAGAGTGGCGGCGGGGTCACTCAGGTGACCATGCTGTACGACGCGGCCGTGGGCCAGGCGCGTCCGATGCGGTCCAAGGAAGCCAGCCACGACTATCGCTACTTCCCGGAGCCCGACCTCCCGCCCCTGGTGCTGGCCCCGGCGTGGGTGGAGCAGGAACGCGCGGCGTTGCCCGAGCTGCCGGACGCCAAGCGGGTCCGCCTGGGACAGTCGTATGGTCTGTCGGATTATGACACCGGGGTCTTGAGCAGCGAGGTGGCCCTGGCCGACTACTTCGAACTGGTGGTGGGCGCCGGGGCCGGCCCCAAGGCCGCCGCCAACTGGGTGATGTCGGAGGTGATGACCGGCTACAACGAGACCGGGACGTTCGCGGTTCAGCCTGGCCGCCTGGCGTCCCTGATCGGGTTGGTCGCCGATGGCACCGTGAGCCTGCAGGCGGCCAAAAAGGTCTACCCCGAGCTGCAGGGCGGGGAGGAACCACGGGCGGTCGCGGAACGACTGGGACTGATTCAGGTCCGGGAGACGGGAGCGCTCGAAGCCTGGGTCGACGAGGTGATCGCCGCCTGCCCGGCCGAGGTGACCCGATTCCGTGGTGGAGAAGAGAAGTTGCTCGGCTTTCTGGTCGGGCAGGTCATGAAGCGAAGCCAGGGCAAGGCGGATCCCAAAGGAGTGCAGCCGGTGCTGCTGAGGAGGCTCAGGGGATGAGAGACACGACGACGCCGGCGGTGGCAGACCTCGCGACGATCCAGGACGCGTTTCCGGCGCTCCGCCGCCGCCATCGGGGCCACCCGGTGGGCTACCTCGATGGACCCGGTGGCACCCAGGTCCCCCAGGTGGTGATGGGAGCGATGGTGGATTACCTCACCCACCACAACGCCAACACCCACTGGGCCTATCCCACGAGCGAGGAGACCGATGACGTCGTCCTCCAGGCCCGGGAGGTGGTCGCCGAGTTTCTGAATGGGCGGGCCGAGGAGGTCGTGTTCGGCCAGAACATGACCACGCTGACCTTCCATCTGGCGCGAGGGCTGGCCCGCGAGTGGGGCCCGGGGGACGAAGTAGTGATCACAGATCTCGATCACCACGCCAACCGGGCGCCCTGGACCGTCCTGGAGGCGGAACGCGGGATCGTGATTCGGTCGGTGCCGTTCAACCCCGCCACCGGCGAGTTGATCTGGGACGCGCTGGAGCGGTCGCTCAACCCTCGAACCAGGCTCCTGGCGATCGGGGCCGCCTCGAACGCCCTGGGCACCGTCTCCAATGTGCGGCGGGCCTGTGCCCTGGCCCGGGCGGCCGGAGCGCTTTCCTTTGTGGATGGGGTCCACTCGGCCCCGCATCTGCTGCCCGATGTGGCCCATCTCGGCTGCGATTTCTTCGCCTGCTCGCCGTACAAGTTCTATGGGCCCCACCTCGGAGTCCTCTGGGGCCGCAGCGACCTCCTCGGCTCGGTGCAGGTTCCCCGGTTGGCACCGGCCCCCGACACCGCCCCGGAGCGGCTGGAGACCGGCACCTTGAGTCATGAAGCGATTGCCGGGACGGAAGCGGCGATCCGGTTTCTGGGTGATCTGGCTCCGGGCCGGGCCACCCTGCGGGAAGCCCTGCGCGACAGCTACGCGATCCTCCATGCCCGGGCGGCGACCCAGGTCCGGCGCACCTGGGAGGGACTGTCTGTCCTCCCAGGCGTGACCGTCTACGGTCCCGGCCCCGACCGCCCCCGCACTTCCACCATCGGCTTCACCGTTGCCGGGCATTCGAGTGAGACGGTGGCCCGGCGACTGGTCGATCGGGGGCTGTTCCTGTCCCACGGGGATTTCTACGCGGCCACGGTCCTGGAACGGCTGGGATTGGAAACGGAGGGATTGGTCCGGGTGGGCTATTCCTGCTACAACTCCGATGAGGAGGTGGAGCGGTTGCTCGACGTGGTCGCCGCACTTCCCGCCTGATCGTCTCCGTTCGTCCCTGCCGCGAGCCAGGGGCGGATGATGATAGAATCCTGCCAGAACCCCGGCAACTGCCTGGGCAAGCCAAACTCCGCTTCCGCCATCGGAATCAGCCGCTCCGGCTCGAACCAGACGCCCTTCAGGACCTCCGAGCGCCGCATCCGCTTGGCGTGCCGGAGATTGCGTACCCCGATCGGATCCAGGTCGAGGGCCAGGGCCGGGACCGTCGGGTGAATCAGCACCTCGACGGTCGCATCGTAGGTCGCCGCCAGGTGCCGATCCACGTCCGCGTCGGTCAGGATCCACCGGCTCCGTTCCCGGGCGGTGTTCATGGCCCGCTGCCAGCTCTTGGTATGCGCCAGATGCACCAGGCCCCTGAACAGCCGGCGATTGGTCCGGACACTGAAGATGGTGGGAGAGATGATCTGTTCCAGGTGCCGATCGGCGGCCTGGTGGTCGAGCATGATGATGTCACGGGCCTGTCGGGCCCAGGCGTCGGTCAGGTGGGTCTCCACTCGCAACTCCCAGTACGAATGGCCCATCGAGCGAGTGCTGCTGGTCAGAAACAGCTGACGGGGAACGTAGAAGTTGTGCGCCACGGTGTCCGCCGCCAGATGCGACAGGTAGCCCATGCCGAAGGCTCGCAGGGCGTCGCTCGGAGCTTGATCGAAGACTTCCCGCCCGATCTTCCAGGAGTGACTGTGCCGCCCCGGGGGGACGTACTTCTTGGCCAGGGAAGTGTCCGGGGCGATGCTGCCGTACAGGAAATCGTAGGGGAAGGCGTGCAGCAGGTCCGCGACCTGGGGCGGCAGGAGATGGAGATTGGCCAGGATGGACTCGGCCAGCCAGATGTGGGTTCCCGGGGTCCACGCCCAGAGCGGGTCGGGTAACAGGAACAGGGCGGCGAACCCGACCAGCGCCGCCCCGAGCAGGCGGCGACCCGTCACCGGCGCTTCCGAAGCAGCCGAGTAATCCGGCCGAGCACTCCGCGTCCCACCCGGACGGTGCGCAGGGTGGCGGCGACGTCCAGCGCCGTCTCCTCGATCTCCTCCTGCACCACCTCGGCGACGGCGTCGAGATCCTGGAGCCGGCGCTTGGCCCGCCGGACCCCCCGGTCCACCTCGAACCGAAGACGCTGACTGGTCCGGACCAGCTCGGTGACCTCGTCCTGGACCTTGACTGCCAGGCCGCGGGTGGCGTCGGCGGCCTCCTCGATCCGGCGCCCCGCGCGGAGCGTCCGGCTGCCAATGACCACCGCCATGATCGCGATCACCGCGAACGACAGCGCCACGACGGCGAGGGAAAGGGCCATGGTTGGACCGACCCAGGCGGCCGGCTGGGTAGCCCCGGCTTGGAAGATCAACAGGGTTCCGAGGATCGACATGGTTCTAAGATAAGCATCCCTCCCGTGGAATGGTGCCTTGACGCGCCGGGCATTCGAGCGCGAGGTTTGCCCCATGGCTCAGCGATTCATTGTCCAGGGGGGCGCCCCGCTCCGGGGTACGATCCGTCCGGCGGGAAACAAGAATGCGGCACTCCCCATTCTGGCCGCGACCCTCCTGGCGGACGGGCCGGTGGACCTGCTCAATGTGCCCCGGATCCGCGACGTGGAAGACATGGCAGCCCTTCTTGCTCATCTGGGCGCCGAGGTCACCTGGACTGGACCCAACGCGCTCAGGGTCGATCCGACCAACGCAGAGAGCCGACCGCTCGATCCTGGCCTCTGCGCCAGAATCCGGGCCTCGATCCTGCTCGCCGGCCCCCTGCTAGCCAGGTTCGGGACGGTCAAGCTCCCACCGCCAGGGGGAGACGTCATCGGCCGGCGCCGGATCGACACCCACATGATGGCGTTCGAGGCCCTCGGGGCGTCGGTCCACGTAGGCGAGCACTATGAGATCGAAGCCCGCCGGTTGGCCGGGACGGACCTGTTCCTGGATGAGCCGTCGGTCACCGGGACTGAGAACGCACTCCTCGCGGCGGTCGCCGCCGAAGGCGAGACCGTGCTCCGGAACGCGGCCAGCGAGCCCCACGTCCAGGATCTGGCGCGCTTCCTGGTGGCCATGGGGGCGGAGATCGACGGAATCGGGAGCAACACCTATCGGGTCCAGGGTGGACGCCCCCTGCGGGGGACCCAGTTCGAGATCGGGCCCGACCACATCGAGATCGGCAGCTTCATCGGGCTCGCCGCGGTCACCAACAGCGAGTTGACGATCGAGGGGGTTCGGGGGACCGATCTCCGGAGCATCTTGCTCGGTTTCGACCGGCTCGGGGTCCGCCCCCGCCTGGAGGGCGACCAGCTGCATGTCGATTCCAACCAGGAGCGCCGGATCCGCCCGGATCTTGGCGACCACATCCCCAAGTTGGAAGACGGGCCCTGGCCGGCGTTCCCCGCCGACGTGATGTCGATCGCCCTGGTCACCGCCACCCAGTGCGCGGGGGTCCTGCTGGTGTTCGAGAAGATGTTCGAGTCGCGGCTCTTCTTCGTCGACAAGCTGATCGGGATGGGCGCCCGCATCGTGCTGTGCGATCCGCACCGGGCGGTCATCCACGGGCCCTCCCGGCTGCGGGGAGGTCGAGTGGAGTCGCCGGACATCAGGGCCGGGATGGCGATACTGCTGGCCGCCCTGGCGGCCGAAGGGGAGAGCGTCATCCACAACATCGGCCAGATCGATCGGGGCTATGAACGGATCGACGAGCGGCTCCGGGCCCTTGGGGCGCAGATCGACCGGAGTGACTAGCCCAGGCCATCCGGTCGAGGTGCCGCACACGGAGGTGCCCCGCTGGTCCGAGCGGTTTGGGGTCGTGGCCGGCATCACCGAGCGGGGGGGCGGGCCGGTGCCCTTCGACCTGGGGCTGGCGGGGGACGCTCCGGTCGGTACGGTCCTGGACCGCTGGCGGGCCCTCCAGGCGGCGACCGGTGCCCGGTCGGTGGTGGTTTCCCGACAGGTCCATGGCTGCCGGGTCAGCTGGCATCAGGACCTCCCAGCCGGTCTCTCGGTACAGGACGGCAGCGACGGCCACGCCAGCCGGACCCCCGGCCTGCTACTCGCGGTGACGGGGGCCGACTGCTTCCCGGTCTATCTGGTGGATCCGGTCGCCCGGGCCATCGCCCTGCTCCATGCCGGGTGGCGGGGGACGGCCGCCGGAATCCTGGCCGCGGGAATCGCGTGCCTGAGGGAGAGGGCAGGGAGTCGGGTGCAAGACGTCGCCATGCATCTGGGGCCCGGGATTTGTGGGGCCTGCTATGAGGTCGGAGCCGAGGTACCGGCCGCCCTCGGGGTCGCCAGCGAGGGGGTCGGCCCGTTCCACGTGGACCTGCGGGAGGTGCTGCTGGAACAGGCGGGACGGATGGGGATGGGGGAAGTATCCACATCACAATTATGCTCGTCGGAACTTCGGAACCGGTTCTTCAGCCACCGGGGGAGTGGGGGCCGGGATGGCCGGATGGTTGCCTACCTCGCGCTCCGGCCCTAAGGTTCCCCGTCCGCACGACCGGGGTCTGTCTCAGGAGGATGGTGCTATGCGATTGCGTCTTGCCTTGCTGCTGGCCGGTGGAACGGTGGCGGTCATGGGGTGTCTCGGGGTCGGGCTGACCGACGGTGGCCCGCCTTCCATCATCATCACCTCTCCGGCTGGGCCAACCGTCAGTGGCAACGTCGACTTCGCCGCCGACGCGGTCGATGACGTCGCCGTGGTCAAGGTCGTCTTCTCCGTCGGGAATCAGGTCCTCTTCGAGGATACCACCTTGCCGTGGACCACCCAGTGGAACACCGTTCCCACCACCAACGGTCCGGTCACGCTCAAGGCGCAGGCCTTTGATGCGGTCGGGAACAGTGGGACCGCCAGTCGCGTCGTCACCGTCTCCAACATCCCCAATTAGGATTCCTCCCCCCGGGGGGTAAGGCCGGGTTGACGGTCCGTGGGGGCGGGGGTAGATTTGCTCTGTTCCAGGGGAACCAAGTTTTCGCTGCACTGTTGGATGTGGGGGGTTCCCCCACATTTTTTTTGGCCCCTCAGGGGGCTGTCCGCCCGCCGTCCACAGCCGCTTCCGGACTCTCGTGGCAGCGCCTGACCCACGCCACAGGCCGGAGACGACAGCTGGTTGCTCCAGCCGACGTTGCGCGGGTAACACATGATGCCCCAGAGGATTAACCTCTCGGACCAGGTACGAGGAGACCCCATGGCAGGATCCGCGGAGATGCTGGCCGCCTTTCGCGAACTGACCCAGGCCAAGCAGCTGGAGCGCAACGAGTTGTTGGCCCTGCTGACGGATGGGATTCAGGCGGCACTGGCCCGGAAGTTCGGGGCCGGGGTCAAATTTGAGTTGACGGTGGACGAGCTCCAGGGAATCCTCCGGGTGGTCCGCTTGCGCCATGTCGTGGAGGAGGTCGAAGACCCCTCCTGGCAGGTCTCCGTCGAGGAGGCCCAGTTCATCGACCCCGACTTCGCGGTTGGTGACGTGCTCGAGGAGGACGTCCCATTCCACGAGTTCGGGCGGCTGGCCGTGCAGGCCGCCAAGCAGCGGATCATCCAGCGGGTCCGGGAGGGTGAGCGGACCAAGATCCGGGACGAATTCGGCGACAAGGTCGGCGAGTTGCTTTCCGGCGAGATCCAGCAGATCGAACGCGGCAAGCTGGTGCTGATGCTGGCCAAGTTCCGTGAGGCGGAAGCGATCATCCCCTACCGCGAGCAGAACCACCGGGAACATTTCCATCAGGGTGACACGATTCGGGCCGTCCTCAAGCGACTGGAGGAGACCCCCAAGGGGCCGCGGCTGATCCTCTCCCGGGCCGATCCAGGCTTCGTGGCAGCGCTGTTCCGGCTCGAGGTTCCCGAGATCGCCCAGGACATCGTGGAAATCCGCGGGATTGCTCGCGAAGTCGGCAGCCGGACCAAGGTGGCGGTCATCAGCCGGGACGACGCGATCGATCCGGTCGGGGCCTGCGTGGGCCTCAAGGGCTCCCGGGTTCAGGCAGTCGTGAATGAGTTGAGTGGTGAGCGGATCGACATCGTGCCCTGGTCGCCCGATCCCGAACGGTTCGCCCGGCTGGCGCTTGCCCCGGCCCGGGTGGCCAAGGTCTTCTCCGATCCGGTCAGCAAGACGATTCAGGCGGTGGTGGATGAGGACCAACTCTCGCTGGCCATCGGACGAAACGGCCAGAACGTCCGACTCGCCTCCGAACTGACTGGCTGGAAGATCGACCTCTACTCCAGCCGGGAATGGCTGGATCGGGGCGGCGAAGGTCCCCTGTTCGCCTTGCCGCCGTTGGCCGAGGAGGATGTGGTCAGCCAGGTCCCCCTGGCCGAGATGGAAGGGCTCTCGACCGAGCTGGTGGCGGTGCTGGCCGCAGCCAAACTGAAGGTGCTCAATGATGTCCTGGATCTGGAGCGGGAGGACATGCTCAAGATCGCCGGGATGACCGAACCGCTGGCGAACGAGCTGCTCGGCTTCCTGGCCGAACTGGTCGGGCCGGCGGAGGGTGAGGAGCCGGAGGCGCCCGAAGCGGTCCCTGCGGTGGCTGAAGTGGAGCCCTCGGCCGCCGAGCCGGCGTCCCCGGCGGCCAGCTCGGAGGACGTCCAGCCAGCATGAGCGGCGGGCTCCTTGGCCTGCTGGGCCTGGGGGTGCGGGCCGGCTCGGTGGTGATTGGGGTGGATGCGGTCCGGGCGGCGCTGCAGCGCGGGCAATGCCGGTGTCTGGTGACCGCGAGCGATATCTCGCCGCGGGCGATCGAGAAGGTCGTGCGACTGGCGCAGGGCCGTGGGATTCGGATGGTGAGGGGACCGGTGGCCGATGCGATGGGGCAGGCACTCGGTCGGCCCCCGGTGATGGTGGTTGGGGTAGTGGACAACGGCTTGGCGCAAGGCATTCTGCGCGCCGCCGCGACTGGGTCAGACGGAGGAGACTGAGTGGTCAAGACCAAGGTGCAGGACCTGGCCAAAGAATTCGGCGTTCCCTCGACGGAACTGCTGCCCGTGCTCCGCGAGATGGGCGTCACGGCCCGCGGGGCGACCTCGTCGCTTGACGACGGCCAGGTCGCTGCCGTGCGGGTCCGCTGGGAGCGGGAGAAGCGTCGCGCCGCGGCGCCCCAGAAGAAGGCCAAGGCCACCCCGCGGAAGAAGAAGGAAGAGGAGGCACCAGCGGAGGTCGCGCCGGTTGCCGCCCGTCCGACTCGACGCCGCCGGACTGCCGCCGACGTGGCCGAAGCCGAAGCGGTGGCGCAGGCCGAGGCCGCTCAGGCCGCCGAGGAGGCCCTGATCTTCGAGAAGGAGCGGACCCAGATCGCCTTCGAGGTGCCGGAGCCCAAGACGGGCGAGCCGATGCCTACCATTCAGGAGCGGGCCCGGGTGCTGTTCAAGGACGAGCCCGAGGTCGCGGGATCCGATGCCCCTGCCGTCGAGTCGGCGGCAGCGGAACCCAAGCCCAAGCCAGCGGCCACGACCCCTCCGCCCGCCGCTCCGCTCCCCAGCGCAAGAGGCGCCGCGCCTCCAGCGGCCAAGCAGCCGTTCATCCCCCCGAGGGTGCGCCGTCCGGAGGGTGGGCCCCGACCGGTCTTCAGCTCAGCCAGTCCGGCCCCGCCGCGGGGCGGACGGCCCGGGGCATCGCCCCCGACCTCCCGCCCGCCCGAGGCGCCGAAGCCCGGCGGCGGTGGTGGTGGGGGCGGCGCTGGCGGGACTGGCGGAGCCCGCAAGAAGGGACGCCGCAACCGCCGGCCCGACGTGGACCAGGATGTGGTGCAGGCCAACATCCTCAAGACCCTCGCCGGTATTCGGGGCGGCGCTGGGCGCAAGCGGGGGCGGTCCGACGACCCGTCCTACCGGGACATGATGGCCGGCCTCGCGGCCGAAGAGCGGGAACGGGAGAAGACCCGGATCCGGGTGAACGAGTTCATTTCGGTCTCGGAACTCGCCGACATCATGAAGGTGTCCCCCAGCCAGATCGTCCAGTTCGCCTTCAAGGAACTGGGGTTGATGGTGACCATGAACCAGCGGCTCGACTTCGATCAGATCGAGTTGATTGCCGGGGCGTTCGGGTTCGAGGCGGTCCGGGAAGACGAGTACATGGCCGATGTGGCCGACGTCGTCATGGTGGAGGAGGGCACCCCGGAGCCCCGCCCGCCGGTGGTGACCATCATGGGCCACGTCGACCACGGCAAGACGTCACTGCTCGACTTCATCCGGAAGGCCAACATCGTGGCCGGCGAGGCCGGGGGCATCACCCAGCACATCGGCGCGTACAACGTCGAGGTGGCGGGTGGCAAGGTCCTCACCTTCCTGGACACCCCTGGTCACGAGGCCTTCACCGCGATGCGGGCTCGCGGGGCCCAGGTCACGGATATCGTGGTGCTGGTGATCGCGGCCGACGACCAGGTGATGCCCCAGACGATCGAGGCCATCAGCCACGCCAGGAATGCCGGCGTGCCCATGGTGGTCGCGATCAACAAGGTGGATCTGCCTTCCGCCAACATCCCCAAGGTCAAGCAGGACCTGCTGCAGCACAACGTGGTGCTGGAGGAGTTCGGCGGGCAGGTGCTCTGCGTCGAGCTCTCGGCCAAGACCGGCAAGGGGGTTCCTCAACTGCTGGAGCAGGTGCTCCTCCAGGCCGAGATCCTCGACCTCAAGGCCAGCCCGGTGGGCGCGGCGCAGGGCGCGGTCCTCGAGGCCACCCTCGATCCCGGCAAGGGCCCGCTGGCCACCGTCCTGGTCCGGCGAGGCACCCTGGTCGCCGGCGCCAACTTCATCTGCGGCAAGTTCTCCGGCCGGGTCCGGGCGCTGTTTGACGAACGGGGCAATCCGGTGAAGTCGGCCGGCCCGTCGGTGCCCGTCCAGGTGCTCGGGTTTGAGGGCGTCCCCTCCGCCGGCGACACCTTCATGGTGGTGGCCGACGCGGGCCAGGCGCGGGAGATCGCCCAGAAGCGGCAGCGGCTCGAACGAGAGGCCCAGAACCGCCGCAGCCAGCGGGGCGGCACCCTCGAGGATATCTCCCGCGCCCTCCAGGCCGGCGAGATCAGCAACCTGGCCATCATCATCAAGGCCGACCAGGGCGGTCCGGCGGAAGCTCTGGCCGATGCCCTGGGCCAGCTCAGTACCGCGGAAGTGCGGGTCGACGTCATCCACCGTGGGGTCGGCGCCATCACCGAGAGCGACGTGCTCCTGGCCAAGGCGTCCGGGGCGATCATCCTCGGCTTCCACGTCCGCCCTGACGCCAATGCTCGGGCGGCGGCCGAGCGGGAGTCGGTGGACGTCCGCACCTATCGGGTCATCTACGAAGCGGTGGATGAGATGCGGCTGGCGCTCGAAGGGATGCTCAAACCGACCCAGAAGGAGGTCGTGCTGGGTGAGGCCGAGGTGCTCGAGGTCTTCAAGATCTCCCGGGTGGGCACCATCGCCGGTTGTACCGTGCGCGAAGGGACCATCACCCGGACCGCCAAGGTCCGCGTGGTCCGCGATGGCGTCGCGGTGTATACCGGCGGGCTCAGCAGCCTCAAGCGGTTCAAGGACGACGTCAAGGAAGTCCGCGAAGGTCTCGAGTGCGGTATCGGCGTCGAGAACTACAACGACCTGAAGGTGGGCGATCGGATCGAGGCCTTCAGGGTCGAGGAAGTCCGCCGGACGCTCGGCGACGTGGCGGCTGAAGGGAAGTAGCCGGATGAAGAAGAATATCCACCGAAGTGGTCAGGTCGCCGAGACGGTGCGGCAGGTGCTCGGCGAAGCATTGATCCAGGAGATCCGTGATCCCCGGGTCGGCCGGGTCACCATCACCGCCGTGACGGTCACTCCGGACCTGTCCCGGGCCCGCGTCCGGGTGATTGCCGGCGACGGGATGGAGTCGGACCAGGTCTTGGAAGGCCTCCGCAGTGCGGCGGGATTCCTCCGGACCAAGGTGGCCAAGGTGCTGACCACCCGGGTGGCGCCGGAGATTGTGTTCGAGCTCGACCGGGGCCAGGAGCACGCCGCGCGGATTGATCAGTTGCTGGCGTCTCTCCGAGAAGGAGAAGAGGTCTGATCGGCTGGTTGCCGGTGGACAAGCCAGCCGGACCGACCTCGCATGATGTGGTGGCCGCCGCCCGACGGGCCCTGGGGACCAGGGCGGTGGGCCATGCGGGAACCCTCGATCCGTTTGCGACGGGCCTGCTCATCCTGGTGATCGGTCCGGCGACGAGGATGGCTCGGCTGATCGAGCGGTATCCGAAGTGCTACCGCGCCGAGGCGGTGATCGGGGTGACCACTGACACCGACGATGCGGAGGGGAAGGTCACCGGGGGACAGACTCCGGAGAGCTGGCCCGATCAGCCGACGGTGGAGGCGGTCCTGGAGCAGTTCCGGGGAGCCACGCAGCAGCGGCCGCCGGCCTTCAGCGCCAGGCGGGTCGACGGCCGGCGGGCCTACCGTCTGGCCCGCTCCGGGCAACCGGTGGAGCTGCCGGAGACGCCGGTAATGGTGCACCGGCTGGAGGTCACCGACTGGAAGCCGCCGATCCTGACGTTCGAGGCGGACGTGTCGGCGGGAACCTACCTCCGCGCTCTGGGGCGGGACATCGGGGAGCGGCTCGGGCTGGGAGGACACCTGCGGTCCCTGCGACGGACCGCGATCGGCCCCCACCGGGTGGAGCAGGCTACTCCGCTGGCAGCGCTCGGACCGGGGGTGGTGCCGCTCCCGGCGGTGAGCCTGGTACCGGATCTGCCGAGGGTGCGGCTGACCGCGGAGGAGCGGCGGGACGTGGGCCACGGGCGACCGGTCTTCCGGGAGCCGGCCGTCGGGGAGGCGGGGCTGATGTGGGAGGAACGGCTCGTGGCGGTGGGTGAGGGGCAAGGTGACCGGTGGCATCCGCGGCTGGTGCTGGAGCCGCTGTGACCGAGCTGGCGGGCGCGGCCGAAACGGTGGTCACCGTGGGCTCCTTCGACGGGGTGCACCGGGGGCATCTTGCGGTGCTGAACGAGATCACCCGGCGGGCGGCAGTCACCGGGCGGCAGAGCGTGCTGGTGACGTTCGAGCCCCACCCGATGGAAGTGGTGAACCCGGCGGCG
>ERZ1292633.1954-Hain-H41-02um-R1-1954-length-21539-cov-6_pt1 | contig 21539 bp, 7 predicted proteins | sample MGYA00564406_ERZ1292633 | MGnify/ENA primary metagenome ERZ1292633 (study PRJEB36523, sample SAMEA6512639) | groundwater metagenome | collected 2019-01-08 | study: AquaDiva: Metagenomics assemblies of 32 groundwater samples
GAGGCGGACAGAGCACGCGAAGGCCAGCCACCCGCCCTGACGCCGAGGTCATGGGCCGTCGCTGTTCGCAGCGGCCGGTTGCCGCCTCTCACGCGCCTTCAAGCCGACGGCTCATCGCAAGCGGCGGCTAGCGTGCGTCGTGATGAAGGTGCCCCATCGGCCTTCAGTCACGAGGACGAATTGACGGAGGTGAACGAGGCGATCCTGGAGGCGTGCCGGCTCATGGCACCGGTCGTAGCCGATCCCAAAGCGCGCCGCGCGGTCTACGAGGACTCTGTGTGGCGGCAAGTGCTCCGGCGAGCGGAGGACGACGACGACACACAGCCACGGCGGCCGCTGGCGGCGACGGCCGCGACGGTTGGGTTTGGGGATGGGGCCCTCGTTCTTGGCCGGCTGCACCAGCTTAGTTTGTGGTACGCGGCGTGTCGTCGATGCACAAATTCGGAGGACCAACGCGGCGGCGGCGGCGGTGGCCGCTTCATCGTTTCGGCATCGTCTGTTCCCATGGGCGACGTGCGCGCTTTCTTGCGACCGTCCCACGTCGCGGACCACCGTCTGAATGTCCGCCACGGCGTCGGGTCGCCAGAGCGCAACGCTCCCGCGCGAGATCATCAACAACACTATCATCCGGGTCGTGGAGACGGGGAAGGGGTTGCGCCGCATGAGACGCCCAGCTTGACGGCGGACTTCCTGCGCGTCGCGCCACCACCGAGCAGCGACGGGTCGATGCGACGCGATCCCTCCTCAACGGCTATTGGCTACTCCGTCCTGATGCCTCGGGAAGGCGTCTTCTTCCACACGTGGCGCAGCCCCGCGCTCGCCCGGGCCTTCGTGCACCAATGGGCGCGCGTCGACAGCGCCGTTCACGCGGCGACGGCGTTGACCGGCGTCCTGAGCGCGCTCTACAGCGCGTTGTTCGTCATTGATGCGCAGTACGTGACGTGCACCGTGCTGCCCCCGATTGGCGGCGATGCGGCCGCCGTGGGTGGGTCGTCGGAGCGGTCCTCCTTGTCACCCGTTGATGCGGCGCTCCTTGCGACCTTGGGGGACCTTGATCACAACGACCGCCAGGTGCCGACGCACGTGCGGTCTCTGCCGGAGCTCACCGCGGCGGCCCTCGAATGTGTGGCCGAGATCACTCGGGTGCCGGTGCAGGAAGACAACCGTGAGGGGAATGCTCTGCGTCGGCGGTCCTCGAGCCGCGTCGGCGAGAGCCAACAACGCCTGCCGCGGTCACTTGAAGCGGACGGTGGCGGCCCGCAACGACGAGGAGCCCTCGCCGTGTTTCCCTCCTACGATGCACGGTGCTACCTGGCTGGACCACTCGGCATCCCTCTCGATGAGGCCGCCATCGCGATGGGCGATCCTGACGACGAACCGCGGCAGTCGCCAACAATTTCATTTTCATCGTCCGAGTCTCCCGCCTCACGCCTTTCGCAAGCCGCGAGGCTAGCGCGCGGACGCGTGTGGCAGGCCTCCCCACCCGCCTTGCTGGAAGTACAGTACCGCGTCGCCACCGGTGACCTGGCCGCGAAGGACGCCACTCGGGTTCTATTCACGCATGCGAAGGTGACGTTAGCGGCCCTCGTGGCGCAGGAATTTGTGTCGCAGGTCGAACGCAGCAACAACACTCCACCGTCAACAGCCACAACCTTGAGCAGCAGGGACGGGGCGAAAAAAGAGGGGCAACGCGCCGAAACGACGAGCGAAGTGGCCATCGATGACTTGACGACGCTGCGTGCCATCTGCAAGGCGGTGGGCTTCAAACTTAGCGACATGTACGGCGTCCTCGTGCACGTCGATGCCCACTCAACCTCGTCGTCGTGGTCACGCTGCCGCCGAGCCGCGGCGACGACCATTGTGATGCGGACGATGAAGGAACTCGTGCGCTTGCAGCTTTCGCGCGAGTTCTCCGCCGCAGCCTCCGCGGCGGTTCGGCAGGCCTCTACTGTCAAACCGAACACCGTCCCGGCTTCGGTTATCCGAACACTCCTGTATCCCTTTCTGGAGGCCCCAGCGACCGGATCGGACGTCGCGCTCGTTGCGAGCATGAGGTACTGGGAGGACAACATCCTACCCGCGGCGGCTCTCAAGTTCGCGTTTTCCCACCGAGGGGGGACCAAGACGGCGGCGCGCCAACAGCAGCCAGGTGGAACCGCAACCGCCTCCGCGCCCTCTCTCTTGTGTTTTGCGGACGTCGACTTCAACGCGGTGTCGAGTTGTCTCCATGCCACGGCCGCGCGCTGGTCGACGACATGTGTGCGCGCCGATCCGCGGCCGTCCATGAGTCGCGACGCCATCGTCCCCGCCATGGACATAGACGACCCTCGGCACGCGGATCCGGCGTTCTCGAAGGACACGACGTCCGTGAGCGCGCACATCACTCAGCAGCGACGTCGAGCGATGTCGGAGACAACCGGTGCCGCCCCGCCGCCGCCGCCGCCGCCGGCCTCCCTCGACGCGATGGCGACGACGTCGGCCACCACCACAGGGCCCACGACGACGAAGCATGTCGTGGGCCCCATCAGTCGCAAAGGGACGGCGTCGTCAGCGGGCCCGCCGCCGCTGGAGCGAGTCCTCAGCCAGCCACTCAGCCACGCCTTGCACTGCGAGCAGTTCGTCGCCGCGGTCGCTGCGGCCGTGTGGCTCCAATCCGTTCCTCCCTTGCCAGCCCCGTCCAATGCCAGCCGGTCGGCCGCGTCCCCTTCGCATCAATCGCGCGCCTCCGGTCTGCCCCCCATGCCGCCACACCACCATCACCACGCTGCCCACCACGAGGGTGGCAGTGCCCGAAAGGAGGGTGTCACGACCCAGGGTGGCCAGCCGCCGCATCGATGGCCTGCCGCCGTTCAGCGGCACTTGACCTACATGGCCTCTGGATCGAGTGCCGAGCAGTGCTTCCGGCTCGCGGCCCTGGGCGTGCTAGTGGCTATCGACGCGAGCAAGGACGATCATCAACACCCCCCTGTTCAACCGTTACCTGCCCCCCTGCCGAGATCCGTGTCGGAGCTTCTGCTCATCGCGCTCGCCAACGCGCTCGTGCGGCGCGATTTGCTCGCTGCCGAGGAGGCCGCCGCGGAACGGCAACGGGCTGCGGAAGCGGCGGCGCTGGCGGATTCGCAAGTCAACAGTCTGGCGTCGACGCTACGTACAATGCGCACGACGCCACCATCGGCCGCCGCGCGCCATCGCCGACCGACTCCTCCGGGAGGCGCCACAGCCGCTGCCGCCTCCACGATGGCCAGCACGTCGGTCCGGGACACCACCCCGCCCCCCGCACCGCCGTCCGTCCCGACGACGAGCCGATCTGCCGTCAGCGACCAAACTATGGTGACGGCCTTGCCGTCGCCGGTGGAGACGCCCATGCTCATCCGCACCTTGATCAGCGACATGCTGAGGCTGCTGGCCATCGCATCACCTTCTCCCACCTCATCGTCCTCCACGCATTCTCCCGCTTTGGAAGCGCCGCCGGCGGCGACGGCATTGCCCGGTCCATTCGCTCCGATTCAATTTCAGCGGCGGGCAGCGGTTGAGGGGCGCCTCAGGGGTGATGATGGGGGTGGACACCACGGTGACCAACTGACGTTGGTGCACGTATTGGCGACGCTCTCTCGCTGCCCGTTCGTGGGCGCCGCTTGCAAGACGCGCGCGGGCAGCAAATCGACAAACGACGACGTCGAGGAGCCGCCGAGCCACGTTTGGGCCGTGCCAGTGTGCGGACTTTTTGAGACGTGCCTGCGGCTCTGCGGTGGGTGCGGCGAAGGTGGCGTGGGGGGAGCGACGACGGAGACGCGCCCCCGACAGTCATACGAGGGGGCCACCTTCGCGGCCGCGGCCATCGTCAGGTCCTGCAGCATGCGGTCGCTGGTGGACCTCATTCAAGGCCTGGCCATCGCAACCTTCTCGCGACCTCCCAGCGCGACGAACTTGTCTTCCGCCGCGCTGTTAGAGACGGGGAATACCGCATCCAGCGGCAGTCCACTCCTCGCCGTGCCATTTCACACGGAGGACGCTGAAGCGTTCCGCGCCGTCCTGCGGTCCCATGTGCAGCTCGTGCGTCACTGTCGCTGGGCCGCCGCGGTGCTGCGCTGCCTGGATTCCCAACGGTGCGGGTTGCAATGCCACATACGGTACAGCGTCGGCCTCTGCGGCCACGTCGTGCGATCGCTGCAGTCCCGCAGCGGAGGGGAAGGCAACAGCGCCGACACCGCGGCCGCGCTTCGATTCGCGGAAGTGTGCGTGGAAGCGTTGGTGATGCAGGCGGAAACATCTGCCGCGCCTCCGTGGGCGTCGTCGCCCCTGTCCGCGTCGTCGTCGTCCGCCTGCCGACCCGCCTGGTGGTCAGGCGGTGCCGCGCATCCTCTCCCGGAACCGCTGGTCCCCGTCGCATCCCTCCTTCTCGGCATGTGGGCCACGATGCTGGTGCTCGTTCTTGGCTACCGCGACGAGGATGCCTCGGCGCTCACGGATGTACCGTTAGCGCTGCGGTCGGAATCGCTTTTACACATTCGCACTGGTTTAGCCATTATCGGCGCGGATCCCACCAACAACCGTGCCGCGCTCTCGCAACTCGGTGTGGCAACGGCAGCGTCCGACGACGAACAGTCGTCATTATCGGACGCCGACGAGGACGAGCAGGTGGGCATCCGCCGGCGGCAAGGCAACCTGTCCTGGGCGACCTATGAGTGGAGTCAATCCCAACTGCAGCCACGGCGTCGTGCGGAACGAGCCCTTGTCGGAGGAGAAGGGGAGGTGTTGGGCACCGCCACGCAGCCGCCGACCCCGCCGTTCGGCGCCATCCTCTTTGAACAATACAACTGCCACTTTTCGGTGTGCCCCACAGCGCAGGTTCACCGAAGGATGACCACGACGACGGCCTCCCAGCCACCGCTGCCGCCACCTACCACGATGACGTTGGCCGAGTACATCATGGATCAGGCCACTTCACGAACGAAATCGACCATCACGGCCGCGGTCATTCGGCCTTGGCTCGGCGTGTTTGAAGGTCGCGGGACAACCGCCGCCACCACCACGGGCCCATCGGCGGTGGAAAAAACGCCCCCCACGGCACCAACGCCCCAGGGGGTGGAGAAGCCGACTTCTGAAAGTGACGCGGCGAGGGCGAGCCGTCAAAGGGCTGACGTCGCGCGTCGGCTTGGGCGTGTCGCCCGAGGCTTTGACGGCCGCCGGCACGTGGCCCTATTGCGGTGGCGTAAATCGGACAAAGTGCTCGTGCAACAAATGCTTCAGCGCAACCGCAAGGTCGCGGAGGCAGAGAAGAACGCAAAGGCGGCCGAGGGGGTCGTCGTCGTTTCCACGAAAGCAAAACGGCACCCGATGTGGAACGTCGGAGCGAGACTGAGTCGCATCCCCGTGGCCCCAATCGACGCGGTGGATGATTTCCAACGTCGGCGGCGCTTCAGGGAGGAAACGCTCCGACCTCGAAATAGCAGCGACCTAACCCAGCGCCTCCGACTGCGCGAGGACGCGCTGGAAAACGCCGCAGTTGGTCTGAAGCCGGTTGACCGGTTGCCGAGAGGCGATCATGTCGTGGCACGTTTTGGCCCTGCGCAAGACCACGAGCGCAGTGCTGAGGCAGCGGCGTCCTCTTCCTCCTTGTCGACATCGATCACAGTCTACTCGGCACCCGTTTTTACCACGCGTCGTGTCGCATTTGAAGCCGAACTGCGCGACGCCGCGATGCATCACGTGAGATCCGTCACGGAGCCGTGGGAGGACGCATCCGCCCTCATGGCGCCCTGCGAGAGCGGCTTCGCGTTGGTGGCGCACGAAACGATGGCGCGCCGCCGCCTGGAGCAGGAGCTATGGCACCTCCACGGCGCCTTGGTGTGGGCCACGTGCCAAGGCGCCATCGAGCGCCGCCGCAACCTTGAAGCGACCCGCCGCGAGGACTCCTTTTGGTGCCTGGAAGAGCTGTTGCTCCGGAGGTCCGAACGTTACATGGCCTCGAGCGACAAGGAAAAGTTGAAGCAGCACCGCGCCGCGCGGACCGTCCAGTGCGCGTGGAGGAGCTTCCGGGCACGCTTTCTGCGCCGCTTCGAGACGCTGTCGCGCTGGATCCGCCACCGCCAACGGTTCGTCATGTCCGCCGTCCTTACGTTGCAGCGCTTCGCACGTCGCAGCCGAGCCGTGAAGCGCATGCAGCGCCTAGAGCATGTGCACACGGCGGTCGCGGCGGTGCTTGACGCCGCGGCCGAGTGGCGCTCGTCCCCACGGCATCGAGATGAAGCGTAGTGTGCGGTGTGTGTGTGGTGGGGGTTCGTTTCTTTTTCCGTTTTCGAGAGCATCGCCGCGTTCGGTGTTGGCCCCGGTTGTGTCCGGCGAACCGTAGACACGTCGCATCCCCCCGACGTCAGGATGTCCATCATTTTTGTATGCTTCCCTGTGTCCCTCTCTGCCGACACTGTGTATCCACCAACCAGAGAGTTTTATTAGACTAGCCCTAGTGCTGCGCGGGGGTGCATCCTTTGAGTCCATTGAGCCATCCTGTCACTTCACAGACAAGAACATACCAGTTTGCGTTCGCGTGAGAACACACATCAATCCAGATCCCACCAGCCACACCACCACTACCCATATGAACTCGCCGAGGTCGCCCAATCACCACTTGACGATGGGGCCGCGCGAGTCCAGCGCGGCGAGCCTTCCCCCGCTGCTCTCTGCCGAGACGACGAACCCGTCCTTGACCGATGAGAGTCTGGACGCGACCGACCAGCTTCAGCCGCTCCTCGCCCCTCCGCCGCCGTCCATCCCATCCAGCCTCCGAAATGTGGTGGCGATCCTCGCGACGGACCCGAAAACGTCCGGCTACGACGACGCGACTGCGGTCGGCGGCGGGCACCAGCACCACAAGTTCAACGAGTACGTCGCGTCGCAGAAGACCGTGCAGGTCATCATTGACGGCGACGAGGGCGGGGTGCTCTTTCTTCCCGTCGTGCACCGCATCCAAGCGGCCCTCGACTTCCGCCGCACGTTCGTGACCCCTACGAGCCCGCTGTCGGTGGGACGATTCTCGCGCAAGGATGCGATTGAGTTCGTGTCCGGTGTCGCCCACTTGCCCTCCCTGGGCACGAACCACGGCGGTCAAGAGCTGCCGCTGCTCCCTGCGTTCCATTTCGCGCTATCGCAGCTGAATCACACGGTGGAGAGCGTCGAGTGCATCAAATGCGCGGAGCAGCGGCTGTCCATCATCGAACAGCGCAGCAAAACGACATTCCTGCTCAACGCAGAGAAGGAAGCCGAACAGCAGTATTACAAAATCGGCGGGGTCTGTGCCTCCGTGAAGCGCGTCGACAACTCGGTCAACTTGCACCGCTGCGCGGTGGCGCATGGCGTGATCGAGTTCTACGCTGAAATGTACGAGCATCGGCCGCAAGAGCTGGCGGGAAAAGGGGCGGACGGCAGCAACGTCACGGTGCGGGAGCTCACGGTCGAGGATCCAAGCATGTTCACGCCGGAGCGACTGGGATGGCAGCGGACAACGAGCACGTCGCGATCCTCGCGACTGGCGGTCGCCAACCAACTTGGGCACGCCATGGAGCTCGCCGCCCTCCACCCAGAGGGCAGGCTGTTCCCGCTGCACTTTGCTCGTCACTTGGGCTTAGACCGCCTCAGCGGTACGGGGGGAAACGACGGCGGCAGCGGTGGCGTCACGAATCGCGGTGGTCAAGGGAGCGCCGGCATGGCTGGAAGCTTGAGCCCGCCAGGGACCCAGTCGATCACAGCGGCCAACAGTCCGGGTGGCGCGGTGGGTAGCGGGAGCTCCGGTGGAGGCCTTGGAGGACACCATGGTAATTACGGGGCTACCACATTCTTCGAGATGAGGGTCCCGGTGTTTGGCCTTGCGGCCACGGAGCTGCCCATCCTGGCGAAAAGCCTGAAGGACTTCAGCTTCCAGCGCGGCGGCGTGATGTACTTTTTGCAAGTCGGACTTCGCGACATGGTTCACCAATGGTGGCAGCAGGTGATGGAAGGGGGGGGAGGTGGTGGTGGTGGAGGCAACAACAGCGGCAGCGATGTCAACGCGGCCCTGATGGCAGGCGTGGGAGGGGACCGTGGGGGAGGAGAGCCGCCGAAGATCGACGAGGTCATGGCTCACCTCTTCAAACCGCTCTTTCAGGTCACGCTGCTGGACCCGACCGTCGTCGCCAACGACCCTCATCTCAACAGCGTGTCACACTGGGCGGCGTCGCTCGGGGGGGTGCACTTAGAGTCGACTCGGAGCAGCACGACCGTCAAGGACGTCCGGGCGGCTTGGGTCGCTGCGAACGCGGCAGCGGCTCAACAGAATAGCAATGGGGCCACGGCCACGACGCCGGCCGTCGCCATGGCGCCTCCACGAAGCAAAAAGCGAGCAGCAACGTTGAACACAAAAGTGCTTCGCAAAGGGCTCCTCGAAGGGCTCCGAAGCAACGACAACTTTACCATGCCCCCGAAGCCAACGGAGAGCACCACGATACTGGACATCGACGAAGAGACCTTTGAGTTCCTTGTCTGGGCCAACATTCGATATTTGAACCGCCTGCGTCACGCGAAGGGGATGTCGACGCTGCAGTTCCGGCGAGGCGTCAGTGGCGTGAGTGCCGCTCAAAGCAGCGGCTCATCGAGTCCCTTTCTCAGCGGCTATCTGCTCGCGGACGTCATCACCAGCGCCGCGGGTCTGTGCCGCCTGCCCGTATTGCAATATCTCTGCGGGCTGAGTCACATCGACGTGACCGTCTCGCCGCTCGCCGATAACGGCCGGGGCGATTTCCCCTACGCATCGTGTCCCTTGAAGGCGTTATTGTACCGCGGGCTGCGGGTGGCGCTCGCCACGGAGGAGCCGCTGTACTTCCACCACAATCCAGACCCGCTCTTGGAGGAGTATGGCACGGCGCAAAAGTTGTGCCGCCTCGAAGCGCTCGATATGACGGAGATCGCCCGCAACAGCGTGATCATGTCCGCGTTCCCACCGCACATCAAGGCGTCGTGGCTCGGCGTGCCCGCGAGCGACATTGCGACCAGCGTGAACGAGGAAGCCACCCACGTCACAGGCATGCGCGTCAAGCTTCGCGCAGAGTGCTGGTCGGACGAGCACCGGATTATCGGCACATTGGTAGGGCGGTCTGGGTCGGGACTGATGCGTCGCTTCGACAAGCGCATGGCCGCCAAAATTGCCTCGGCGCTGGAGCGGCAAATGTCCTTCGGCGATGTAGCCAGCAAGCAGTTGTCGTCGGATTCCGAGGGCGACGATGAGCTGCTCTCGCGGCAGGCACAACCCCAATCCGTTTCTCGAAGAACCGCGGCGGCCACCCTCGACTCCGGTGGTGGCAGCCTCGCTGGGGCCACGGGGGGGTCCGCGAACTCTGCCGGAGGAGTGGGAGGCGAAGGCAAAGGTGCAGGGAGTGGAGGAGCTGCCCGCGCCGGCTGCCGCTGGAATCCGTTGACGTCGGTCAAAGACTTCGAAAATTTCTCCCATGTGGACAGCCGCATTTCGTTCCCTCGGGTCGTCGTGGCGGTCGGCGCCGCTCACCGGCCCAAGATGAACCGCAGCTCAGTGAACGCCGCTCGCCGCATTGCGCATGCGCTTCATCTGCGGCAAAAGTACATTTGGGAAAAGCCGCGGCCTTGGCGACAACGCGAGGCCACGCACCTGGAAGAAGCCTTTAAGAAGCGGACCGCGAACTTCGATGAAGATCAGTGGACCTACGAAGCGAAGGATGCCGTGTTCATCGCGTTCAAGAGGCACGAGGTGCGCGCGTGGCCGAAGCACCTCCCGACGTTGGAAGAGTTTCACCAAGACCTGATTGAAATCAAACACATTTCCGACAGCGTCGACGTAAAGGATTTCGCGCACGAGCGGCTTGAGGCTCTCGAACACCGCTTCTACTTGCACTTGGCGTTGAACCACGCGAACGAGGCGGGTAGCTCGAACGGTGCGGAAGCGCCAACCAGAGACTTTTACCACTGCGCCAAGGTCGACACGCACGTCCACATGGCCGCCGGGATGACCGCGCGCCAGATGAAGGACTTCATCGTGTCGAAGCTGCAACACAATCCTGACGACATCGTCGCGGCGGCGTCCGGCCAGGTGCAGACGATGGCGTCCATGGCGAAGCGGATGAAAGTCACAACGAACCTCACGGTGGACCAGCTGAACGTGCAAGCCGACCACACCTTGTTCGAACGGTTTGACAACTTCAACTCCAAGTACAACCCGATGGGGCAAGGCGACCTGCGCACCATGCTGCTCAAAACGGAGAACTTCATGAACGGCCGCTACTTCGCCGAACTCACCAACTTGACGTTTGCGCAGTTCTCCAAGGATCGCTACACCTTCGCGGAGAATCGACTCAGTGTCTACGGCATCTCGCTCAATGAGTGGGGCAAGCTCGCCGACTGGTTCGACACCCACGGCATGTCCAGCAAGCACAATAAGTGGATGGTGCAGCTCCCGCGCGTGTACAACGTGTTTCGAAGGAACAATACGTTTGGCAGCTTTGGACAGTACTTGAGTAATGTGTTCAAGCCGCTGTGGGAGGTGTCGCTGCATCCGGCGAATCACCCGCGACTGCATAATTTTTTGACGCACGTCAGTGGCTTTGACTCGGTGGATGACGAGTCCGCCATTGACGCACCCTTCGCCGCCACGACGCCGTGGCAGTGGACCGTCGCGGACCAGCCGCCGTACAACTACTACATGTATCACCTCTGGGCCAATATCCGCTCGCTGAACGAATTCCGCGTCCGCCGCGGATTGTCCCACTTCGACTTTCGCCCCCATTGTGGTGAATCGGGTAGCGACGAACATCTCGTCGGGTGCTTTCTCACCGCTGACGCCATCAACCACGGGATCAATCTGCGCAACGACCCGTCGCTCCAGTACTTGTACTACCTCGCGCAAATCGGCTTGGCCGTCAGCCCGCTCAGTAACAACGCCTTATTCCTATTCTATTTGAACAACCCGTTCGCGGACTTCTTCCGTCGTGGATTGAACGTGTCGCTGAGCACGGACGATCCGCTCATGTTCCACCAAACGACGGAGCCCCTTATCGAGGAGTACTCCATCGCGGCCAAAGTGTGGGGCTTTTCGCCCAACGACTTGTGCGAAATCGCGAGGAACAGCGTCTTGCAGTCCGGCTTTGACTATAAGTGGAAGAAGGAGGCCCTTGGGTCGCGGTACTTTTTGTCCTCGTCGCTTGGAAACGACCCCAATAAAACCCATTTGAGCGACATTCGCGTCGCCTTTCGCTTCGAGACGTATCACGCGGAAGTCGCGCACTTGGAGATGGCCGCCGCGCAGGCCGAGACGCTTACTGGGACGGCCGCCTCGACGCAAGCGGCCGCCGCCGGGGAGGCCCTTCCGTCCGCGCTATCGAACAAAAGTGCCCTCTCTGCTGCCGCCGCGGCGGCCGACAGCCTCGCCGGCACCAAAATAGACGCGTCGTCCGAGGAGCTCGACACGACGGTTGGCCTCAACGCGACGGCGCCGGCGCTGAACGCCACGGTCATCGGTGGCGTTGCGTCAGGCTCCTCGAATCCTCATCGGGCCGCTGGCATCTCCGACGTGACGGGCGCTCAGCAGCCGCAACAGCCCCACCTCCGTCTCTTGCCCATTCCCCGAGCCATGTTTAGCCACGAGCAGGAAAACGACGTCATCGAGCAAGAGAGCGTCGTCGCCGAGGCCATCCAGTTCTCCACACAGGACCAGGAGCAGGAGCACATTCAGCGCGAAAACGATGGCTTCGTCAAGGCCATTACGTCCTCGAAGCTGCAGCTCGAGGCCCTGCGGCAGCAGCACAAGGGGCTCGTGGAGTCCGTCACAGAAATAGGCACCCGGCTCAAGAAGATGCAAGACGAAGCCCAAGCCACCGTCGAGGAGGTTCAAAAACCGTTCCTGCGTTACCGGAAAATGCGCGTCGACGAAGACGGAAACGTATTGCTCGACGAGTGCGATTCCGCAGCGGCGGCGGCCAATGATGCGCCGTATTTGCTGCGGGTTCCGATAGATCGGGCGGCGCTGCTCGCGGCGTCCACGGCGTACACATTCGCTGCCTCGCCCAATCGTCCCGCTCCGTCGCTCCCTACTGCAGACAACGACAGCCGGTCGGGGGGGTCCACCACCGATGTTCTCGGATCGCCGCTGTCACGCCAGCGGCCGTTCGACGCTCCTCTTTTGAGGCGACCACCGGCGTTGACGCCACGGCGACCTGCCAACGACCCGGTGGTCAACACGGCCGCTGGCCTCTTGCGGTCCCACCGGCCGTCGCGCATGGGCGCATCGATGATGTCCGCGGCCAGCGTGTCAATGCGGTCGATGGGTGGGGACGACAGGGCATTAGCCGACCGGCGGCGCAGTCCGCCCGAGGGACCCGACGCGTTGCCAATTGGTGACTGGCACCCGGTTTCGCAGCCAGAACCGACGGCGGGTGACGAGGAGCCGTCTGTGTCCGTACGGCTTCGACTGCCATCCATGTATGTCCCTGAGTAGAGGAGAGAGAGAGACAGAGAGAGTGAGAGAGATTTACGACATTTGTGTGTGACTCACATCGCATCGTGCCGACTCTTGTGTGGCGCACGAAGGAACGTTTGCGGCGCGGGTGAAAACCGGAACCACCCTTCCAGGGATCGAAGATCCCGTGCACACCCGCTCCCTCTCGTTCTATCGTTCATTCCTCGTGATGTCGGAACCGCCGGAGTTTCACGGCCGGCACCGTGTCTCCAACCCAACCGCGGACAAGGCCGCGGAGAGCGAGCAGGAATTAGACGCGCTGGAGGAGGATAACTCCGCAACGGCGCAAGAAGGCAACAACACCAATACGTCGGATGGCTTCATACGCTATCTACAAGAGGTCGGTCGTCAATACCAAGCGCACCTCGAAGTGCTCACCGAGGAGCAACGGCGGAAGGAAATGGAAGGCGTCACGTTCCGGCCGGAGATCAGCCGCCTCGCTATGGAGAAGCGACGCCAAGGGCCAGTGGAGGACCGGCTGCACGACCTATGGAGGCGGAAAAACGAGCAGCAGGAGCGGGAACGAAAGGAGGCCGAGCGACAGCGAGAAAAAATGCTGAAGGAGGAGCAGTCCCATCCGCTACAACTCAGCGAGGCGGCGATCGAATTGAAGCGGCGCGGAACACACAAGCCGATCTTCGAGACCACAGGAGAGTGGATGGAGAGTCACAGTAAGAAGCTAGATCAACTACGGGACGCCGCGATCAAGCGCGAGTGCGAGGAACTGCAACCCGGGCCGCGCATCAAGCACGTCGCAGGGATCGAGGAGCGCAAGCGAGGCATGTCCGTGGAAGACTATCTCCTCACCTTTCACGGTTCGGCGCGTCACCGACGGGGGAGCGGCTTGCAGACGGCCGAGGATATCAACGAGATCCAACGGGACGTCGCGGGTGGCGGCGGCGGTGTGGACAATAACGCCACGGGTCAGCCATCTGCTGCGCGCAGTGGCCGTGGTGCGGTGACGGCGGATGTCGTCACACGACTCTACAACCCCAACTTCAAGGTCCCTGCATATGATCCAGAATTCATCGAGCACTGCACGTTCACGCCCAAAACGTACTCGCAATATCGCGATCCACTGGCGCATTTGCCTCCCCACGTTCGCGTGATGGAGCGGTCGCACTTGCGCCGCGAGCGAGACCTACAGCGGTCTATGTCTGAATCAGTTCTGCTCCGGGACCAGGACGGCCGCCACATCAACGCAACTCCATCGTTTCTCAACGAACGTTCCAAGGAAATTCTCCGCCTCAAGAAGGCGGCCGAGCGGGGCGAAGACGACGCGGACGCCGACAGTGACGACGCAAGTCCCGGCACGCGGCTGCACCGTGACGCCGAGAAGCGACAGGAGCGGCTCGTCGTGGCACACCAGAGGCAGCAGGTGGAAGAGGCCGAGGCCGCACCCTTTCACCCCCATGTGAATCCAAAGTCCGAGGCGATCGCGGCCCGAAAGCTGGCGCTCGTGGGTCCCTCGTCAGCCCGGAGCAGCAGCAAGAAGGAGCCACCCCTGAAAGGTGCTTCTTCCCACATCAGCTTCGATGATCGTCTGAAAATTTGGCAGGCGCAGCAGCGGCAGCAGCAGTCGCGACGCGATGCCCTCAAGCACGACCAGCTGGAACGCGAGATGGCGGACTGCACGTTTCAACCGGCGGTTGTCGCCGCCACGTCATCTGCGAAGGACGACGAGCACCGGACGATGGACGGCGGCAGCAGCCACGGCGACCCGCAGTCTCCTCCGACAGCGCCGGCGCACAGGAGGAACTCGACACCCCGAAAAGTCGTCGTCAGTGGCACGGCCATCGCCACGAGGTGCTCCGTGTGGTCGAAGCAGCGGGAGAGCCGAATCGAGCGCCTGAAGGAGTCGGTGAGCAACGAGGAGCGCGCGCAGTGCAGCTTCGCGCCGCAGGTCCATCACGAGGTGCCTCTCCCACGAACCGACACACCGATCGCGACCGGCGTCGAGTTGCACCTTCGCCGGCAGCGAGAGGCGCGCGAACGGAGCCAGGCGGCTGCCTCGAAGACGGCCCTGCCTGTTTGGACAGGAAAGCCCACTGTACCCTTCGACGTCCAATTGCGCACCGATTCGGTGGCCCGCCGTCGAGTGGGCCACGGCGTCGACGGCGATGGCGGCCGCATCCGCGCACTCGAGCCGCCGGTGACGCCACGGTCGTTCGGAGCAGCAGCAGCGGCAGAAGGCTCTTACGATGGAGCCTTCGACTCGTCGCCACCTCGCGGCGGTGGCCAGTTTGCGGGCGCGTCGTTCAGCGCGGGCTACTACGGATTGGGATCGGCCCAGACGGCAGGCGCGGCCGGACTCGCCGCCGACGGCCGCTTGGTGTCGCCAGCTTTCACCCCGCAGATAACGGGGAACGGTGCCCATCGGCCGCCGCTATTGGGCCCCGCGGCCTCACCACAAGCGTCGCATCATGGCGGCCTCGCGCCGCCAACGCCCCCCGCCGCTGGCGGTCGTGCGGGTGGCGGCAGCATTCGCGACGCGGTCGACAAGGCCGCGCAGGTCGCCTATGTCCTCGGTAACCACCATCGCATCATGCGGGAGCTGGCTACGCAGCCGGGTGGCGCCGCCCGCTACCCTACCGGCATACCTCCGGCGTCCGCGACGTACGCTGGGGGTGTCGAATTCGGTCGAGCGGCGTACTGAGTCATGAACGCAAACGAGAGTAGGCAGAATTAGAGGTGCCGTACCGTCGAGACGGCATAGGACCCCACCAGTGTCTCCCAGATTTAGACCCCTATATCCCTATGCCCGCGTGCGCGGCCACTGCGTCAGGGGCCGATGGGTCCCAACGAAGTGCTACACCGTGGCGTCGCAGCGAACCATACTCAGCTCTGGTAACCGTGGCTGTGCAGGCGTCACCACCTTGCTTGAGTTGTGGACTTTGGCTCGCACATAAAAAAGATCTCCGTCTGTTTCACTACTTTCTTCGTCTTCATTTTTCTCCTTATCCGCTCGAGATGCTCTCCGCTTCCCGGTCGAATCACGTCGTCGCCCATCCCTCCGCCGCCGTCGACTTCGACGTGGCCACGGACGTCGAGGCAGAGGGCGCCAGCTCCGCCACCGCCGCGGCCGCTGGCAACGATGTTTCCGTTCAAGCGCTCATGGAAATCGACCGCCTCACCGAGCAAGGCATCGCGGCCGCCGACATCGCCAAGCTCAAGGCTGCTGGCATCTTCACCGTCCCAGGCATTCACATGCAATGCAAGAAGGACCTCGTCAACGTCAAGGGCCTATCAGAGGCGAAGGTCGACAAAATCATTGAGGCCGCCCGCCGGCTCACCGACACCGGCTTCGTTAACGGTGTCACATATCTGCAGCAGCGCAAACGGGTGACCAAAATCACGACAGGCAGCACCGCGTTGGATCAGCTGCTCGGCGGCGGTCTGGAAAGCATGAGCATCACGGAGGCGTTCGGTGAATTCCGCACGGGGAAGACGCAGCTGGCCCACACGCTGTGCGTCACCTGCCAGCTGCCTACCCAAATCGGCGGCGGAAATGGAAAGGCAATTTTCGTCGACACGGAGGCGACTTTCCGCCCGGAACGCATTCGACCGATCGCGGAACGCTTTGGGCTGGAGGCCGACGCGGTGCTGGAGAACATCCTCGTGGCGCGCGCGTACACGCACGAGCACCAGGCACACTTACTCAGCCTCGTGGCGGCAAAGATGGCGGAGGAGCCCTACAGCTTGTTGGTCGTCGACTCCATCACAGCCCTGTTTCGCGTGGACTTCAGCGGACGCGGCGAGCTAGCCGAGCGCCAGCAGAAGCTGGGCAAAATGCTGAACCAGCTCATGAAGATCGCCGAGGAGTTCAACGTTGCCGTCTACATCACCAACCAAGTTGTCGCCGACCCTGGCGGTGCGTGCATGTTCGTGGCCGATCCGAAGAAGCCGATTGGCGGTCACATCCTGGCGCACGCGAGCACGACCCGTCTGTCGCTTCGCAAAGGGCGCGGCGAGCAGCGCATTTGCAAGATCTACGATTCCCCGTCGCTGCCGGAAACGGAATGCGTCTTCGCCATCGCCGAGCAGGGAATCGTGGACGCCAAAGAGTGAGGCACACCCTGTGGTCGTCGCCCTCTCTCGTGAGTGTATCGATCGTGGCGCATTTATTTTTGATTTTTGTGCCCGCGCGAACAGACAATTTTGGAACCGTCTCTCACATTTCTCACACTGTCACACACCCAACACCGCCACCCACGCTTTTCCTTTTCGTTTCCTCGGCCCGTTGACTTTCTTTTCTCTCTCTCCTTCCCGCCTACGATCTCCGTTCCTGTCTCTTTCCTTGTTTTTCCGCCTCCATATTTTGTCTCTGCCCTGCTCTCTCTCAGGGTCACACACACACATCATCAGATCATCGCCACGGGGTCGATGTTTTTTTTGTGTGTGTTCAGCTCCTTTGGATGTTCCGTAGGCATCACAGCAAGCGCACACGCCTGTGCTGCTGTGATTTTCATCGCCCCTCTCCTGACTTCCGGTACGTTCCTTGACGATAGACGAGAGAACGCGCGTCCCTCCCCCCTACCTCTGGAAATCACCATGATGTGTCCACAGAGAGCGTGTGACTCAAGAAAGAAAGATAGTTTCTTAAGGTCACAACACGAACTCGCTCCCTGAACACCCTTGTTGTTCCTCTGAACTGGAGTTTTTGTCCACCCCCATATGGCTTCATCTTCCCCGGCAGCATCGAATCACGTCGGTGGCACCGTCGGTCCATCGTTTGAGCAAATTCGAGTGGCGGTGCGCATTCGACCAACAGCAGCGCGCGCAGCAGAAGCGGGCGGTGGCACCGCTGGCGCATTGGGGACCGTCGCGCGTGCGCTTCCGGATGGCAAGCACATCATCATTGGAGGCGAGCGCACCTTCGCCTTTGACCGAGTGCTTCCCGGCAGCGACACGACGGATGCGCTCTACCAGGAGCTGGTCGCCCCCATCGTGGAGTCCGTGCTGCAAGGGTACCATGGCACCGTCTTCGCCTACGGCCAAACCGGGTCGGGCAAGACGTTCACGATGAACGGCATCGTGGAGGCGATCGCGGGGCACGTTTTTCCTGCCGACGCCATGGGGGTGGACAGCCCGATCGACGCAAACGGCCGGGGCCACCCGGGGAGGCCGTGTCCTCGCGTGACGGCGACGATGATGGAGCTGTACAACGAACAGTTGTTCGATCTTCTTGCGGGCGACGACGTCATGGCGGTCATGTCGTCGTCGACGACCGCAGCCCACAATGGAGAGGCGGCGGGTGGCGGTGGCAGTCGAAATTATCACAACGATATTGACAGCAGTACGACGACGACGCCGCGGACGGGACGGTCGGCGCTCCCGCTGCGAGCCGCGAGTCGCTCGTCGACGCCCCGTGGCGGGGCGGCGGCCTCCTTCGCGGATGGCAGCGGCGGGGACCTCGACGGCAACCTTCCCGCAGCGGTCGTGGTCGGACTGAGGCAAGAGCCGGTCAGCTCCGAATCGGCGCTGCTGCGCCTCTGGGCGGAGGGAAACCGCCGCCGCGTCAGCGCCACCACGCTCATGAACCAGCGCAGCAGCCGATCGCATCTGTTGTTGACGCTGCACGTGGCCACATGGGTACAAGGAGGAGGCGGCGGTGGGAGTGGAGGGTGGCGCACAACGAAGCTGCAGTTGGTCGATCTCGCTGGCAGCGAACGAGTGAAAAAATCCTTCGGTCTTGGAAACCTCACGACACCCGATGCGCATCTCCAAGAGCCGCAGCAGCCGCCGCTCCTTCACATGCGGGCTTCGCAAGGAGGGGGTGGCGGCCCCCTTCGTGGCGGCACAATCCGGGAGACGATTTCCATCAACGCGGGCTTACTGGCGCTGGGCAACGTCATCACCGCGCTGGCGAAGCGTTCGAAGAGGGAAAAACAGGCTAGGATAGGGAAGGACGCCGGCGCCGACCCGCGCAAGAAACAGCTTTCCCTCGGCGGTGGGGTGGCAACTCCGGGCGACGACGTCACTCCCGCTACGGGCTCCTCGGTGACCCACATCCCCTTCCGGTCCTCGAAACTGACCCGGTTGCTCCAGGACGGGCTCTCGGGCAACAGCCGCACGCTGATGATCGCATGCGTCTCCGGTGAAGAGGGCGACTTCGAGGAGACGCTAGGGACGCTGAAGTACGCTTATCGAGCGAAGGAAATTCAAACGCGCCCGGTCTTCGTCAACATCGCCACACCAACCGGCATGTTGGACACAGTGAAAATGGTTTGTACCTTGCAGCATCGACTCGACGAGGCGTACCGTTTGCTCGCTGAGAGGGGTATCGCGCTCCCTCGGACCGCCGAGGACGGCCCTACGAGCCCATCCGATCCCGCGAGATGTCGAGATCCGCCGCCGCCGGAGCAAGACGTGGTCCTCTGCAGCGGGGACAACGACGAGGGGCTCTCTGCCACGCTGGGAGCGGAAGTCCAGCGGTTGCGGCACGCGTTGAACGCCGAGCGGCAGCACTCCCATCGCCTGGAAGAGGACCTATTCCGATCGGAATTCGCCGTCATGTCGGAAACCGTCCGACGCAAAGAGCTCGAGGAGCGAGTCCAAACCCTGGAAGCCGAACTTACCGCCCGTAACGACGCGAACGTCGCGACAGCTTCTGCAGTGTCGGAGGCTGTCACCGGCGTGAGGCAACCGAAGACGCCGAGGGGAGGCGGACCGCAATGGGGCTCTTCATCGGAGAACGGCGGTGTCAACAACATTCAAGGACCGGCAGACCGCCTCGTTCGTCTGGAACGGGAACGAGTGAGCCTCGCCAAGGAACTCACCGTTCGCCTGTCCCTGGCATCGGCGCACATTACCGAGGAGAAGATGACACCGCAAAGTGGTGATGTCATCGTCGCCGGAGATGCCGCCGATCCGGCGCGCGCTGAAGGGAAAAGCGAACGACGTGAACGGCACGCCGAAGAGGTGGCGGCTTCCCTACGAGAAGACATCGCCACCCGCGAGGAGCGCATCGCGGAGCTGCAGGCACAATCCGACCACGCCGAGCGCCAGGTCGTCCAGTTGATGGAGCAAACCGACCTTGCGTTAGATCATCGTCGCGCCTTGGAAAATGAGTTGCGTTCTGTAATTCACGGAGGGGACCCCACACCCGCCTGGGATGGACCCGCGGCGACCAAGTCCGGACGCTCGCCTCCACTGTCCTCTCGGCAAGTCGATCAGCGTCGGCAACTGGCGGCGTCGCTCCAGGCCCGCCTCCGCACCGCCGAGATGAATGTTGCCGATCTGCAGCGGAAGGTCCGTGCCGCGGCGTTGCTTGCCAAGCAAACGGCAGCTGCCTCTCGCGCCGAGATCGCGTGTCGCCAAAATGAGGTAAAAGACATGCGAAGGCGCGTCGAGGACGTTGTCAAGTCGTCCGCAACCTTCGTGGAGCCAGGCCACCCGGACAGGCGTGACGAATCGCTGTTATCATCGGCTTCGGAGGACATTGCGCGGCTGCAGGGCGAGCTGCAAGTGAAGGAGGCGCACCTTGCCACCGCACGTCGCCAGAACCACATTCAGGCAGTAGCAGTAAGTCGGCACGACGACTGTCTTCACAACGACGCCACGAAGGCAGAGCCCGTCGATGGTGGTGGTGCCCAAAACCCTTCTGCGTCGACAGAGTTTGTGTCGCCCACAAAGAAGGTCGGACAGGTACGGAAGAGCACGACGGCCGAAACGCTTGTTGGACAAGGAGGACCCCTTACGTGGACCCCGCCGCCTGATGCGAAGAGGCCGGCCGCCGCCGCGGTGGCCTCGATGGCGACGGAGCGCCTCGCAACGTGCATCGCGGAGCTGCAAGACGTACAGCGAGAAATTGAGAGCGTGACGTTGACACGCGAGGAACTGTCCAAGGTGCTGGCCGAGGCGCAGCGGGCGCGCGATGTGAAGTTGATGCAGCGGGCTCGGACCGGATGGGCCATGCGCAAATCACAGCTCGAGGGTCAGCTGCGAGACCTCGCGGCCGCCGCCGCGGGTTCGCGCCGCCGAGTTGATCATCCTTCACTTCACGACGCCATGCAGGACGCCATGCAGGACGCTGCGATACCGGTGTTGAGTGTCGCGCATGTGTCGGCCCTTGAATGCGAACTCGCCATTGCGGAGCAGCGGCTCGTGGAGTTGAGCCAGCTTCCTGCGACGCTGCAGCGGCACGAGGATGAGATTGCTCGGATCGACGATGTCCTCGACTCTTTGGCAGCCCGTCGGGCGTTCATGGTGAGGAAGGTCAAATCGGCGCACGCGGCTATGCTCGAAGTAGCGGGGCGCAGAGAGGAAGACGACGGCAAGGCGACCCTTCCGTCGCATTAGAGATGTTGCCTCAATCACACACACCCGGGCACCGACCGTTCGACGAGCAACACCGGCTCACGAGCGGCTCACGAGCGCTTTCACGAGCGGCTCACGAGCGAATCGTTTCCCCACGGCCATTTGTACTGTTCATTCCCCTCTTAGTGTTTGTGTTGACGCACTTTTGTGTTGTTCTACAAACACCGAAGCCGAGGTCAATCCCTACTCCCCCCCCCCTCCCCTCTTACCCCAAACAGATGTCCGCTGACGGTTACAAGTTCACCGGAACGGTCCTAAACCGCGACGGATCGGTGGCCTATCAGCGAGGCGCCTATCAGTATTGCACGACGTCGCAGCTCGGACCCCAAGTGAACGGCAAGGCCAATCCCGTGCCCGAGTGCATGGCGCCCAAGATGGTCATCCTGGCGGCAAACGACGACGACATTGTCGAAGCTCTGCGCTATGCGCGGGAGAACCACGTCGCGCTCGCGGTTCGCTCCGGCGGGCATCAATACATCGGCGCGTCGTCCACTGGGGGGGACAACATTCAGCTGTGCCTTGGCGGTCCGCCGATGAACAGCAAGACCCCGTATCCGTGGGACAATTGTCCGTACCACACGGTCGATTACGACGCGGCCAAGAGCCAGCTCACCATCGGCGTGGGCGTGACCATCTACGACGTCCAGAACTACATCGCCACCACGAAAATCGGCATCTTCTTCCCTCACGGGGAGTGCACCAACGTGCA
>ERZ1292633.1957-Hain-H41-02um-R1-1957-length-21523-cov-8_pt1 | contig 21523 bp, 7 predicted proteins | sample MGYA00564406_ERZ1292633 | MGnify/ENA primary metagenome ERZ1292633 (study PRJEB36523, sample SAMEA6512639) | groundwater metagenome | collected 2019-01-08 | study: AquaDiva: Metagenomics assemblies of 32 groundwater samples
GCGCACAAACGCGACCGGGTGCGAAAAGGGCGAAGGCACAGCGCGAAGCGGCTGATCGCCTATGCCACGGGGCGTCGTAGGGAGGCACAATCGCGGTTGCGGGGTTACATTCGCAGCTGCTGGTGGCATGCGCGACGGAGTGCCTTTGGAGCCGCGGGCCGACTTCTGTGACCGAGGTGCGGCGGACTGTCGTTGACGTCGCGGTGATTGGATTGGAATGTCGCTCCCTTCGATACTCGATGGTGAGGCGGCGGCGAGCGGTATCGGGCGACGTGCCGATGGCCAACCGTCAATACGACGTCCCCGTGTTACGATAATGTCTGATGTGCTGTCCAAGTCGTCATCATCGTCTCCATCCTCGCTTTTACCCGTTGGTTCGATTGAGCGCAAGTGAGACAATGGGCTGAGAGTAGGGTCGCCAGGCAGCCGCGGGCGTTCACGATGCCGGACCGGTACCGCTGCTGCTCCCGTGATCGGCGACGCCGACGGGACCCAAAGCGATGACGCGCCCGGCGCGATCGCTCCACGCGGTGATGGTGGCATATGAGTCACGGAGAGCTGATGGTCAAAATCAGCGGAATATGAAGAGATGAATGAGTGAAGGAAAAATTAAAATAGCGCGTGAAGACAACCAAGCGACGACTCTACGCGGATTGGCAACAAAAGACACCAGAATAAGGCCACCTGAATATTTCATCCATCATCGTGGTGTGTGACCGATGACGTCCCGAGTGCGTTGCACGATTGCGGCAGGGTAACGGGAGGGAGTTACTCCATTGTGGCTTGAGCAGCGAGGTAGGACGTCGTAAGAATTAGAACGTAAGCATGTTCCTTTTTCTTGTTGGGTCACTCATGGGGATGATGGCACACCAGCAGTCCGTGCTTCTTCCACGATCCAGCAACCAGCAGCCCCCGCGGATTATCGTCGACCTTGGCTGCGACGTCATCGGACTGCCGAACGCGGCGTAGTATCGTCGCGCTCGCAATCGTTGACATGGCGCCATCCGCACTGTCGAACGCCAGATCCGATTGCATGGCCCGCACCGACCAACCGATCGACGCCCCTGCCTGGCTATTGGTCGCGGTGAAGGAGAGATCGACCTGCGACGCGGAGGACTGCATGGCGTCGATATCATCGCCCACCTTGTACAGCGCTCCACTGAGCAACGAAAACGTCGCCTCTGATGCGCTTGATGCGTTACACGTCAAAAGTGACGCGACGGCGTGAGGCGCAGACGACGACGCGCGGACATGTTGTTGTCGGAGATGCGGTCGATTGCTCTCTGCATACCAATCGAGAACGACGTTGTCGAGCGAACGGAACAGCGGGACGAACGCAATGTGATCCAAGGTGGACCGTGACGTCGCGTTCGCCGAACCTTGGGCCGATGGCTTATCAATTTCGTGTTCACGGTGGTTGTCGTCGTCGTCGATGAGGAGGTGTCTTTCCAAGGAGTACAGGTGCACACCGTGCCGGAGCATGTCGACGACCACGAGCGTTGGGGCAAGCGTGAATGGGCGACCATCGACGCACACTTGGGCCGACGGCAGGACGGTGATTCCATTCGCCATCGCGAACGTATCCGCGACGACTCTGCAAACGCTCGGGATGACGTTGCTATCAAACAGCCGATGGCGGCGAGCGGTGTTTTCAGCGGCGGATTGTCCAGGCCAGGACCACCGCTTGTCGGACAGCGGCGTGTCTTCGCGGATCAGATGATCTTCATTGTACCGGCAGTGAATGATTTTCGAACCCGTGAAGCGCAGCAAGACTCGAGCAACCTGAAAGAGGACCGGAAATGACTGCTTCATTCCCCCGTCAAACTGCGGCCCACGCCGGTCAACCGTAGCTTCGTGCCACATTTGCGTAACGTACACATCCCGCCCATTGTCCAACGCCGCGACGTCATTCAACGTGCCATAGGCGTCCACGTCGAGCACTGGGGATACGAGCGAGTACCGCCGGCGCAGCACCAAAGGTTGCTCCCAGACAGCACCGCTCGGCTCGACTGCCTCTCTACAGTGATCAGCCCTCTCCCTCGGGCGAGAGACGACGGAGGGAGGCGAATCATAGAAGGTTTGTGGAAGTAGGTCGAACACCTCGAGGCGTTCGCCGCCACCCGTGAAGGCGTGATTGATCGCAATGACGGTGCGGAGCGACTCGCCCGGGCGATGCCGACTGCACCCGTCGTGGGCAAAAGGGCCGCTGACGTGGATGCCATGCACGAACAAGGCAGGATATATGGGGGTGGTGGCGGAAGCGGCTTGTTCGTTGGAGACCGCGGCGTCGACCGCGGGACGTCCGAAGAAAATTTGATCGTTCGGAATGCCCGATCCCATGTCGACGGGCAGCGAGGTAATGCTCAGGAGGTCGTCCTCGGTCGACGGTGTGGGTCGCATACGGAGGGTGATGCACTCCGTCACCTTCGCCTTTCCAGGCGCATCGAGGACCCCGGCCGCCTCGTCCGCTTGCGTAATCGGCGCGTTGAAAAGACAGAAAAGGTTGCTCGCGCAGCCGATGGCCACGTGCGGCGCGACGGCGACAACGTCCTCGAAGCCCACAGCCGCAAACGAGTTGCCCCCCGACACCGGTGCGGTCCGATCAGCTGCCACGGACTTTGACGGGGCAGAGAAACCGTGTACCACGTGGCAAGACGCATCCGTCACGCCGAGGGTGGTCACCTGCGAGGACGGGGCCGAGTCCCAGCGTAACAACCTACCTCGCCCGGCCTCGTCTCTTGCGACCCCTGGGCGCAGCAGGTCGGCCTCCAACACGATAGGATGAAAGGCGAGCAAGGAGGCGACGGCCGCGACGGCGATAGCCACACCGATAATTGTGGTTGAGACCATGTTGCCGACAGAGTGTGTGTCCTTCTTTCATCCCACCGTTAACCTCATCGTCGATGGTGACCTCCCCGGCACCGGCCCCTCCTCGCCAGTGTGCAACAGTCAACAGCGATCGAACACACGACGGACAAGACAAAAACACGCCACCTATCGGCTAATGTAAATAGAAAATCACGCCGATCGAAAGCCCAGGGGTTGGGGTTCGGTTTGATCACTCTTCCCCCAGTTCCTATTGTGGGCCGAGATCCGTGCAGTTCAAGTGCGTAAACTGTCGGTCGTACGTCAAGTACCAACAATACCACAAAACGGCATTGCGTGACAGCCACTCGATCGGCCGCTTCGCGATCTTCGCGTCCCACGACAATGCCTGCGCTAGCGTGTAGTTCATGTGCCGCATCACATAGCCCGCACTGAATTCACCCGTACGGTCCGAACCCGCTTCACAGTGGACGAAGAAGACCCAATTCTTCCCTTGTGTGGGCGACGGGCGTGCCTTGGAAGGGTCCGTCGTCAGCCATTCCCGAACGTGTTCGAGCCGATAGACCAGCTGATCGGGATCCTTGGACACGTAGTCTGGGATCAGAGATTTGCGCTCCTTCTCTGAAAGATTGTTCGGATCTAACAGATTGCCGACCAGCATCCAATTGAGCACCGAGCCTAATTGAGGATTCGTGTCGAAGAATTTGTTCTCCGCCTCAATGTCAAACGCTTCGTTAAATGTCAAGTTGTTCAACGTACAAATGTCGGTCGTAAACACATCCGACGCGTTGAAACTGACGTTTTGTTGCGAAGCTCGAAGCGTGAAGAAGTCCATCAATTTGCTGTACTCGAAGGAGTAGTTCTTCTTCAACACCGGCTCGTCGCTCCGGAAGAGGTAGTTGACGTATCCGGTCTCAGGAAAGGAAACATGGTCGATGAGATGGGTTTTGTGGAGGCTCAAACCGTGCACACCGACGCGAGCTTGGCCGTCGAATCCTGCAAACGCGACGAAGAAGGCAACGACTGCGATGAGGACCGACGAGGGGTAAGTGGCTGATGAAGCGCGGCTCATGTTTGGGTAAAGGGTGAACGCGCAACTGCAAGGGGGGGAAGGAAGGGGAGGAAAGAAAGGCACGCTGCTCCTTCTGGCGGGAGTTTTCCCTGGCTGAACTCGACAGACACGTGATTCATTAGACCGATTGTTCCAAGCGAAAAAAAAAATCGTCTCCTCACTCCGGTGCTCACAGTCACAAAATGGGTGGCGGTAAAGCAATTGGTTTCTGATGGTTCAATGGGTTTCGCCGCGAAAGAGAATGAACCGCGGCGGCGGTGGGGACCGTCACAGGAACGGGCAGCGACGCGGCCGGGGGCGGTAGTAGAGGGGCACCAACGGGAGTAGCGATCGCCTCGACCCCCACCTCGTGCCGTGATCGCGGTGGATTCTTCATCTCATCCATTTCAACTGATGGCGCGCCCGGCGACGAGGCCAGACAACTCGTCGCCCCGCTCGCCTCCGGGCGGGCATCTTCCTCTTCTGAACGAAGAAGGCCGATGCCGTCATCCCGCGTGGCCTCAATCTGCTTCCAGCGTTTTCGCATGAAGAGCCTCTCGAAAATGGCGGCCCCGACGGCAGCCACGGTCAGCAAGGTGGACAAGGACATGGAGGCTGCCGTCAGCGACGCGGACGCATCGCGGCGCCCCGCCGCGAGTAGCAGCGACCCCCCGCCGACCATCGCCGACACGAGAGGCGCCACGGTGTTGACAATGGGTGATCGAAACGGTCGCAGCACCGCGACCAATCCCGCGCGGCCGAATAGAAGCACGGACGCGGCGCCATACTGCAGCCAGCAGCGCTCGGGGCCCAGCAACCGCGGTACATCCACCGCACCCACGGCGGCGAAGAGCCATAGTTGAAGCAAAAGTAGCGCTGGCACCGCCGCCCTTAACCGCGTCGAGGCGGGACGAAACGCAGCGAAGCAAGCGCTATGCTTGAGCTGAAACTCAGATGTTAGCCAGAAACCAGTCGGTGCGAACCATGTGCGGATGACGGATGGGACGCCACTTGATAATGGGGAAGCCCACAGCCGTTCGTAACACGTCCAGTTCGCGATCACCACGTCGCCAGGAGAACCAGACGAGTCTTCCTCTTGCGGCGGTCGGACGCCACGAAAGAGGGCCTTGTGCGCCACTCGCATGACATACACTTGCAACCCGACCATCAACCCCAACCATAGCACGCCGAGAGGTGCGGCGCCCTGCGGCGCAACCCCAAGGCCAGCAGCATTCGCCCCTAATAGCGTGAAGACGATGGACCAAGCGGCCATGGAAATGCCTGGAACGGATAGCTGCGCGACGCGGATTGTGATGGAAGGCGCCCGGGCTCGCGCTAATTGACTGAAGCGCTCTTCCCGAGTCCCTTGAATGCGGTGCAGCAGCATGACGAGTCCCTGCGCGGCCGCGACGCCGCCGACGATGGCCGAGTAACCCAACAAAACACCGCTAGGTCCTTCGCCGATCGCGACAGGAACCAGCGCTTTTCCCAATGTCGTAGCACCACTGCCACGCGACGCACAGGAAAACTGCCGTAGCATGGCGGCAGACTGGGCATCGCCCGCCGCCGCCGCGCCACCCGACAAGGCACCAACGGCTAGAGTCGTGGACACGGCCACCGTGGTTGCCTGCGTAGAAACAGCCTCTGCCGCGACGGTGAAGAGACTCGGCGGCTCCGCGGTGGTGCTAATAATAGGCGCCTTGACGACGGTGGCGGAAACGGACGACCTTCTCTTTCGCGCCGGTGGTGCCGGTGCTGGTGGCGCACCCGTCGTATTTGCGGTGGAGCGAACCTGGCGGCCGGGCGTGAGGGACAACACGCTGCGCGATCGCTGACGGCGCCGTCCGTGAAAATCAGACTGCGAACGCGACTTTTGCGGTTTTGGAGACAGCAGGGGCACGGGGAGTATCGGTATTCCAGTAGTCCGCGTCGTTGACCTCCTGTTATTATTGTGCGGATGCATTGTCGACGGCGTGATCGTTGGTCTTCGGGGACCCCCGGAGACTTGCGACGATTCAAACGCATCGGAGCACGCGATGCCAGGCGCCATGCTCAACTGGTCGTCCGGATCATTTGTCAACACGATCGCTTGGGGAGTCGGCGGCACCGAGACAGACGGCGAAGACGTAACCGGTGCCCTACACGCGGGCTCCTCCGCTTCCACGTCCACGGGTGTCCAGTCCGCCAGCGACCGGACGTCACCGGCCGGGAGGCGCAATTTCATCTGCTGACCACAGTCGTGGAAGGAGGCAGGTAGGTCATCGTCGCATTCCTGATTGAGGGTGAAGTTCTCCGCGGCGTCGCTGCTGCTGCTGCTAACCTTGAAGCCAACGGCAGCGTTGGCGGCCGACGGTGTGACGTTCACCCAGTTACACGCTATCACGCGATCCGCCTTCGGTGACTCGGACGATGTTGGCGACCACGGGCCACCGTACGAGGACGCGGCCCTGCTGCTGGAGATGAGGTTCACTCTTGGCAAGAGGTTGCCGACGACGCTCACACGCGCGGGTAAGTAGCGGGAGGCGGTGAAGCGGATATCCTTGTCTGCAACGTTTCCAACAATATCCAACGAAGACACATTGGCTGACAAGTCGATCGCGGCCGCTCCCGTGTTGCCGCCGAGGAGGATGTTCCCGGTGATACTGACCGCTGCGTGGATCAGGGACGACGTGTACGCCACATCGATGATCACGCCGAGCGGCGTTGGGATAATCCCAGTTCGACAGTAATCGGTCTTCGTGCGTATCCGCGGCGGTGATGAAACATTATTCTCGCGTATGATGATCCAGGCGATGGAGGAGTCCGTCCCGGCGGCGACGTCTCCTCCTTCTGAATGAACATCGCTCGTAAAGCAATACCAAAACAACACTGTAGGTGACTCATGCGGATTGGTTGATCCTTGTGCCGTGTCGTTGCAAACATACGAGAAAGGAGTCACGATGCTGTTTTTTTCGAATAGAAGAAACGCCCCTGGCTCCCAGATCATGCCATAAAGCGTCACACGTTGAAAGCAATGTTCGATATCGTCCTGTGTGTTCGTTCCAAAGCGAGACTCACGAATCACAACGCCCGAGCCGGATGGAAAGCGCAAGTAATACAGCATCAAAGAGCACTTGATCACGCTACGATCGAGGAAGATCCCAGCAGCGACCATCGATCCCGCAGCCGAGGCCGTCAGCACCCGGTTAGTCCCTGAAACGATGAGCACGTTCACGGTGGAATTGACAGCGGTAATGAGCGAAATAGTTGCGACCGTCGAAAGCGACGTCTGTCCTCGAAGAGACGACTGAAGGATGTGCAACGAAAAAGACGAGGGCGGTCGTGTCACCGAAATCGCGTTGAGACAGTCCACGCCATCCAGGATCAAGGTGAAAGACGTTGAAAGGGACGATGTTGAATTGACCGGCGCTGAACCCGTGAGTGCATGTCGAGACGATGATGTCGCACCGGTCGTCACTGGCATCCAGTTCAACGTGATGGAGTCAAATCGCCCGACGAACCTCAACTGGGGTACTCTCCAATCGGAAACATTGGCAAACGATAGCTGCAGAATGGGCATCGACGTGACCACTGGGGACCTGAACACTCGACTCGCCGCGGCCGAAAGTACAAACGCAGCGTCGAGGGACATCGTATCGTTATTATTTTTCTCGCCGCCCCGGTCCAAGAGGAGCACGATGGTGGCACCATCTCGCATCAATGGTGTTATGGCGGCCGCTATTTTGCCGGTCAAGCCTTGAAGGATGGTGTTGCGCCCGATGGTCAACGAGGCATTGGTTGTCACCGTGCAGCTTTCCGACACGGCAATGCCGATGCCTTCTCGCACCGCGTACAACATACCACAAGAATTATCCGTCCGCGGGTTGGGCATCGCGTTGATGATGTTGTCCACGATGCATGTCGATGAGCCATAATTCGCCACAAAAACAAAGGCAAGAAAAATCGATGAATAGCTCGTGGGATTCGGCGCGTGGTTGGCCGAAGAGGAGATGGCACACCCTTTCTGGCCTTGCGCGCTGGAAAACGGCGACGTGAAGCGATTGCCGACGATGACCAAATGGGCCCCGGAAGCAAACGCCAAGTGATGCAGGTTGAGCCGGTGCCGGCTGAGCTCGTCGGTATTGGTGAAGTTATTGTTGGAAAGCAGGAGCCGCGATGAGGGGCCCTGGAATACGGAGTAGGACATGGACACCGAACTGAAAATATTGTCCGCCAGAATGACGTCCAAGGACAAATCAACCGTACCGCTGGCAGGCAATGGTGTCACGCTCGTTGGGGAAGTCGGTGGTGAGTAGTAGGTTTTCGTCACGTCAGCGGGTGGCCAAGGCCTCCCCGGTGAAACCGGCCCGGCCACCACCAACATATTCCCCGTCCCATCGCCAACGGTGGACGCCGTGACATACAACCGGCGCAGTGACCGTGTGAACGGGATGGAGAGCGACGCGATCACGCAGCGATGGAATACGAACTCTGAGAGATTGACGAGATTCACGATTGTCAGCACCCGGGCGGTCATCACCGCCGCCGTTGGGACAAGGAGGGAGGCCGGAGAAGGAAGAAGAAGGCTGGACGACTGAGACGATGAGGCGTCGTCATCGTCGTCAGCGGAGTCCCTCGCGGCAGTGTGCATTCGCTTGACCGACTCCATGTTCGAGAAGCTGACGGTGTCCGCCTGGAAGCCACCAGCAGCAGCGTCTTGTGACGCCTGAAAGACGATCGTCTCGAGCGATGACGCGTTCACACGATTCCAATCAAACGATAGGGCATCGGCCGTCCCTCCCAGGAGAAGCTTATCCGAAACCGTCTTTCCGTCCAATGCGACAAAATCGAGCATCAGTGTTTGCGGGGCGAGCATGACTTTTCGAGACGATATCAGCGAGTTTGGTAAGACGATGCGCGAACAACTCATGCTGTTATCGGGTTCCTTTGGAGGCCGCGTGAACTCCGTAGGCTGGCTAAGGATGAGGCCCAAGGGAAAGGAGCGCTGCGAACCGAGGTCCATCCGCGCTCGTGTCAAATGTGCCGTCAACACAACGTCCGCCTCTCCACCTTTAACACCCAGACTACTGAAATTGTTCCACGCAATTGTAATCGTCGCGTCGCGCAACAACGTTGTATCCGTGACTCGCAATGACGCGGACAACGGCGCTAGCCCAGTGTCACCCGGGCAGCCCATGTCGGCAGGGCTCCCGCAAGGTACCACGGTGTTTCGCGTAAAGCGAAGGTCGCTCTGGGGACCGATGAACACGTACGAATGAAAGATGGCTACATCGAGCGCGGAAGCGTACTGCGACTTGCACCTGGCGTCGTACCGAACACGGGATCTCGGCGTCCGGAAGACGTTGCCGTCAAGGATAATGGGATTTTGCCCTTGAAATTCCGATTGTGAAATGTCCACACGGTGGCTTTCAAACACGAGCGGCATACTCATGACGCTGTCACGGATGGCAAGCGATGCCCCTGGCCGGAACACGACGCCTGAGATCACCACATTCGGCACGGAGGTGTTGTAGATCGTGACACCGCCGCTTGAAATGGACGGCGGCGACGCCACCGCTGCAAAGACGACGTTCTGTATTTGGATGGTGGCGCCAAACGTTGAGGAAGCAACACGAACGAAGGTCATTATAGGCACTGTGGCGTTTGGGTTGGCCTTCACGCCGCTCGTGGCCCAGATCCATGCACCGCCGGAAACGCGAACGCCGTCCATGTCCACGCTCAACGCGTTTGTGATGCTCAATTCACGACCAACTCTCGCCCCGTTGGCGAAGGATACTGCCACGGAACGCTCTGACTTATCACCAAAGTCTATAGACAGGGAGGACTCGATGTGAGTGTGGACGCCGAATTCCACAAACCTCAAGTCCATTTTGGTATCCGAGCGGACCTCATCGACGGTGAACTGCAAGTTAGCTGCTTCAATATCGAACAGGATCGCATCAACTTCAAACGCAAAAGTGGTAAATAGGTTGATCTTCAAGGATGGTGCCGCCAGGGGTAGAGAGCCAATTCGGACACGTTGAAAGATAGTGCCAATTCTCGGGTCGATGGCGATGGACGCGTCGGTGTTAGCATCCGTTGGAACACTGAAGGAAAGCGAAGCAGCCGTAAACAATGCTTGCACGTTGACGCCGACAACACCGCCCATCGCCATCCGAACGTCGTTGTTTGTGATGGTAAGCGCGGAGTCGTCGGTAAATAGAACAGCTGATTCTACAAGCAATCCTGTCCCTTGTCTCACCGGCTTGATCCCTAAGCAAGTGCTCGTGGATGAGTCGGGCACGTCGTGGGGCCTAATGACGTTCCCGTCGAACAAAAGGGATGCCCCAGTGGTGAATTGCGTCCCAGAAGCGACCAATATGGTATTGTACGTGTGATCCGTCCACGGGCAACCACCCAACGCCGATGTGGCGTGCGAAAAAGAGACGGCAAAGGTGTTGTTGGCAACGGTAAGAACCGCATCGTCGGAGAAGGAACTGCCGCCACTGCCGATGACGAGACGGCTTGCCTTCCACATTGGCACCTCGGTGAAGCGGTTGCCAGAAATGTTATAGCGGCAACCAGCGCAAAGCAACGATATGAGGACAAGCGCAGTCCAGGAGTTGTCGACGAAGGCCACACGCGCGTCAGTCGACAAAGGAAGCGGATGCCTGAGAGAGGTGGCAGGCCTAAGCTGCACATCCCGATTCCGAACGTAGCATCTTCTCATGGTTAGCTGGATCGCCGGTGGGGTGCCTTCGTCGATGAGGAAGATCACACCGTTTTGAAATTCGCAATCCTCGATCAGGGTGTCCTCGATGAGCGGAATGCTCTGAAGGACGTCGTAGGATTGCCCTCGTAGGGTCAAAGCGTGTGACGACCACGACGACGTTGAAGGGGCCATCATCACGACGATCCATCCGACGAAGAAGAGAAAGACGAGCGACGGATTCAGCAGCGGCATCGATGAGACCGATGGCAAAGCCACGGACGACCTAATTTCTGGGGGCCACCGTACACACCGACGTGGGGGTGCAAGTCGGATAGCGGTTCGTTTACTCCACCTCTCATGAGGTCTCTCAAATCTGTTTTATGCTCGGCCACCGGACAACAAAATGCTCTTCGTGTGGCATAGAACAGGAACTCTCTCGGCCCGGGCGTTGAGGCCACAGCAACACATACGAAAGAAGCCAACGTAATGGGAAAAAAATTGCCCAACGCAAAAAAGGTAAGTTCCCGTTTCGGGCTTTGCCCCCTTTACCTGGGCGGTGTGCCGATTGTTATCAGGAAGAACCACAGCACTTTTTTGAGTTGCCGCGAAAACAAATTGAGGAGCCACGAACATAACGGTGGATAGTGGATCAAGCGCTGGATGGACGGGAAAAAAGTGGAGTTAGTGTTGACGAGCCCTTTCATCGTCGCCCTTCATGGAAAAGGACGTTCAATGAAACCACTGGAAACGACGCGGTCACGGCTGCCCAGATGCAAAGTGATGACGGCGGCTGCCCAGTAGGTAAAGGTCACGGACGGATTCGCCCGCGTTGCCCCAAGTTCTCGTAGCATCTTGTGACTCGATTTCCGCGCAACGATCGCAGAAAAGCACCGCCTTGGTGAAGCGGATGTTGGTCGACCACGGCTGCGAGGTGTTGTAAAGCGGTGGGAGGCCCGCGATCGCGTTGGTGAGCGCCGTCGCGTCCCCATTCACATACTGGAGGCTGCCTGCCTGCGTCGTGCCCTCATTGGCCGAACCATACAGGCCGAGATCCTTGAACGTCGTCACGTCGTTGATGTCCGGCGCGTTCAGGTACACGATCGTCCCGTACATCGGCGTCGTGTACGAGTGGCGCGCGGCGTAACCGGCGTACGGCCCGTAGTTGTTCACGAGCGCGTAGCGGGCCTTGGAGTACTGCTGGATCAGGTTCATCAGGCTCGTGTGGATCGGCGACACACTGAACGTGTCCACCGTCATGTGCATCAGGTTGCCGTAGTAGTCGATGAGGGCGCACGCGTTCTTGGCCCCGGGCGTCGCCGACACGAGGTTCTTCATCGCCGTCACCAGCGTCGTGCTCGGCTGTCGCTGCTTGTTGGGGATGGAGAAGGCCGCAGGGCACATCTGCTTGAAGTACGTCTTGAGCGAAGCGACCGTGTTCGGGTCCACGAACGGGTTCGTCTTGGGGTCGAGCCCCGACGCCTGGCAGTTCGTCTTGACGGCGTCAAGCGTGTCCATGATCGCGTTGCTGCAGGAGGAACACGAGTTGGCCGTGCACGAGGAGCCCATGAAGCAGATGTTCGTGCCGCCCGAATACGATCGGGCCGCCACGCCAGCGTTCGCCAGGATGCCGTAGTAACCGAAGAACTGGCGGAGGCCAGGCTGCACACACGCCGGCATGCTGACGAAGTTGTTCTTGTACGCGTTGACTCCGGCGGTTGGGTCGAGGGCGACGACGCCGACGTTGAAGCCCGACGCCAAGATGCTGCCCGCGCACATCACGCACGGGTCCAGCGTCGTCACGATGGTCACGTCCTTCGGTTCCGGGAGCCCGAGCGTCGTCTTGTTGGCCCAGTACCACTCGCACAGCTGGCGCTCCACGTGCGCCGTCGAGTCGTACACGCAGACTTCGCCCGGCACGGCGGGGTACTTGGTCTGGCGGTTGACGTCATTCAGCATGGTTTGTATCACGTAGCCGCCGTTGTTGGCGAGCATGAGCCCGCCCACGCCGAAGGTGCCCGTCGCTTGCGCCTTGAGCGCCAACTGGACGCTCAAGCAAGCAGCCTCGTCGGAACTACCACAATCCGGGATGCACGAATTCTCGGCCGATGGGAAACACCGATGGAGCACCGGCGGCTGGGTCATGGTCGGCTGCAAAGGCGGTTGATTCATGGTTCGGCGGGTCCTTGAAAATAAATTGGCGCTTTGCGCTGGTTGGGATGAAAAATTTTACCGCCATCCGGAAAAAGTGCCGTCACCGGGAATCGAACTGGCGACGCCGACCACAAGCATCATGCCATCAGAACTAGGATGGTTTCACGTGCATCGCCCTGAATGTGCGCCAATGTAACCGACCGTAGGATGGTTTCACGTTTGGCAAATGGCAGTGGAAAAACGTTTGCGGTTCTTCAACGTGGGAAAAAAGTCGCTTGACGGGAATCGAACCTGAGGCCCTCGAGGGAGGTTGGCAGTCGTGTGTTTTCCCACTGCGGTATCTCTGCTTGGTGAAGCGGGCCTCAAGGGCGTGGCGCTCGCCTTTTCTATCCACCCCCAAGCGGATCCATTGCGTTCACCCCCCACACCCACCTGCGCCGCGCGCAAGGCTTCCCCAGCCACTTACCTCGCGATAGTTGTGATTTAACATCACAAACTATTTTGCGTTTTTTGAGTCCAAAATAATTGGGGGAAAAATGAAAGAGGGGGGGCGGTTCCTGTCATACAACAGGAATATACCGAGGAGAGCAGAAAGAGTTTCCCACCTGAAAGGGCGTTGCACGACCCTTTTTGCCGGGCGAACAGACGAAGCAACTTCGAAATCGGTTAAAACTTGACCGGCGAGGTGCGGCCTTAGAGGCCGCCATCAGCAACGTGCACCCATGACGAATCATTTCTGTCGGGAAGGAATCTGTTAACCTAGCAGTATTAGTTTGACTCTGAAGTTGACGAACACTCCACAGCACATACTCTCACACCCCATCGAACAAAAGAAACTGGCCACGGTTGATGTCCTTCTTTGACCACATGTTCTCCGTTTTTGTTCAATTACCAATACAGCCCGTGGTTGGCTCACGGCCAGCAGCAGCAAGTTGATAAGGGGGGTGATCTCAGTGACGCTCCGAACGCCGGGACGTCGGGGGGAAAAAAAACCGGGTTGCGCTGTGAGGGTCCGCTTGTGTTGTGCTTTTGGAAAAAAGAAAAAAGTTGTTACAAAGCCTCAAAGGGAACATGGATGTGTTTACGAACGAAAAACGAAGGAAAGGAGGGACGCTGGGGATCAAAACGGCGACGCGGTAAAACGTGTAGGAGAAGTACGGCGCCGTTCCTTTGTGACCAACATCACACATCATCAAAAAAAAATTGTCGTAGCGGTTTGTCAAAAGCATTCGGTTCAAGTGAGGATGGGGGAACCTTTGTCTAGGGCTTTTCATGTTTTGTTTCCCCGTCACGTCACGCGGGTGTGTACGGAGATGCCTTGGTGAAGCGAATGTTGGCCGACCACGGCTGCGAGGCGTTGTACAGCGGTGGGAGGCCCGCGATCGCCTTGGTGAGCGCCGTCGCGTCCCCATTCACATACTGGAGGCTGCCTGCCTGCGTCGTGCCCTCATTGGCCGAACCATACAGGCCGAGATCCTTGAACGTCGTCACGTCGTTGATGTCCGGCGCGTTCAGGTACACGATCGTCCCGTACATCGGCGTCGTGTACGAGTGGCGCGCGGCGTAACCGGCGTACGGCCCGTAGTTGTTCACGAGCGCGTAGCGGGCCTTGGAGTACTGCTGGATCAGGTTCATCAGGCTCGTGTGGATCGGCGACACACTGAACGTGTCCACCGTCATGTGCATCAGGTTGCCGTAGTAGTCGATGAGGGCGCACGCGTTCTTGGCCCCGGGCGTCGCCGACACGAGGTTCTTCATCGCCGTCACCAGCGTCGTGCTCGGCTGTCGCTGCTTGTTGGGGATGGAGAAGGCCGCAGGGCACATCTGCTTGAAGTACGTCTTGAGCGAAGCGACCGTGTTCGGGTCCACGAACGGGTTCGTCTTGGGGTCGAGCCCCGACGCCTGGCAGTTCGTCTTGACGGCGTCAAGCGTGTCCATGATCGCGTTGCTGCAGGAGGAACACGAGTTGGCCGTGCACGAGGAGCCCATGAAGCAGATGTTCGTGCCGCCCGAATACGATCGGGCCGCCACGCCAGCGTTCGCCAGGATGCCGTAGTAACCGAAGAACTGGCGGAGGCCAGGCTGCACACACGCCGGCATGCTGACGAAGTTGTTCTTGTACGCGTTGACTCCGGCGGTTGGGTCGAGGGCGACGACGCCGACGTTGAAGCCCGACGCCAAGATGCTGCCCGCGCACATCACGCACGGGTCCAGCGTCGTCACGATGGTCACGTCCTTCGGTTCCGGGAGCCCGAGCGTCGTCTTGTTGGCCCAGTACCACTCGCACAGCTGGCGCTCCACGTGCGCCGTCGAGTCGTACACGCAGACTTCGCCCGGCACGGCGGGGTACTTGGTCTGGCGGTTGACGTCATTCAGCATGGTTTGTATCACGTAGCCGCCGTTGTTGGCGAGCATGAGCCCGCCCACGCCGAAGGTGCCCGTCGCTTGCGCCTTGAGCGCCAACTGGACGCTCACATCGGCCGTCTCTTCTGCGCAGGCACATGCAGGAATGCAGCGATCCACGGGAGCGGCTCCTGTTCCCGTCCACGGCAGCGTCGCATTCGTGCCTCGCAACAGCGAGTTGGCCTTGAACAAACCGCTCGCGACACCGCTTAGGTTACGAGCCGCGCAAGCGGTCGCAGGGACGACGGCGCGAATCGCGGCGGACTGAAGATGCCGACGCAGCATGGATGAGGGTGAGTGCTTGGGTGGGAGGACGGAGAGAGGACAAATGGATTCTGTGAGGGGCAACAACGCTTTACTGAGACTCCAACATCAGTGTGAGTGGACAACTGTCCGACGGCTAACGAAACCCAGGTGGTACTCCACGGAGAGAGAGGAAGAGAAACGTTTGACTCAGCTGCAATTTACGGCATAGGTGTCAAGAAGCGGTATGAACAGGTTGCGCTGGTTATTGGTGAACTGTGGTTATTTTTTCATCTCGCATAGATGTCGACGGCAGCTGCCCAAAGTGAGAAGAAGCTCTACAACTTGGGGTGGCAGTCGCACATCCCGTCACCATCAGACGCATACGTGACGAGTCACAACGGTCAGAGAAGAGGATTTGCGCAACGCAGTGGCACAGGGTTGGTGGTGGCCATCTCCCTCGGCAGGTATCGGCTTCCTTCTTTACGACGGTCAGTCGTTGCCGTGCCAGTCGCAACGACATCGCTTGCTCCTCCTCTTCCCTCTGCACGCACATTTCCTCGTCTCCCATTCGACTGTGCCATGAATGAGGGTCGCCATCTGAAGCGCTCCAGCGCCGCCGTAACCACCGCGGAACCGGTTTGGACCGTCGACAGGCCCATCGCCGCCGTGTTGATGGAAGCGGCCCACTCCCGCCGCTCGGCGGCTAGCAGCAACGCGGACAGCGCGACGAGGGCCGACACGGCGCAACCGAACACATTGGTTAATGGGGCTCGAAAGGGACGCGTCCAGCCGACGACGACGCTCCGGAAACCAACCAGTACCGCCGCGGCCACGTACGCGACCCAGCACCGTTGCCGGCCCAGGAGGCTGGGCACATTGAGCGCGGCGACAAACGCGAACAGAATCAGCTGCAGGAGCAGCAGGGCAGGCGTCAGCGCCTCCAGACGACTGGTAGCCGGCCGATATGCACCAAAGCACGAGCTGTGCATTCGTTGGTACTCGGTCTTCATCCAATACCCCGCCGGCGCGATGTGGCGCTCCACGAACCCACGCGGCTCAGGCGATGTGGACAGTGCTTCGCTGGCCGCCACTGCACTCGTCCCTTCCTGTTCCTTCCTGTCCCCCTCGAGGCGATCGACGACCTGCAGCAGCGGGACGTCGCCGCCGGCCATCGCACTGGAATCGGTGGCGGTGCAGGGCGACTGCCAGTCGTACGACTGCCAAGACACGATTTCCTCCGAGGCCACGTGTGCACCCTCCTCGCGACTTCCGCCGGGTGTAGGGATCGGAGCGCTGCCTTCTGCATTCTGGTCACCGCCGCCATCGTCACCGACGGCCACCCTCCGTGGTCTGACAGGGCCTGTCGCGGCGACGATGCTCTTCCACACCGTCGTCCCGGTGCGGCCGAAATAGTACAACAACCCAAACAGCAACGCGAGCCACACGACACCGAGAGCGGCAGCGCCGTTCGCACCGCCCCCGTCCGTGTTGACGCCGACGACGCGCAGAACGATCGCCCAGCTGGATAGAGCAACGCCCGCCGCGCTAAGCTGGAAGCCGCGAACCGTGAGAGCTGGGACTCTGGCCCGCGCAAGGCGACCCATTCGCGGAGCAGCCGACCCGTTCGTGGGCCGCTGTTGGTCGGTGTTGGCAGACTGCACTTCGTGAAGCAGCATCACGAGGCCCTGGGCAATCACCAGCGCCCCTAGAAGAACGGCATATCCCAACAACGCGCCGGCGGGGCCATCGCCGAGTTTCAAAGGCGCGAGGGCGAAGCCGACGGACGCGCTGCTACGAGACGATCCCGCGACGCATGAAAACTGACTGAGCAACGCGGCGGCCTGGGCGTCTCCGGCGGCCGCCGCTCCGCCAGCAAGGGCACTCACCAACGTCGTGGACGCCAGAGCCGCCGTCGTGGCTTGCGCGGCCGTGGCTTCGGCGAGGAGGACCGACGCACTAGCCTGCTCCACCAAGGATAGCTCGACGAGTCTTGTGTCTGACGCACTCCGCTCCTTTTTTTTCCTCCTCGCCGTGGGCGACGACGATGGCGAAAGCGACCGTGACCAAGACGACCATACCGCCAATGACTGACGGCTCGTTGATCGATCGACTTGTCTTACCGACGCGTCGCGCATTGTCGCCGACCTCAGCTTCGGGTTGACCGCGATGTGCGACGCCGTCGTGGATGTCCGATCCCCCTGCATTGTCTGGGTTGAGCTTTGTCGACCGCGAAGAATATTCACTGCGCGGAGGGGTTGAGTAGCCGTTGTTCGCGTGCCGGCAAAAAGCATTCCGAACAGTTCCGCTTGACTGAAGACGCAACCTGATGAGTCGGAGGACGGCGGCGGAGTACTCTGAACCTCTTCACTTCTGGTCGCCATCAAACCGTCAATCAGCGCGAGTCGTCGCGGTCGTCTTGCGTCATCTTCGAACGCGGCCGCCACTGTCCACGCGCCACTGGATTGAATGGATGGCCCCACGGAGGACGTTCGATCGCAACGTCCGATTTCGTTTGTGGACGGAACCACCGCGGGCGCTTGTTTATTGGCCTGTTGCTCATCGCACAGCCACGTATTGTTCGCTGTCGCGCACGGCGACTGCCACCCTCTCCCGGAAGGAGACCAAAACACCAAGGAAGGTGCGGGGGGATCGATGAACACGGCACTCGCAACGTTGCAATGCAGGCGACTACCGCCGTTACCGGCCGTGTGTGGCGACGACGTATCTTCCCCCCTTCCTTCCCCACCACTAGCGGTACCAAGAAGCCACGCGGTGTCACTCACGACGGTCAACGAGGGCAATGCCGTGTTGCCAGCAATGGTCACGTTGGTGGCCACTGCCGCTGTGCCGGCGATGTCGCTAAAGCGGGACGCCACTGTCACTGGGGTGCCACCAAAGTCGTTGTCGGTGAGCTCGACACGTTTGACCCCCCGAACTTCGGATATGAGCAGACCGGCAGCGGTCAATGTGCGCGTCTCGTTGCAACGATTCTCACGGATGGACAATGTCGTGCCGTTTGGAAAAATAAGTGGCTTCCCGCTGCGGCGATTCGTGAGACTCACCGTGACGCCCGCCGCGGATGTCGTGTAGCAATTTGAATATCCGAAGTATCCAGCCAACTGCGAGTCCACGCCGGAAAAAGTGTTGTTGGCGATGACAAATAACGCGCCCTCCTCGGCGTTGGGCCCTCCTTCTTCGTCGGCACGATTGATGGTGGCGGCGGTGACGACCGTCGTCGTCGACACGTCCTGTACCTCCAACGCTGAGTAGCCGTAAATCGTCCCATATGCTATCCCTTCGCAGTTATCGCTATTGCTCGCCACCTGGCACGACCGCGGCACGGTGACAAAGTTGTGACGGACACTGACGAGGACACCTTGCGTCGCAAACACCAGACTTTCGAGTATCAGCCTCGGCTCGTAAACGTTGATGCTGTCCTGAGCAGTGCGGATGACAGCACTTCCGAACGGTGCACCAATGAGCCGATTTCCGTGCAAAATGACGCTCGATCGTGAGAGCAGCGTGACGTCGGAAAGTCGAACCGTGGACACTTCGCACGCTACCACCGCCGCCACGCCGTCCTCAGCCAACGACACGGTTTGAATGATAAGTCGTTGCGTAATCACGACCCCGACGATCGACAATTGAACGAGTCCGAACGTGAGAGGGCCCCCCTCGCTTTCACCGTTAGTGGCCGCGGCCGCTGTTTGCTCATCGCCGTTACCTAGGAGAGTAAGGGTCACGGTGCCAGAGATTAGCATACCGAACGCCACTCCTGGCGCCTGTCGACTGGGAGACCGGTACACGGGTTGAATGGAACTACTATAATACGTGCCCCCCGGCAACGATGCTCCCAAAGAGACGATGGATAACTTCGGTGCACCGTATATTTGCAAACCGCCAAGGCGGCAAGGTTGCTCCGCCACAAACACACGCAGTCGGGAAGCGGCAGTAATACCGACGGTCCCAAAAACTTGAGCACCGGCACCAATGACGATGTGCCGAGGTCCATCGCTGCCAGGATGGAAGTTCATGTGCACGTGGGCCATCGTGCCAGTGAAGGTCATCGTGGGCGGCGCAAACGAGGTCACGTTGCCCGGCTGCGCATGCCAGCCGCCAGCGTGGCTGTTCACCAGCGACGAAAACGTCAATCGAGAGATATGGCTCCCGCCATCAGGTACAAAATAAAATTGACCGTCAGTACTGCGGTTAAAGTCAACCGCGACGTTCGCAGCGCGAAACTTGGCGGTCACGGAAACGGTCATCGTGGCCGTCATGCCGACATGGATGTCGTTCCCATCGATGGAGAGGTCGCCGTGGTCGAACGTTGTCGTATCGTCCAGGCTGATGCCCCAGCCCGTGGCGGACGGCACCTCCTCCCCTCCGCGAATGTCGTAGTTGGAGCAACTCCTGCTCGCTGGCAGCACTTGCACCGGGATGGGCGTCATGATGTTGTTTCGTATGCAAACGGAAGACGCGTTGGCGACGTGGCATCGAGCAATTGAGACGGCTGCGAAGTTGAACGGGCCCATACCGGGGCATTGTCGATAGGAGAAAGGCATCAGGATAGTATTGTTATCCAAAATAACGGCGGCGCCACTCGCGATTACTGAGGAAGTAATCGACAGGCGGTTTCCCTTGTACAGCGCCGTGGACCCGATGATCTTGTTCAGCGCCACGTGAACAATCGTTTCCACGCCCACGAAGGTCGAATCCACAATCGCAAGGGACGAAAGGGTGCAATTGACAATGCTAAAAGTCACCGTCGGGAGGAGTCGCCGACCATCCATTCCGGAAAACGGTGATGGAGAGGCGGTCATGGTTCCCACTGGCGTCGTTCCCATCTGAAGACCTGAAAAGGTCGCGGAACCATAGACGGTCACACGGCTCAAAGACACAACCCGGAGGCGCGACGGTGACGGGGCGGATATCAATACGTTTGCCACCGACATCGAACGGCACCAGGTTCCCGGTTCCACGATCAAGGCCACCAAGTTGGGAACCCCAGACACCAGGAAAGAGCCCAAATTGCAACCAGTTGCAACCGTCAGTCTTTCAAGCGTCGGAAGGGCGCCCACAGAAAACGACGTTGGCCCGCTCCGGGCGAGCAACGTGATCGATCGAATCGAGCACACAACGGCGCGCGGAAGGTTGATGGAGATGCCGCCGCCATACCCGGCGTTCGGTGCTACGAGATACCATTCATGTATCACTCCGGCAACGTCCGCGATGACGAAGAGGCTACTGTTGAAGTCGACTGGAATCGGCACCGAAGACGACGACGAATCGTTCGTCATGGCGGCATTGCTGCCCTCGATGAACGGGTCGAAAAGTAGGACCAGCTCGATCGGCGCCGTCAACGCAAGCCCCCAGGCAATGCACGACGAGGATGCCAGGCGCGAAGGTAACAGCAGCGCCCGGTTGCGGAACCCAACACGGAGTAACATGCCCCCCGTGAACGTGTTCCGAGAAATGTCAATGAATGAATCGATCACTCTCGCATCTTGCATGGACAGATCGATCGCCCAAGACGACGAACTGACATACGCTGGTGCCACGACGAGGTTCCGTTCAAAAACGAACAACACCCCTTGCATGACGTTCGCCTCCTCGTCGAAGCGCAGCGCGGCACCTTGGGGCCCCGTGTCAATCACATACTCACACGATGTCCCAAAGGTCGTCAGCGGTGCGGGAAAGAAAACGGTGTTATTCCGAAAAATCAGTGTTGAGCGCTGGCCGACCACCGTGCGCAAGAAGTTAACGGCATCCAGTGCCAAGGTGTCCTGCACCTTACAGTCGATATTTTGTCGGCGCAGCGTCCACGGCCGCGAGATGTTGTTGTTGCGGATCATGACCATATTCCCGCCGTGGAACCGGACGTCGCTGAAGGCGATCCGGTGGACGTGCAGAGCCGTGGTCACATAAGTCGAGTCCAACGTCATCGACAAGCGTTCGATCAACAACGAGGAAGCAGAGAAGAAGGCACATCCCATGAACTCAACGTGCCGCACCGTCAAATTTGCAAGCCGAGCCCCGCTTGTGAGGGACATGGACAAAATCTGAATCGTGTCCAACGGAACGGTTTGATCCGCATAAAGGAAGGTTGTGAGGTTGAGCAATGTCTGAAGAACCACCTTGGTCTTGATGGATACATC
>ERZ1292633.1958-Hain-H41-02um-R1-1958-length-21512-cov-6_pt1 | contig 21512 bp, 7 predicted proteins | sample MGYA00564406_ERZ1292633 | MGnify/ENA primary metagenome ERZ1292633 (study PRJEB36523, sample SAMEA6512639) | groundwater metagenome | collected 2019-01-08 | study: AquaDiva: Metagenomics assemblies of 32 groundwater samples
TTCGACTTTCATCTAATGAAACCAACACGTTGAGAATGTAAATCCAAAACTGACAAAGCCTCCATACAGTGGAATTCATCCGTTCGGTGGCTCTTTACAGATCAACCGTCCCCGAAATACTGTTTTCTGCACGTTCATCATTAGTTCGGGCGCTTCATACCCCGCGGGGCGCGAATCCCTCGTTCTCAGTTGTTACGCGCATTGGCTTGTCTACGTGAAATCGAAGACGGGAGGAGACTGGTATTTGTGTGCGTCTTTTCTCCCCGTTTTTGCAAAAGGTTATTTTTTTCGTCACCACGCTGCCGCCATGCCGTCCACCCAAGTGGGCGTGACAACGAGACCGAGCGGCGGCGAGGAGCATCGGTCACACCGAAACGCGGTCCGTCACGATGACCGTCCATCAGCTCGGTCAACACAACAACCACCTACCGCGCAACCACAGCAAAGGCTCAACGACTCAACCGCGGCCGCTGCCGCCGACGCGTCGGTGGACCCGCAAGGCGGTACGCTGCTGGCCATCCCGGCAATTGACGTTCAAGGCATTTTAGCGCAATATCGCATGCAGCCTGGCCCGGGAACGTATGAACTACCAAGCCTGTTCGACGACCCCAAACATGGGCCAAGAAGGCCGGTGGTCACGTTGAGAGGTAGCGCCCGCAACAACCGATTTATCGACGATGTGGACTTGTTCGCCGCCGCGAAGGGTCCCGGACCGGGTCAGTATTTCACGTCACGAAGTTTCCAGGAAAACCGACTGCGCCGTCCCAAACTGCCGATGGAGCGATTTCACGCTGGGTCCTACTTTGTCAATCTTCCGCTCCTCCCGCCGAGGCGATGACACAGTCATCGTGTGCAACCCTCGTCGTCCGCACCACATTGCAGCAGCGATGAGGGGAACGTGTGAATTCGAGCAGCATGCCTCCTGCCTCGATTCCCCAGTAGTATTGTTGATTTTGAGATGGTCACGACGAAAATGGCAGCGCAACACACACATCTCCCCCCTCATCTCCAGCACCTCAGCAGATGGGTGGCTTCTTTTCCTTCACCTGGCACAACGTAAAAGGGCTTTTTCAGGACCACCAGAACTAAAGGCATACTCCACCGCGGCTCCCCGGTGACGCGGTGGTGTGAGAGCATTCCTCCGCTCTCTCTCTCTCTCTTTCTCTCTCGAACGCACTAATCTCACACCTTCGACCGCTTCACCAACGGCTTGATTGATGCAGAAGCCCCCTCAGCCGTGGAACAACAGCCGGCCACGAGCCGTGGCGCCTTCCCCATATTGGCCGCTCGGCGCTGTCCTCTTTGATTCCCATAGTGCGGCCCGGTCGTGCTTTCGCGTGCAACGAGCGCTCGGCGAGGCCGCGGGGATCCGAGCTGCTGCGTCGTCGATGCCTTCGTCGCCCGGCGCCGACCGACCGTTTCGCAATAATCCTGACGGCACCCGCGGAGGCGGCGGGAGCACGCCAGCTCCTCCCTCCCCCACGGCCGCACCTACCACACGGGGCGATAGTCCCCCCCGATCCTTTAGTCACGCCATGGACGACGACTTTCCATCGAGCGGCCGCAGTGCGCCGGGAGCATCGTTTCCGAGCCTTCCCTTCGCGCTCTTCCCGAACTACGTGGTGACCGTCGCTGTCGATTGCTCCAAGAGCGCCTTCGTGATCGCGGAAGGGCGCGATGGCAACGCTTGCGTGCTGATGGACCGCGTCGCTATCGCGCTGCGCTGCCTCATTCGTTCGCTCATGGCCGCTAAAGTGTCGAAAGGCGTCGTCGGTAACGTGCAGCACGTGCTCGTGCAGGTTGTGATGGCGAACGCACCGCAGGAGGAGGCGGACATGTCGCCTCATGCCGCGCACGACGAGGGCGAGGAGGGGGCCGATCTCTGGACAGAGGACGCCACCGCAGCCGGCAGCCGACGGTCCCAGCCTCCGTTTGGACGCGGCGGCACGCGGCGTCGTGGTGACGCGTCGAAATCTCAGCCCGTTCCACTCGACGTGCTGATCCCACCCATAGACGTGCTCGACGCTGGCGAAGCGGAAACGATGAAACGTATCGAGGCAAACCTTACCAAGTACATCACGCAGCGCTGCCGGCTGTCCTTTCTCCGCCAGGCGAAGCATCAGCGGCAGCAACAGCAACATCAGCAACAACTGTTTCATTCCATCGTGGATCCTCCTGGGGACGGAGGGGACGGTGCGGCTTCTTTCTCAAGTGCCTCGTTCGCGCGCGGAGGGGCCGTCGCAGTGGGGGACTCTTCCACCCCGATGCCGGTCACCGCCGGGCACAGCAATATCCTGTGGGCCGAGGAACTCGACACCGACGGCATCCTGCGTTCGGCGATCCAGATGTTCACGCACGCCGAATGCTGCGATGCCGCTCAGACCATTGTTATCGTGGGCAACGTGTCGCCGCGCACGCATCTCTCGATGCCCGACAGCAGCAGCTTGCTCTTCGGCTCCTGCGTGGTCAAAGACATTATGGTGCTGATGATCGACCTCGGCGACAACGCCTTCATGGGGGGCGGCGACCCAGACGGAGACGGCGGCGGCGGCGACGTGGGGGTGTTGGATTTTGGCCCGCTGAACCCCGATGGTGCCCGGAAGTGGGCGGGATCACCCGGCGGCCGACGAGCGATTCTCCGCCGGGGCATCACATTTCACGAACGAGGGAGCCACCAGCTCCACCCATCGGCATCTCCCTCATCGGGCAGCTACGGCGGAGCGGCGCTATCTCCCCACCAAGGCGCTCTCACCTCCCGCGTGGCGTTCACCGTCCCGGTGCCCACGGCGCATGCCATCGCCGCCGCGTGGAGAGGAAAGAACGCAAGCAGCAGCACAGCCGGAGGGGCGAGAGCGTCCCTTCGCGATGAATACCGGGACGCGAACCTCAGCGCCCTGTCTCACTTTTTGAAGGGCCTCGTGGGTGGCCGGATCTTCGCCTACCATGACGTCGAGCGACACGTTCGCGCGCAAACGCTCGGTGCGCACTATACGTCGAACCTGTTTCAAAAGGCGCACTACGAGTCGCCGGTGACACCCTTTTCCGACCCGCACTGGTCTCTCGCCCGAGCCGTGCTGCTTCGCCGCTTCACCGCCGTGCCCATCGCGGTCGTTGACCAACGACTTTTCAAGCAGCTTTTTGCGCCGCGTCAAGGCGACCATGTCTCTGACTCGCTCGAGTTCACCTTCCGCCTGCCTGGAACATGCGACCTCGACGCCGTCGTGGGCCTTCTGGTGTCCAATCGCACGAATCGCGGCTGGGAAGTCGCCGTAGACGTCGCGCAACGCAAAATCCTGGCGACGTACCCCATCCGGCTGCATTGCGGATGCGGTCAAGTGCTCCTCCGGATTTCCGTTCAGCGCCTCGGTGATGGATCCAACGCCTCGGCCGACCCCGCTGCTGCGCCGCATGTGGTGGTGGGCTACTCGCGCGTCATTCGCGGCGACACCCCTCTGGTGCATTTAATCATGGATGCCATCAGCACGACGACGGCAACGATGCAAGCCGCGACGTCACCAGTCGTCGTCGACGATGGAGGACGAGGGGCGAGGGAGCGTGAGGGTGGGCTTCATGCGGTGAACAACAGCACCTCCGGTGGAGGTCAATTCAGTCCTTCGATCAACCGCGCGACCGTGGCCTCATTCAACATCTCCATTCCCAACAGCAATCTCACCTCTCCAACCGCCGCGCCCACTCCCGCTGGTGACGTGCCAACGACCTTTCCCGTGGCGCAACCGGTCGAGTCGCTTTTGTCGCCGCTTTCGCCCTCACGCGTTCCGGCGAGGCTAACATCGCCGCCCGCTGCGCTTGGTGCCTCGAGCGTCGCACCTATCAGCAGCCTCCTCTATGGCGTCACCACGATCAGGCAGGCAGATCGCCCACATGCGGCGTTTCACGCTAGGTCCGCATCTAACTCGGACCCGTCAAGCATCCTGGGCCTCGCTCATCCAGGAACGGGTTCCCAGTCACTTCTGGGCGGATCGGTGGACGCCGGCGGTCAGCCGAGTTGGTCCAGCGTTACAGTGGCGCCGGCTGCTCTCGTTCTAGCGGACAGCTCGTCGAGCAGTACGAATAAGCCCACCGACGACACGAAGGGTTCACCGAACGGCGAAACAGCTGCCGCCGCCACCACGTCGCTAGCGACGACGAGCAGCCGCACCTACGATACGCACTGGACGCTAGCGATCATGCTCCGCGCCATGGATGTGGCCGACGAGGACTCCGCCTGGTTACTGTGCGCAGAGGTCGGCACCAAGTCGAATGGTCGGACAGTAGTGGGTACGCTTGAGGCGAACACGCCGCACTCCTCGAGCGGCGGTGGCCGGTCGCCACCAAACGACCCCGGCTGTCGCACCGAGCCAGCCACGCCGCTAACCGATGGGGGGGTCACCGCCTCCTCGGGCGCTCCTCGACCAGAATCCGGCAGGCCGGAGAGGAGCAACATTCCTGCTGCGCCGCGACGCCGCAGCATGATCACGGTCAGCTCATCCGATAGCTGCGGTGGTTCTGTCGATGCAGACAATGTTGGTGAACCACCAGCGTCGCAAATCGCGCGCGAACGCGTGGCCCACGCTCTCTTGCGGCACTCCAGCTTTGCGGGGTGCAGCCAGCACGCGTTCGGTTGCTACTTGGTGCTGCCCGCCATCGTGACAGTGCGGGAGGCCCAGCAGCAGCACTGTCTGGGACTGGCAGGGAAACGCGCACAAGTGGGCCTCATGCGAGAGGCGGTGCGGCGCTGCGAGGCTGCCCTCGTTAGCCGCTGCGGCTGGACGCAGCTGCCGTCGTTGGCCGCGGAGGCGGTGCTGAACGCGATGAACTACTCGCCGCTGCTACAAGAGGTGGCCGCCGGCGCCGCACCGACCTCGGCGGACGGTCGTCCGCTGCCAGAAGTAACTTCGGCGGCGGCGCCGTTGTTCCCGCTGCAATATGCCGCCTTCGTCCGGTCGTGGAACCATAGCTCGCGACCGTGCTATCTGCAACTTTGGGCACCGGACGACGACGATGGGATCGACAACTCCGCGCGCGCGGCCCTCTCAACGGACGACTACGCGGTGAACCACGTGGCGGCACCTTTGCAATTTCATGTGGGCGCCATCACGTTTCGGTTGTTGTTGCCCCATTTGGACCTCGGGACTGGAGAGTCACAGGGCGACACCGCTTCTGAGACCGTAGGGACGACGACTGGCGGCTTGGGACACAACGGTATGATGCCCTCGTACGAGGCTGATCGTCAGCGCGCGACGAGCTGGTTCACGGCCCAACTCAGTGACGTCAAGGAGCAACTCGAGCAAAGAAGCCAGCCAAGCCCAGTGGCTGTCCATGCCGTTCGTCCGGCAACAGGGGGATCTGCCCGTCCCCTTGCCGCCTCCGTTTACGCGGGCACGAACTCGTTCATCGTGGGCATGATGCACTACCTCTTCACGGGCGTTCGGCGCTGCCGCCGCCTATTGGACACTCAGCGGCAGCAGACCCTTCAGCAAACGGCAACCGACAGACGGGACCGCCTCGCCTCAGCAAGGCAGCCGCACCGAAGCAAGCTGCCTCTGCAGCACCACGGTGGAGGAGGAATGCGCAGGGGCGACGAGGAGGCGGCGGCAGTTGCGGTGCGTCCACCGCAGGTGTCCCAACGACAACGCCACTTGGAACGGGTCCTCGCGAGCTACTACGGCCTGGAGCCGCCCACTGTTCTTGGCCGTTGGTCCATTGATCACGCACCTACCTCGGAATGGACCGTTCGTCTCGATGCGTCGTCATCGTCCTCGCCGGCGACCCCAGAAGCGCAGTCAAGGCCAACGCTGGAGGGACTCAACGGTGACGACGCCGCGACGTCGGCACTTCAAGCTTTCGCCCTCGTTGAGAGTCGTCAGCGACAGGGGTTCACCTTGCTCCACTGCAATTGGTTTCCATCGCTGGCCAGTGCCGGAGCAAAACGCGAAAAGTTGGATAGCATCACGGGGCAGCCGTCGTCGCCGAGTCCGTCTGGAAGGTCCGACTTTTTTGCCGTTCTGGCGATCGCCACTTCGGCGGCGACCGTCACAGCGACGCAACACAACAATATGATTCCGGGCGGAGGCCCCTGTCAACCCAACCCCGCCGGAGTGGGGCTCAACGAGGACATCGACCGCGTGGGGACCGTGTTCCACGTCATCGAATATGCCGTGGCGTCGAGGAGTGTGCACGTGACGCACTTTCGCGTCGCGCGGGTCACGCGCGTTGGCAATCCATCGCCACCCGTTGTCGTTGCCGAACCGTTGCAGCAGAAAGCGCTACCGAGCAATCATAACAATAAGGGCACGGACGTGGTCGTGTCGAGTAGCGGTAGCGGAGTGGCGGCCTCCAAGCGGACAGCGACGACGCTGCTGGGTTGTTACGTTCCCGTGCCGTCCTTTGGGCTCTTCCCGGAAGCGACGGGGCATGACGAGGAAAACGGCTCCGCGTTTGGCGCATCGCCGCAACAGCAGCACTTGGGCAGCACCATGTCAAGCGGCCACGGCGGCGACTCGCCGACCGCCGAGTTTTCCGCTCCGGCGATGAATGCCGCCGCAACGAATAAGGCGGCTGCCCCCCCTCTTCCAGTGGCGATTCGCGGTGCGATCGCCCCGTTCACGGCCGACGAACCGGATGATGACGATGCGCATCACCCCGCCAACATTTCCCTGGACGACCACGATCATCCCGCCAACATCTCCATCATGGGCAACGAGGCGACTGGCTTGGTGGGAATGGCCACGCTGGACGAAGGCGGCGAAACCGAAACGGACGCCGGAGGCGGCATGCGACGTTGCCGCAGCAGCGCCAGTGGCATGTGGTACGACGAGGACACGCAGTCGTTGGTGCTGCAGACGCCACTGCTGCGCCCCAATACGACGGACGAGCCGTCGTGGTCGTCGAATGCCGCCGCGACGAATCACCTCCCCGTCGACCGATGTTCGGCGTTTCCTGACGACCCGGACGGGACATCCGCCGCCTCACGTCGACCAGACGCCCGCACGGATGCGTCGTCTCAGCCCCCAGCAGCCATCGTCCCACCGAGCGGCGTGACGGCAGAACCGGCCTCACCTCGCGGCGCCAACTCTGCTGTCGGCGCTAAAACCACACCCACCGTGTCCCTCTCGTGGATGAATCGGGACGTCGACTCCTTGGTGAAGGCCGTGACCACCGCCGCGATGCTGGGCGTGGCGAGCTCGCTGCGTAAGCTGATGAGCCCTCAGCGAATGAACGCGGTCGACTCGACGCCCCAACGACGGTCGGTCACCATTGCGCCGCGGTCGGCCAACGTCACCGTTGACGCCACCGAGCTCGCCGGTGTCGCCTCGGCGGCTGCGACGGGGTCGTTGCGCGCCGCCGGCTCCGGCGCGGTGATGGACGTGGTCGTCGCCCCTGTGCTCCGCGTGGCCAACGCCGCCACCGACACACCGCACACGGCCAGCCCCCGGTGGACGGACTTGAGCTTTCGGCACGAATCGAGGACGGTCACGGCTGGCGTGTGGCTGCCGTCGCTGTTGTCGGCGAAAGCGGCGGGCACGTATCAGAGGGTTGTCTGCGCATTTCCCCTCTACGTGCTGGACGCAGAACGACTTCGCCGTCGGCAGTCATCGTCGACACCGGAGTCATCGTTAAGCGCCAGCATGATGGGGAGTCACTCACTCCACGAGGTCCTCCAGTTAGTCGCCGCTGCGGTGTGGTGTGGTCCGAGTGATCTGCTTCCGCCAGCGGCGCAGAATGCCATTCGCGAGGCTCGCATCGCGTCCTTAGCATCGCGACAGGCCGCGATCTGGGGAGAGTGCGCGTTGGTGTCGTCCTTCCACGCCTCATGTGAAGGGGGAGGGTGCGCAGGTGCAGGAACCTCGTGCCAGGTCACCATCGCGGCGCTCCCGCATAGCCCGTTCGCGGCGGGTAGCAATGGTGCGGGGGACATCGTGATCGGCGCCGTGGATATCGTGATTGTGGCGACCGATGCGGCCCCCGCGGCTGACGACGGCATGCGACCGGAGATGTGGTGGTGCGTCACCCACCAGCATCGCCCCGCAAATCTGCAGTTCCATCCGCGAAAGAGTGCGACTCCTACTCCTTGTGACGACACCCACCAAGGTAACACCTTGCTGCTCGCGGCGCAGCGTATTGCCACTTTGAGGTACGTTCAGCACTTGGTTCCCACGTTGCTCGGGCACCTTACCAAGGCAGCCGCGAGTGACGGTTCCGTGCAGCCAGACGATGGCGTCGATTCCGCGAAGCAAGCTCGAGCGGCGGCGAAGGCGGCGTTTTGTTTCTTGCTGCAAAGCGACGCTGCGGCTTTTATCCGTTGCGGTGATGCTCCGAGCACCGGTCAAGCCACTCCTCTGGGTTCCGCGATGATGCCGTCGCGCCCCCCCATCCCACTATTCGTTCGCTACCGCACGTCGCTTGTGGACTACCGATGCTTTCCTTTCGCGTCCGCCTTGCGACACGATGCCACCGTGCTGCGCTCGTTCCTCGGCGAGGTCGTTTCCCTCTGCAAGCCTGGGGATGAATACCTTCACACGCTATCCGGCGACTCTGGCCTCTTCACGCTCGGAGACGTGGGACCCGGGGCCGAGGCCATCGCACGACTGCCAGCCGCCTGCCGCTTTAAACTGTCAGTCGGTGAAGAAATCGTCCCCACCGTACGCTCATCACCGGCGTCAATCGCGGCACCGCAGACCGCGGAGAACGTCGGCGCCGTCGACTGCCGGCGCGAGGCGTCGGTCGACCTCGTCGCAGATGCGCGACTTTCTCAAGAAAAAGTGGCGCAGCTTCTGAGCACGGTGTTCAACGCATCCTCGGCACCCTCGTCGTCGCTCCTACAGGTATCCCGGGCAGCTGCGTCGATGGTGCGCCGTCCCGTGATTTTAGATGTGGACCTGTACACGCTCCCTCCGGCCTATGTGCGTCTGCTGGCGAGTGGCGCCCAAGAGGAGGAGAGCCCAGCCCTCGGTCGCAACGGACGCGTCCAACGAAGCATTCTCGAGCGAGAGGCGGCCTGGGGCATCGTCGCCCAAATCATGTCCACAATGCATCGCGACGTACCGCGAGAAGGAGCATCAGAACTGACAAACAACAACATGGTGCAGCCGAACAGCGGCTTGGCGTTACCGGCGGCACCTTCGGTGGTGGGCAGTTCGCACTCTTCCTCCTCCTCCCCGGTTGGCTTGAACGAGAAAACTGACTTCCCACTGATCAATTTGGCCACTTGCGCCGCGATGGAGTCCCGCGCGCTTCCCTCGTGGCTGCGATCGCACTGCGCTGCGGTGGCGGCCTCCTTCGTCACGCCTTTGGACGTTTGCATTGTGCGCTGCGTGCTGAGTCACCCGGAGGTGCTCGATCGCGCGCGGCTAATGTCGTCAGGCATGCCCGGAAGGCGCGGCGACGAAACCGCCTCCTGCAATGCCGAAGACCCGGAAGAAACGGATCAGCTCGCGGCCGTCATCGCAGAGTCCGTGTGCAGTCCCATGCTACGAACACGCATCGAGTTGCTCCGATTTCCCGTGGTTCACGAAGGGATGGTGCGAAAGACGAATTCGGCGATGATTCAGCCGCATCTCTTAGACTACCTTTTGACCTTCTCCGACCAAATTGCTCGCGGTCGAGGCGCCCTCGCGGACTCCCAACGCGCGGCCGCTTGGCACATCACACACTTGGGCGGCAGCGACGGGGTCTCTTTTGGTGACACCTCAGCCACTCCGTTGGCCTCGCGACCGGCGCAGCACGTGTCCCTGAGCTCGCAGCAGCAGACCGTGTCCAGCAGCAGCAGCGTCAACGTGCCGGTCGCCGCGTCAGATGCGACGTGTAAGGCGCCACGCCTCGCAGTGACAATCACATTTCCGGCGCCAGTTCACGTCACCCCAGCGCCACCGCCGACACCGGGAGGCCGTCCGCCCGTTGCGTCGCCGCCTCCACATTCCCAGGCCACGCGCTTTTCTGCGGCGTTGAGCGGCGCTCTGCGGCCGCCGGCGCTCCTTTCGGCTACGTTCGTCGCGTCCACCTTTGTCATTGCAAGAACGTCCACGAGTGGCAGCCCTTCCCGGGCATTGCTACCCGCCACCGCGGTTCACCGACTTTCCGCCGTCAGAATTTGGAGATCCACCGAGCCGATTGCCGGCGCCGGAGGTGTCGTTTTGGTCGCCGAGTTCTTCGATTCGCACGTTCCCTCCCCGAGCCACGGCGACTTCGAAGCGACGCCGGTGAATGCCAGAGGAGCCACGGTGGCTTTCTTGACTCAGGCTTTGACGGCCGCGACCTCGCAGCCGCCCCATCTGCTCCCACCCCTCCTCCATCCAACTGCGGCCTCGCTCACCGACGATCTCGCCGCGGCGATTGAATCGTCCATGGTGCAATTCGTGCAAGTGCGGCATCTGAAACGGATTGCTGACGAACAAATCGTTCCGGATGCTCAAGTCATTCCGGAGGGTTGGGGCGGGTACGAGCACGCTTCGCCACCGCCCGGCGTGGTGGCGCGTCGCGTTCTCGCCGCCGTCGACGGACAGCCCATGGCACCCGCTGAAAAGCGGAATCCTCCGGTGGGGAACGCTGCCGGTGCGATCTTGGCTCGGCGATCGTCCTTTTCGCGACCCGCCTCGACGTCGGCGGCGGGTGTGGGCGCATCGCTGATCGCACCGTCGCCGCGGGTGAACGTGAAGTTGACCGCCGCGTCGACGCTGCATACGTTGTCGACGCAACCACTCGGAGGAGCATCTGCGGTACCCACCCAACAAGGTAGTGGAGGTGTCGGAAGCCGGGGAGTTGACCGCCGGCTGTGGCTCCCGGGGAGGGCCGTGCTTCGCGTCAGCATCGGCGACCGCACAAGCTTCAACACATGCTTGTCGAGCATCGAGGACATGTTCGACCACTTTCAAGTCGTGGGCCGGAGAGGCTGCTTCATTATATCGGATGACGACGACCCCTCCGTCAACTACATCTTTCGAGTCGTCCACATCGTCCAGGAGCCCAAGGCCGGGAAACTGCGCGGGGGGCATCGCTCTCCTTTGGTCGCGTCGCTGCCTCCCGGTGTGTCAAGCGGGGACGACAGTACGTCGCTGATGTCGTCTGCGAGCGAATGGGATCCCAGCGCCATGGTGCCAGTGGCCGCCGCCGCCGCCGTCGCTCGATCCCCTTTGTCGCCGCTCACCGCGTCGTCGGGGAGCGTGGCGAGCGGGGCCGGGGTGGTGCTGAATTTCGACGCGCACCAAGAGGACGCAGCCTTGATGCGTTCGGCAGCGAGTCCGGTCGGGGTGCCTACCTCAACGGACGATGCAGAACTGGGGGGCCCTAACGACTTCCCGGCCCATGGTTGGTCAAAGAATGGCGACTTCGGTGGGGACTTACGCGTCGACTTATTTGCGGCCGTCGGAAGCGCCAAGCAACCGAAGATCAACAACGTTCTCAGCATGCTGGCGTCGTGTCTCTCGCTGGCTGCCAATCGTACCTTCAAGTCCCTGATTGCGGCGGCTCAGGACGTTCCATTCTTGGCTATGGACGTCGCAAGCGTGAAGCTGTTGTCCGTCACCCGATTGATCAGCGCCAAGCTGACGCTGGCAGCGATTGAGTTGCCCGGGGCGCTGCGCAAAGCTCTTCGTCATGCAGCAAGTGGCGACCCGATCAAGGGTGGGGGTGGCCACGCAAGGACCCATAAGTTCATGGCGACGTCCTCGCTGTTGTCGACCCCACCGCCGCTGTCTCGGCTGTTTTCGCACCTTGCCAGGGATTCGGCGACCATGATTGAGCTGCGCGACGCCACTTGGTCCATCCGCGGAGGTAGCCATGACTTTTTCCGCGGCAGCGGTTCGCCGGTACCTGGGCCCTCGCCGTCGTCGCGCCCCTCTGACGTGGATCCGTTCCGTTGCATTTATCACGGCGGCGATGGCCTCTCCATTCACGCGGGTCCTCAGTCGTCCTCAATCGGTGCGACGCAGCCGCTGCTCTTGCTGGTATTGGACCCCGTCGCGTCCCAGGCCTTGCAGCCGCCCCCGCTATCCAACCACCAGTCGCAAGGAGGTAGTAATAGTCGACCCCCCCTCTCCACGACCGCGACGTCATGCCCATTTCGCACGCCACCGGCCACGACGACGACAACGACGACACCAACTGTGCAATTCACGCTTCAAGTGCTGAGTTCCGCCTCGCTGCTCGAGACGCCCATGCCACGCGTCGAGCAAGCCCTGGTGGACTTCATGACGGTGCTGCGCCAACGAATGGACACGCTATTCCTCCAAGGAGTACTATCGGCCGCCGTCGTCGACGAAAATAACATCGACGACGCGTTCGACGCACTTCGATCGTTATCCTATTCACGGGTGTCGCCCCGGCCGAACGTCCGGGCCGTCATCTCTGACGGCTTAGATCTATTTGCGGGATCGACCCACGTCGCATCGGCATCCGTCGAGGCAGAAAACAGCAGCAGACCACCAAGCGGTTCTCCTCGGCGTGGGATGGGGGGAGCGTTGCCGCTGGCAGAGCACGCCGGCGCCTCCTCGATGATGGTCTACACGCCGCCGGTTCACGCCCTTCATGTTCGTGCCCCGCGACTGTTGAGCACGCTCCTTCTTGGATGGGCAGCGCAGCGCTTGATGTACGACATCCTGGTGCGGGGCGCCGCCGGAGCCGCCTTCAGTGCTCACGGCAACGCGACGGTGTCGGTGTTCATCAGTCAGCGGCGCCGATGGACGAACGCCTCCTCCTCCTCGGCGCCCACCGCGGGTACCAGTTTCCCACGATCACCCGGGGCAGAGCGGAGGACCCCGCCCACAAACGACAGCACTTCGATTCCCAACGCTCACAGCCCGACGCATCGCGGCCACCGCAACCGGGTCTCCCATTTCGTGTCAAGTGCGGACGAAGCATTCTTAGCCGAGGTCGACCGGTGCTTGGATCCGCACATTTTTGTGACGTTGCGGCTTCGAACGCGCGCGCACGGCACGAGGAGGGATCCCATCCCACACGGTGGCGACGCGCATCACCACGACGTGCTGCTTCCCACGACGTCGCTGCCGTGGATCGGGGAGCATGGCCGCCTATGTGCCGCTCGTTATTGGGATGCGGAAGGATTTGTCCACGCTGCGCCGACGATTTCACCGGACTCGGGCTTGAGATCCCTGGCAGAGAACAACGCCCGCTACTTCGACGATGGCGGTGGTGACGATCATTTCGCCTCAAGAGAGTATTTCGCGTCAGTGGCCCCTACCCACGACGGGGGACCTTCAGCTTTCCCGAGTGCGCCCGCCGAGAAGTCCGATTCGCAACCGCATATGTCGTCGGGGCCACCGACCGTTGCGATCCTGAAACTCTCATGTGAAGGCATCGATGGTGTCGCGTTCGACGCGCGGGACGTCCCTTCACTGACGGCCATATTGGAGGCGATCGTCGTCGAGGCTGCGGAGCGGTCCAACGTCCTTCGAAGCGTGTGGCTGCAAGGCATCGGTGTCCCCGTTCCCGCAGGATATGGCTGCCCACCCGCAATGATACCGGATGACGAGACACCAAGCCCCGCCGCCGCCGCCGCCGTTGCCGGCTCGGCGGCCCACTCGAAGGAGAGTGAGCTGGGCTCCTCCGCGGGCGCCGACGAGGCAGCCTCAAAGCCGTCACATCGATCCACGAGCGACCCATCTCTCCTAGACGATACCATCGGGGGTACCCTCCGACGGCGATGCATCGCTGGAAGTCCACTGACGCAGCTGCACTTGATGGAAGAAGTCGATTTGCATCCCATAGGCGGGGATCGTCGCCTGGTGACTGAACAGGCGGCCGTGCGCATCGCGCGACGGCTGCGCCGAGAGCAACAAGCCTTGCTGGCGGTGAGCACGAACCACACAGCCACGCGACCGTTGTGTCAGCAGCAGCCCCCACCTCCTCCTCGATTGCCCGCGGATGCGTTACCGCTCGTGCGCACTCGCTCTCGGGCCTCGCTCCTCACCTCCCGATGCGGGTCGTTGTTGGAGGCGGTGCTCGTCCGCATGCACAATCGACGAGGGTCGCTAACCGCAAGCGTTTCGGCGACGTCGAGCAGTGAGCTGCTGCAGGGATTGGCGGCGGCCTTGCTACAAGATGCCGAGGAGGCCATCACCCTGGCGCCCCAGTCGCTCATCGTGCGGAAGTCGTCGCAGTCGCAAATGGCGATGACGGACACAAGCATCCACCATTTGCCCCCGGCCATGCAGTCTCCCTCATTTCTGTCTGGCAGCTTTGCGACGAGGGGCGCGCCGCTGTCGTTGCCACCCTTGTGCCATCGTGCGCCCGCCGTCAATGACATGGCGCTCGAAAGTCTTCTCCCGCCCACGCACCACGCCTTGGCCGTTCAGAGCAGCAAGACCGTGTCGCCGGCCGTCTCGTCCTCCGCAGGACGGACCTCGTCAGCCGTCGCCGCGTCGGCGAGGTCTCGAGCCACGACGAACGCGGCCGCGGTCGGTTATCTGAGTCGTGCCGACTTGCGAAAGGAACTTTCCATTGTGTTGTCGGACCTCTCGCGCCTGATCGAACAGCTGGCCGCGCGCGGGGTGTTGCAACTCAGCGCCTCGTCCTCGCTCATGGCGACCAGCCCGTCCGGGGCGCCCCTTCCCATGATTGGCGGCACCCCTGGCCTGGCCCTCGATGCCGACTCGGTGGCCGATCCCCGTGGAGAGGCGCTGCGATATACCTTGAGGGTCGCCACGCAACTTCGCATGCGATACTCCGACGCCGTTTCATCGGGCTACGCGCGCACTATGGAGCGTGTGAACAGGATTTTGGTTCACAGTGCCGCACGCGCGTTGCACTGGGACGCGCTACAACGACTCCGAGAGCTATGGCCCTCGGCCGCCAGTAGCAAGGCATCGTCGAGCGCAATGGGCTCCAGCGGGGTGACGCCCGCCTCGGCCGTGCTAGCGCAGGTCACGTCGGCGTTGATTTGCGTCCATTTGCACTCTCGACTGTACTACGCGCTCCGCGTGCAGGACCTCAGTCTCAACACCGACGATCGACAGTTTCGCACCGACGCCATGGGACGAAACGTCAACCGAGGTGGGGGTGGTGGAATTGACCCCTCGTCGATGCTGCTGGGCGCGCTATCAGGTGCGGCCACGGCGGCGGCTGGGCCGCGGAACACGACGACGGCCTCGATGGAGCTTCGACGCCTTGTCAACGATGCGATGCGAAGTTATCAAAATTTCCTTCTGGCAAGCGACCCGGACCTTCGCGTGTTCCCGCTCGATCCTCTGCATCAAGAGTCGTCGCGCGTCGGCGAGATGCACCCGCTCGTGCAGGAGCGCCTTTGCTGGCGCTTTGGAAAAGTCCAAGATGGCCCGAAGGCCATTTCCTTCCGTCCGAACTTACTTTACTTTGTCAAGCCGTTGTACGCGGCGGCGGCCCCCCCGACGACCATGACGACCGCGAGCGCCGCCGCGCCTCCGTCCAAAATGGGAGCCGCTGCGGCGAGTTCGCCGGTGACTTCGCTGCCCCATTCACGGCAGGCGGTGTCGAAGACCGGCGGCCCGTCTCCCAGCAGCTTGTTGGAAAGCCCTGGACCGGAACTAATGACCTCCCATAGTGGTATGGTGAGTTTCACGTCGGCCGCGCCCGAGAAGTCAGTCGCAACGGCCGATAGCATGATGAGTTCGCCCAGCAAGCGCGAGCCCTCCAATAAGGGCATGCCCTATCATCACGGCAGCAGCAACGCGCCATCGTCGACGGATGCGTCGTTGAATCGAATGTCATCGTCGCAGCCCGTCGTTGGTTTTGTGCTCGTTGAACTTGGGTTTCAGTATGCCAATTACGCCCTGGACATTACGGTGGCGGACGGTGGGCTTCCCGTCGCGGCGGCGGGACAGCAAGCCAAATTGCTGCGTCACAAGCTTCACTTCGCGTCGTTTTTCTACGACGCCTTCGTCGCGCGCGTCGCCAGCACGGTGTCGAACCGCACGTCCGCCGTCTACGGGGAGCGTTACTACCACGCGGTGGCGGCCGCGCTCGTCCAGCTGTATCCGGAGCCCCCCAACCACAGCGTCAACTGCATTCTCGAAGTCCCTTCCAGCAGCCAGAAGGTTAAATCGCTGGCGGACTACCTTCGCGCGTCCGCGGCGTCTGCGGCGAGGGCAATGGGCATGCCCCCCACCGAAGAGCTGGAGGGTGGCGTCGGTGTCACGAGCACGTCGCTGGCGCGCCCGGTGTCGCCACCGGGTCAAGCCAGCCTGACCTACAACGTTGTCGCTTTTATGACCACCACCGCGAGCGACGCGCGGTTCTACATCATGCTCACCTCCACGCGCCCACCTGAATCTATCGTCGATGAGGCGCGCGCCAGACGGCACAGTGGGAAGCTGAAGGAGCTCGGGCACCGCGTGGAAGACGAATTGTTGCAGCAACTCCGGAAAGAAACGGCGGCTGCCAGCGGCCGAGCCTTGTGGCAGGCTGCGTTCGACAACATGGCCGCCGAACCGTCGCGCAAATGCGTGAATCTCATTTCCAGCCTCGTCGCTGACGACCTTGAAGTGCTTTTAGGTTTCGTCACCTCCGTAAAACTCACGGCGGACTTGGAAACGCTACGCACCGCGGATCGTCACGCGCAGATCGACTGGAGGGCCGCGGTCACCACTGGCCATATCGCGAAGCTTGCGAGTCGTATCGGGACTGGGGGCGCACCCATGGCGCTCCGGGCCCACGGCGCGACCGTCGCGCGGGGGTCTCAGGAGCTGTCATGGCGCGTTGCCGTGCGCCATGCTGCCCTTCTCGCACCGCGGCCTGCATCCCCGTCTCCCCCGTCGGCCAAGCAACCCCTTGCTTACATCGTCGTGAAGTCTGCCGACCATTTTGTGGTGGCGACGATCGGTCCCAAAGTGCGGCAACGCAATCTGGAGAATCGCCGCCGGACGCGGCGCATCGGGAATTCTGGTCGCTCCGCTGCAACGAGCAGCGACGATTGTCGCGAAGAATTGCGATCCACCGACGGTGGTGGAGAAGACGATCCACTCCACCACCACAGTGACATGCGACATGGCGCTGCTGCACGGCCTTCCACGGACGGCGCTGCCGCCCCATTCGACGACGACGGCTCGGAAGGGGCCGAGGACGACGTCGACGGTGAGGAGAAGGAGGAGGAGGACGACGACGACGCGTTTGGCGTTGAAAGGAGCGGCACTGATCTGTTCAGCAGCAGCTGGAGTGCCAGCAGTTGCCATCGGCCGCCACCGCCACCTGCCGGAACACCGCCCACGCGATGGTGTATTCGCGACATGGCTCTCTGCCGGCAGCGCCTCATGCACGGCACCCTCGACAGTGTCGGATTGAGAGTCGAGGAACGACGCACCGTGGATGAGCTCCTGGCAGGAATGTGGCAGTGCCTGTGGCTCAGCACGCTGCCGACATCAGCGGGCTCCTGATTGGTGAGGGGTTTTTGTTTTGCGTTTCATTTTTTAAAGAAAACCCTAGGGCAGGTTATTGGTTGGTCTTTCGTTCTTCGACAATGAAACACACAGCGACATGACGCTGGGGTCGGTTTGTGTTGGCTGTGGCATTTCGTGATCAGATAGTCCCTTCCGTGAGCGTTCCGAAATGACCGGCGTGGCGCCATCGTGTAAGAGACTCCCCGGCGCGGATGACGGCGTCGCGGTGTCCATGCCGTCACCGTCGGCTCCATCTCACGGAGCATCGTCGGCTGCACGGGCGCCGTCGGTAGCAACAAGGCGGTCCACTATTTGTCGTTTCTTCATCGCCCTGATCGTGTTTGTGGTCGTCTTTCAGGTCGTGCTCGTAGAGATGACCCTCATGGAGCCGAACGACGAGGCTCCTCCGCCAGTCGCATCGAACGCTGCGCCGACTCACACGGGAGGAAGAAAAGAACGTGGCGATGAACGTCCCTTGGATGAACCGAGCTCGCCGACGACAGGCCATCCCGTCCGAAAGACGGCAGCAGGCGGCAACCAAGCGAGCCGCCGGACGCCGTACCAAGAATGGTTCGCGTTGCCCCCGGGCTGGGCTTCCGCTGCAACGACGCCAGCCACCACCAGCTCGACCGTGAGAGCCCCTCGCCAGGCGACCCCGACGACAGTCGAGACTGCCGTTGTCGCCTCCGAACCACCCGCAGACTCGACCACCACGACGACTGCTTCTGACGCTTCGACCGGCGGGGCGGACGGTCGTAACGTGGTGCAAGGCGCACTTCCAGACGAAGAAGAAGGGCGCGGCAGTCGCGGGGCTGTTGGGGAATCGCGAGCGCCGCCAAACTCATCAACGGATGCGCAGCCACCATTGCCAGATAACACCGGTGCGGAGAGGTCGACGAAAATGGCTGATGCCGTTCTAGGCATTCCTACTTTTCCACCGTGGACTGGCACTCTAAATGCGGCTGACCTCTCCGCCACCAGCCTGGTGTTCCGAGAGCGCCTGTCGCGCACGGCCCTCGTCGTGCTCTGCTACAACCGCCCGACCCACCTCACCAACGCCCTGAAGAGTATCGAAAATGCGACGTGGTCCGACCACGTGACCAAGTTTGTGTCGCAGGATGGCGACGAGGTAGAGACACAAGCCGTCGCCATGTCCTTCGACGCGTTTCGCTACTTGAATCACCCCAGGACGCTCAGCGAGGAGTATGTCTCACCTTCGGGCGAAACGGTGCCGCGGCCGGGCACGCAATTCTTGGCCCAACACTACAAGTTCGCCTTGGACATGGTCTTCAACCACAGCAACAGTCGCAACGAGACGATGTCGGTGTCTGCCGCCGACGCGAGTAGCCGTGGCGTCATGGAAGGGTTTCGTGACGCTTCTCCTCGCACCACGGGGTTTGATTACGTCATTGTGTTGGAGGACGACATGATCGTCTCGAAGGACATCATCCCATGGTTCGTTTCCCTCGCGCCCCTGCTCGACCGAGACCCCTCACTCTGGTGTCTATCAAGCTGGAACGATAACGGCATGCCGCATTTGGAACTTCCCGCGGCTGGCGTCTTCCGGACGTCGTTCTTTCCCGGGCTTGGGTGGATGCTAAACAGGAAGACGTGGAAGGCTCTGTCGCCGGTGTGGCCAGCTGACAACTGGGACCACTGGATGCGCGCGACCTCGACCGCGCCGGCGGACGCCTTCCCGGGAGGCACGGTGCAGCCAATGACGGACAGTCAAGGCGGCTCCCAACTTCCCCAGGTCGCTCACGAACGCCGGCATTGCGTCTCGCCTTTTCTCAGCCGCAATCGCAACCGAGGCGATGAGGGCGCGACGGCCAACAAGGACTTCTTCGAAAAGTGGCTGAAGCGAGTCGTGTCGCGCGGGGATGGCAGCGCAGCTGGTGCCGGCGCCGGTGGTCTCCAGGGCGAAGTCGCGGAAGGGCTGTTTCTCGAATCCGACGAAGTGCTTGCGGCGCTCACCGAGCCGAGCTACGATGCGGCTATGGGGCGGCGGCTGGCGACGTGCACCGTCATCGTGTCCGCGGGCGGTCCCGCGGCGGGGTCCGACTGGTCCTATCGTCATGGCGAGGAGGAGGTCTCACGCCGCCGCGGCGATGTGGTGCCCGCTCCCGAGAGCCGCCCGTGCTTTTTGCTGCCGTACGAATCGGCCACGTTCAGCCAACTGGCGCGCAACCTTGACCTGCACCCGACGCCGCGGACACACTACAAGCATGTGACGTGGCTCCGGCGCCCGTCATTCGACGTTTACCTTGTTCACGCGGCACTGTCCCCTTTCGCCCGACCGTTCTCATGGTCAAGGAAGCCGGTTCCGTCGCTGCGGCCGACCATTGCGGAACGCGCCGGGGAGTCCTGCACCACGGTGTGTGGCCGGCTTGTTGAGACCGTCGACCATAAAGACCTCGACCCGACGTCCATTCCCATGTCGGCCGTCGCCGATTGCGATGGCTCGCAGTTCGACTTCATCAACTCCTGTGCGGTCCTGAGCGAATTTTTTGGAGCCGCGGCCTGCGGCGCGGGACGGTGCACTCAAGGATGGGGCCCTGACATTCCCAACGTGGAAGTACGTAGCGGGGTGGGGAGAGAGCCCAACTGCCTCATCACGGAGGAGGCGTCACGCTGCGACGCGTCGCACCCCGCCACCAAGCGACTCTGCCCGTGCGTGTTTCCCAACGGGGCGACTGCCTCGGCGAAGGAGGGGGAGGCGAGGGGGAGGGGGCGGCGGCGACCTGGGGAGGAAGGAGCGGCTCTGCGAGGAGGTGCAGCCAGCGCGCCAAAGTCGACGCAGCCGTTGCTGATCGCCGCGCAAAATAGCGGTTTGAGCTGTGATGAGGTGTGCGAGCAGGCGGCCGGCGCGGGGACGGCCCACGGAGAGGCATCCATGGTATGCGACCCCACGCTTGGCCACGTGGCGAACGACTGTGCGCTGCTCAAGAAGCTCTTTTCCTGTCAACAGTGCAGCGTCAACAGTGGAGGCGACTTACCAAATTTTGTGACGGCGCAGGAGGACGGCAACCACGGCCGGTGCCTCATCTTCCAGCCGCATGAGGCCGAGGAGCGGTTCACGTGCGATGGGCGGCATCCCCACACTCGAAGGCTGTGCCCTTGCGTGGCCAAAGGGTGATGCATGGCGGAGTGGCGAAGTCTTTTCCCCCTCCTTTGAACACTCGCGGAAGGCGACATTGACGGCAAGGACACAGTGGGGCACCCACACATGTACACCGTCACCCACGACGGTCGTCCTCGCGCTCACCTCTCGACAGTTGTCGTAAACCCCACACTGTTCACACTTGGTACTGACCTGTGTCCCCCCCGCCTGGGCCACGTCATCGTCCTTCCTACCAACCCCCGTTGCCTTTGGTTATCCACGAGGGGGAAAAAACCTCCTCGATTCGCTTTCTCCCTTTCTGCTTTCAAAAGATTGCAGCGACTATTCGCCTTCACCCCCTCGAATGCTGTCGTCCCTGCGTGAGTGGGCCTCCTCTCCCAGGGTGCAGGTGACGAGCGCCATCGCGGCCGCCGCGGCCGCGGGCATCGCAACTTTGGGGTTTTACTTGCGAACGCGAGCGGCGTATCAGCGCCTCGCCCACGACGTTCATCAGACGATCGAGCGATGGATGACTCTGAGGAATACAATCGAGGCCGTCAACGCGGATGAGTTTAGCCCGGGTGCGAGCAGCGGCAGCTCACCCGGCATCAATATTGTTCCGGGTCAACGCGTGCAGGTGATGGCCGCGTCCGAGGTTTCCAACAGCTCGCTTTGGGACGCGAAAAACACCGACTATTGCGGCTTCTTCGGCACGGTGTTCAAAGTGGATGCGGATGACGGGGACGTCGACGTACGCTTCGATGACGGCGTGACGATCACGTGCGACGTGAAACACCTTCGCGCCGTGTCGTTGAAGCAGCGCCAGCTGAAGGAGCAGTCGGACGACATGAATGACCGGATGTTGACCCTGCGTAAGCGTGTCGGCCCCCTCGATCGAGCCGCGCTCCTGTCTGGGGACATTCAGTCTTAACAAAAGCGGCCACAAGGGAACTTGGGGATGGGAAGGATGTGTCGAGGTTCCAGTACTCACTCGCTTTCTCTCTCTTCTCTTTGACGTCGCCACACACCCGCACATCCCGCCAGCGTCC
>ERZ1292633.1959-Hain-H41-02um-R1-1959-length-21508-cov-8_pt1 | contig 21508 bp, 21 predicted proteins | sample MGYA00564406_ERZ1292633 | MGnify/ENA primary metagenome ERZ1292633 (study PRJEB36523, sample SAMEA6512639) | groundwater metagenome | collected 2019-01-08 | study: AquaDiva: Metagenomics assemblies of 32 groundwater samples
TTGTTGAAGTAGACGGGTGGCAAAGGCTGCCCGTTTTTTTATTTTTTTTCCCCAATCTTTTTTTTGCGGTTGGGTCCCCCCCCCCCCCGGTTCTTTCGCAAGAGCTGAGAAGTCAATACCGAACAGAAGGGATTGACACTGTATTGCAATATTTTGGACCTGCTTTGAGCAAAGCAGGATTATCTGAAAGAGGTCGAAGAATTGATAACGTATTGATTGGTGGTGTCCTAACGGGGGTTGAAGTTAGGGTCTTAAAAACAGAAAAGGCTAAATTGCTGAAAACACTGAAGGAATTCGATACTGATTCAAATTTTAAGATTATCGATCGACCTGTTCCTAGGTACTATACATTTGCGCGCATATGTGTCCCTCGTGTTGTAGCGTTTGAATTTATTTGGAAACATATGCCAGAACTTGATCCTAGTCAAAGTCGGCCTCCTGTTGTTTCATCAACTTGTCCTCCGATAAGATATGATTGTTAGCGGACGAATGAGAAGGAGTCTTCATTATATCAACAGTTTCCAATTCGCAAAATAATATGAACCAAGAAAAGTGGTCATGGCAATGACGCCGAATAAAAATGCCCAATAATGCTTTTCTGTATCTTTTATAGAAAATTCAACCGTAATAATCAACATCATTTCACAACCCATTAGAAATGAATCCAAAAAAGCCATATACCAGTCATGTTCTTGGTAGGGGGAAAAATATCCTGATAAAATACCGATCATCACGCCAAGGATAGAAAACAAACGTCCTGAAAAATTGTATTTGTCTGGAAATGTTTCAGATAAAGAGTAATCAGCTAAAGAGTAGGCGATAATGCAATCAATGGTGTAAATTACGATTTCGAATGATTCTTTGTGGGCTGATATAGGAATATAATGACTGGCTGAATAATTGAACAAAAATAGTATGAATAATTTAATTCTATAAATTAAATCAGGTGTTTCTATTTCATTTTTTTTCAAAAAGCGTGTTACCGTGTCAAGTCCGTGTATCAATAAAAATCCAAACATGACACAACATAAAAAAATGAAAATTAAAAATTCGCCCTTAAAGCTGGGATAGAATTTTTTGTGTAAATTGTCGGCGTACTGGTACAGCGAATCTGTATTAAAAACAAGCCAATGTGTTATGCCGAATCCACTACTTATCGAATTAAGAATTCGAGACGCTTGTCCGCCCATGCGCCGAATAACAGGGAAAATTGAGTGCACTAATATGATGGAGAAGGCAGAAATCAATACCCAAAAATTAGGATCTAACTTAACCATAATGGCCATGCGAAAAGCCTTTGATTATAAGATATCAGACGTATGGTTAAGAAAAAGTGAAGCAGATCCAGCGTGCATATTATTCTTCTCTGTGTCTATAATTTGATCAAGATACGCAAATCAGAAAATTATGACCTGCTATATTGCTGCGGATCATGCAGGTTATGAATTAAAGCAACAAATTGTAGCCGACTATCCCGACATGATTAATTTAGGAACTGATTCTTCAGATCCTGTAGACTATCCCGATTTTGCACGAAAACTAGCGGATCAGATTAAAGAGGATGATTTTGGTATTTTAATTTGCGGTTCTGGTATTGGTATTTGCATGGCTGCGAATCGCTTCAAACACATCAGAGCAGCCAATTGTATTTCAATCGAAATGACCAAATTAGCAAGAGAACATAACAACGCCAATGTCCTTTGTTTGCCAGGTCGTTTATTATCAGCGTCAGAGGCTTTGTTGATAGTTGATACTTTTTTATCAACGCCTTTTTCGGCAGAATCGCGACATCAAAACCGTATTCAGAAAATGTCGCAACTGGTACCATAGGATAAGGAAACGGATAAATAGGTCTTCATGGAACAACGGTGGAATTTAGACGATTTACACAAAAATTATGATGAAGCATATGCAAATCTCGACAAAGCCCATCAAGAAGCCAAACTGTTTGCAGAAAAATATAAAACAAGTTTGGGAAATGATATTGATCAAGCCATTGCAGAATACGAAGCCATCCGTGAAAAAATTGAACGCACATCTTACTATTCAGGGCTTGATCACAGTACGCACATGAAAGATGCGAAAATCGCGCAACATTACGCCAAGATTCAAGAAAGAATTGCAGATATAAGTAAGGAACTTGTGTTTTTCACTTTGGCTATTAATAGGCTGTTTGAAACTCCAAAGAAATCTCGTTATTTAAATTGGATTACCCAGGTTCGTTTGATGAAAGATTATGAACTTTCAGAAGAATTGGAAGCATTTTTGTGTGACAAAGATCTGACCGCTCAAAATGCTTGGATAAGACTGTTCGAAGAGGTTTTATCGCATTTAGAATTTGGGTTTCAAGGAAAAACTGTTGGCCTTGAAAAAGTTCTAGAGGGAATGAGTAGTCATGATGGTATTGTTCGCAAAGCAGCGGCAGAATCTTTAAATAAAGGACTTGAAAGAGATTTGAAGTGGATTGTATATATTTTCAATACCCTGATACAAGACAAGACATTGACTGAAAAAAGACGTGGATTCACATCGCTGACACATTCACGGCATATCGCTAACCAAATTGAACCTGAAGTTGTAGAAACGTTATGTAGCGCTGTTAAGAAAAATTACGGTAATTTGGCACATCGCTGGTACAAGATGAAAGCAGCTTATTTGGATAAGGACAAAATTGAATATTGGGATAGAAATGCTCCTTTATTTGTGGATACAGATGTGACTATTCCTTACGCGCAAGCACAGAAAATTGTAGACAGCGCTTACCGTGAATTCTCTCCGACTTTGGCTGATATAGCCCATAAGTTTTTTGATAATCCATGGATTGACGTGCCTGCAAAAGACGACAAAAGATCAGGGGCTTTTTCTGCTGCCACAGTACCTTCAGCCCATCCTTATGTGCTTTTAAACTATCAGGATCGTATACGTGATGTGGCCACATTGGCCCATGAATTAGGACATGCTGTACATCAATATTTAGCACGTGATATGGGTGCTTTGGCGCAAGACGCACCTCTAACAATTGCAGAAACAGCTTCTGTTTTTGGGGAAATGCTGACTTTCAATTATCTGAAGCGTAGTGGTCAATATAATGTGCGCATGCTGTTGGCATCAAAAATAGATGACATGATCAACACAGTTGTTAGACAAATTGCCTTTTATGAATTTGAAAAAAAGGTACACGAGCATCGCGCTGAAAAAGGTGAATTGACGATAGCAGATTTTGCGCAACATTTTGTTGACACACAAAAAGAAGCGCTAGGCGATGCTGTCAATATCGATCCAATTTGTCAAAATTTTTGGGCCTATGTGAGCCATTTCTTTTGTGCACCTTTTTACGTATATGCCTATGCGTTTGGGGATTGCTTAGTGAACAGTTTGTTCATGGTATATCAAGATGCTGTCGATAAAAAAGAATTCGAAAAAAATTATATTGATCTGTTAAAAGCAGGTTCATCTAAGCCTTATCAAGAATTATTAAAACCATTTAATCTTGATCCTACTGATCCTGCATTTTGGGAAAAAGGGTTGTCTTTGATCACGAAGTTGATGGATGAATTAGAAAGTCTCGGATGATCGTATTATCCATCCTTGCCTACCCGGGGATGACAGGCTATGTGAAATAACTGATATTATTCCTCGTCATAAACTATAGGTTGATGGGAAACTGCCGGTTTTGCTGGCTCTGAACTACTAGAAGATGGTGAAATAGTCTCTGATTTTTTTGGTTCAGGTGCCTGACAGACCATGCCACAGCATTGAGTCGCAAAATTGTTACGTGTCATGGCCACTTTAATTCCATCAGCAGATAACTCAAAAGCAACCAGATCGTTTTCCATGGATACATCAGGGAAATGATTTGGCAAATCCATTTTGCAAAATTCTGCATGTAGACGAGATTTATCTTCTGTTAATTTTCGATCAACGGCATATTGAATCATCGGTCCTTTTCTTTTGATACCCAATTTTTTGTAGGGAAGTATTCCCTTCAAAATAAATTGTTCATCTGCCCGCGGTTGATCAGGAAGAGGTAGTGGAAGATTTGTGGCAACATAAGCCCCTAAACTTTTAGTTGCCAAATCTATCTGTTGTTTTATTTGATGCGTTTTATAAAATTTTATCAAGATCGGAATATGTGTTAGCAGAATGCCAGTAATCATGAGCACAACTGCCATTTCGACAAGCGAAAAAGCAGGCCAACGTCTCATCAGATTTTAACCCTGGCGGGCTTTGAAACGTGGATTCTTCTTGCAGATGACATACAGACGCCCTTTACGACGCACAATTTGACATGTTTTGTCACGTGTCTTCAGTGTTTTTAATGAATTTGCGATTTTCATGATTTGCTCCTTATAAATCCGCACTTATCCCATCCTACAACAAAACTTCCATCTTGTGTATACTGTCTCATGTCCTGCCTGACCAACCGCTTATGCCGCCGGTGATCTCTGCTGAAAAAACGCATGTGAATCCGCTTGAAGTTGTATCTCCATACAAACCCGCCGGAGACCAACCTGCAGCAATTCGTAAATTAGTTGATGGCCTCAATGCAGATGTGCACGATCAAGTACTTTTGGGTGTTACTGGTAGCGGCAAAACATTTACCATGGCAAAAGTTATCGAAGCCATACAAAAACCAACACTGATTATGGCTCCTAACAAAATTTTGGCGGCCCAGCTGTACGGGGAAATGAAAGATTTCTTTCCCAACAATGCCGTTGAGTATTTCGTTTCTTACTATGATTACTATCAACCAGAAGCCTACGTTGCGCGGACGGATACTTTTATCGAAAAGACTGCAGCGGTCAATGAGCAAATCGATCGTATGCGCCATAGTGCCACGCGTTCTTTGCTGGAACGGCGCGATGTGGTTGTGGTGGCAAGCGTATCTTGTATTTATGGTTTAGGTGGAATTGAGACCTATGCAGAAATGACATTATCATTGCACCGAGAACAATTAATTTCCATGCCCGAAATTACAAAAGTGTTGACGGCTATGCAGTATCACCGGAATGATATGAATTTTACGCGTGGTACATTTCGTATGCGCGGGGATATTCTGGATATTTTCCCTTCACATTTTGACGATACCGCCTGGCGCATTCGTTTTTTCGGGGATGAAATTGAAAGCATCGAAGAAATCGACTCCTTGTCTGGCAAGAAACACTTGTCGATGGAACGAATTACTGTTTTTCCAAATAGCCATTATGTGACCCCACAGCCTACTATGCAACGGGCGATTAAAGAAATTCGCAAAGATTTAGGAATCCGTCTGAAAGAATATCAAGAAGCCGGAAAACTGCTGGAATTTGAACGTCTGAAGCAACGTACGGAATATGATTTAGAAGCGATGGTGGCCACAGGATCTTGCGCAGGCATTGAAAATTATTCGCGGTATTTGACGGGGAAGGGGCCAGGAGAACCGCCACCTACATTATTCGAATATTTGTCGCATGATGCTTTGCTAATTATGGATGAGTCTCATATTGCTGTGCCTCAAATTCGGGCGATGTACCGGGGTGATCAGGCGCGTAAGGGGGTATTGGTTGAACATGGTTTTCGGTTGCCTTCAGCCAAAGATAATCGTCCTTTGCAGTTTGAAGAATGGGATACAATGCGTCCGCATACAATTTATGTGTCGGCTACACCTGCGCCTTACGAACTTGAAATTAGTCAAGGACATATTGTTGAACAAGTTGTGCGTCCCACAGGATTGGTTGATCCCATTTGCATCATTAAACCTTGTACTGATCAAATTGATGATTTGATTCACGAATGTCGCGTTACTATTGCCAAAGGGTTTCGTGTTTTAGCGACCACCTTGACCAAGAAAATGGCAGAGGCATTGACGGATTATTTGAAAGAATTAGGCATTAAGGTTCGGTATCTGCATTCTGAGATTGAAACGCTTGAACGTATCGAAATCATCCAAGATTTACGGCGCGGAGAATTTGATGTTTTGGTAGGTATTAACTTGCTTCGCGAAGGATTGGATCTTCCCGAAGTTGGCTTGGTTGCCATTTTGGATGCTGACAAAGCAGGTTTTTTAAGGTCAACATCTGCCTTGATTCAAACTATAGGCCGCGCGGCGCGCAATGTGGAGGGGTACGTCATTTTGTATGCCGATCGCATGACAACTGCTTTAGAAGCAGCTTTAGGTGAAACAGAACGCCGCCGCAACAAACAAATTATTTACAATCAAGAACAGGGGATCACCCCTACCACTGTCCTTAAGGATATTCGTGCCGGTTTAACCGACATGCGCCAGAAGAAATATGACGATAAATCGATGAATATGTTTGGCAACGAAAATAATGTTGAAAAACTACGCAAACTTATGAGCCGCGCGGCCGAGAAGCTGGACTTTGAAACGGCTGTGCAACTGAGAGATAGAATTAAGGAACTTGAGTTGGCAAAGATTTAGGCCTGTCTTCCCGGAAGTTAGAAAATATTTCGCGTAGCGATTAGATTTTTTTCTATCCGGGAAAACGGTCTATGACAAGTGCGCTGCCACATCAAATAGTGTCTGTTCTGACAACGCTGGACCGATCAGTTGGCAACCCATCGGAAGACCAGATTCAGCATAACCAAAAGGGAAAGTGATTGCCGGCAAGCCAGCCAAATTGACAGCTGTTGTGTATAAATCATTCAGATAAATAGACGTGTGATCTGTGGGAATTTCATCCAAAGCAAAAGCTGGCGTTGGCGTGGTTGGAGCTAAGACAAGATCCATTTTCTTAAACAAGTCTGTAAATGCCTGTCGTAAAATACTTTGAATTTTTTGTGCCCTTAAATAGTAGGCATCATAGTGACCTTTTGATAGGATATAAGTACCCATTAAAATACGACGTTTTACTTCATTACCAAATCCTTCTTGACGTGTTTTAGAAAACAATTCTTCGACAGATAAATTGCCCTCAGCACGGTGTCCAAAACGCACGCCGTCATAACGTGCCAAGTTCGATGAGGCTTCTGTTGGTGCAATGATGTAATAAACAGGTGTTGTTTCTTTCATCAGGGGAAAGTCAACATAGTGAATCGTAGCTCCGCCTTCTTCTAATTTTTTAATGGCTGCGTTCATCATTTTTTTGTTGTCCGCACTTAAGTCTTGCAAACATTCATTAAACACGGCCACATTTTTACCTTTAACATCAGATGTTAAATTTTGACTGTAAGAAGGTGTGGGTACATTCAAGGACGTGGCATCTTTTGGATCATGCCCCACCATAATTTCAAGAAGCAATGCTGTATCACGTACATCTTTTGCCATTGGGCCAGCTTGATCTAAAGACGAAGCAAAAGCGATCATGCCAAAACGTGAACACAAACCATATGTTGGCTTGATGCCGACAATGCCGCAAAAAGCAGCAGGCTGACGGATAGATCCTCCTGTATCAGAGCCCAAAGAACCAGCAGCTAAGTTTGCACCCACAGCAACAGCTGATCCACCTGAGGATCCTCCAGGAATAAGTTTTTTGCCATCAGTACGTTTAAGATGATTATAAGTTGGACCGAAGTGGCTGTACTGTGTCATCGATCCCATCGCAAATTCATCCATGTTGGTTTTGCCAATGCAAATCGCTCCTTCATCGAGAAGCCTTTGTGTAACAGTTGATTCATAAAAAGGGACAAAGTTTTCTAAGATTTTAGAAGCGGCCGTTGTACGAATGCCATTGGTACAATACAAATCTTTAAAGGCCAAAGGGATGCCTTCTAATCGACGTGCGGTGCCAGTGGCGTAACGCTTATCAGATTCTTGGGCTGCTTTTAGAGCTGATTCTGTACAAACAGTAATAAAAGCATTCAGTTCTTTTTGTTTTTCAATCTCATCCAGGTAAGCCTGAACAAGAGCTACAGATGTAATTTCTTTACTTCTCAGCTTTGATAGCAGCGTGCAAATTGTAGATTCAATCATTCGATCACCATTATTCAATTACTTTGGGGACACCAAAAAAGTTATGCTGCGGGTCAGGCGCATTGGCCATTAATTGGGAGCTGTAATCCGGAGATGGATTCACATCATCGCGTTCATCTACAAGATTTTCAGGTCTGTACAAAGGTATATCATCAGGGATAGGAATCTGATTTAATGCTTGCATCCAGTGCAAAATACCACCTAGTTCAGTCGCGAATTTTTCTATGTCTTCTTCAGTCATGCCAATTTTAGCAAGACCAGCGGCATAGCTAACTTCTTCTTTTGTGATGCTCATAGCATGTTGTGTGCCAAGCCTGTTACAAGAAGTGTAAAGCATGGATCATCCTAAATCAAACGCTTCAAGCTCAACCCCTTTGTCGTTAAATTGAAATTCTACGCCGCGCGAATCAAGCAATGGTTTTTTAAATGTCTTGCCCTGGTATTGTGCATACACCATACCTTCCAAGACAACCTCACTGCGTTTATCCTTCAGTGGAGCTTGCTCTAACTTGCTACCTGGCATGACATGAAATTCAAAAATTTGTAGCGAATTTTGATAGTCTCGTTCTAAGCCTACAGCCGTTCGATCTAAAATCTTTTTATAAAACTCATCACCTGACATTTTTTTGAATTCTTCTACATTTTTTTCGTCGTAAATAAGCACGACGTGGAATGGAATGACTGTTTTCCCGTTGGCTTCATCGGTTGCAGAGTAACGTATTGTCGATACCCACAATTTTGTTTTCCCAAAATTCAAAGCGCTACTGCAAGAGACACACATCAAAGCAAGAATCAAAAAAAACTGTCGCATAACCACCTGTTCTCTGGGAAGACGACCCTCGCATCTTATACATGATAAATGCCCGAAATCTTTATAGCAAATAAGTTGATGAGGGGGCAGTGGATCATAAGATTGAATTTAATTTCAAGGTCAGATTGTAACCTTAGCATAGACTATTAGACCATCGCTTACGCTTTTATAAATTCGGTACGGTTCTGCAATATGGCTGTATAACTGTTGGCAATCATCTTCGGTTCTTCCTCCAATCCAATAGCCAACAATTTTCCTTGAATTTGCCTTGTTCTTCGACAGAGTGCAACCCAAATCCAACAGGGGTTTTGTTTTGCTCCAACGAAAGTCCACGCTTCATCAAGCTTTAACACGTCATCAGATTGTGGAGGAAGCAAAGTTGATTCAAGAGGGGGTCTGCGTCTTTTTTTTCGCCACAAACAACTTTCACTCTGTCCTTCTTCATTTGTGAACATGTCCCTATCAACTTTTTTCTTTTGATCTACTGCCAAATAGATCCGTGCGGAGATATTCTAAGAATACTATATTCCTTTTTTTACCCCAACCATGGCGGGACGAAGGAGCTTACCGTGCATGGTATAGCCGGACTTAACTTCTTTTACAACGGTATTGGCCGGATGATCTCCTTCTTCAATTTCTAGCATAGCGTCATGCTTCTGAGGATCAAAAATCTCACCAATGCTAACAAACTTTTGAATATGATGACGCTCAAACGCATTTTGTATTTCTTTTTGCACCATTTCAATACCAACCACAATTGTCTTGGGATCAACATTTTGATGGATGCTTTGAAGGGCCATATCTAAGGTATCGGCTGCAGATAAAATATCTAAAGCAAATCGTTGTGCTCCAAATTTCAAAGCATCGGCACGTTCTTTTTCAAAACGCTGACGCATATTTTCCATCTCTGCCATCAACCGCAAATTACGATCTTCCAAAGTGGCCAATTTCTCTTCTAATGACGACGGAGAAATCTCTTCTGTTTTCTGAGTTTCTAATTGTTCCTCTTCAGTCATAACCCCCCCCCTATTTAATCTTTTTTTCCTTAAATAGAACATGCTCGCGTTTTACTGGATCGTACTTACGTACTTCCATTTTTTCTGGTTTTTTACGTGGATTACGCTTGGCAACATAAAAATACCCAGTGCCTGCAGTGCTTTCCAGTTTTATATCAATCGTCGTACTCTTCTTTGCCATATTTTTTTCTGTCATAAAGACCTATAATTACAATATCATAAGTTATAGGCGACTGATAAGGGGGGATCTATCGTTATCAAGTGTATAGCGGATGATCTTGATGCCATTACGCGAAAAATAGTACTGGTTCGCTGCGATTTAAATGTTCCATTGTCCGATAATCATCAGTTGCTTGATGATACACGTATCAAGGCTTTATACCCTCTAATCGATATGTGTCAACGACAGAAAGCAACTGTAATTTTAATGAGTCATTTTGGAAATCCGGCAGGGGCTGATCCTGCTTATTCGATCAAACAAATTGCTCCGTTTTTGCCTTGGCCTGTAACCATTCTTCCAGATTTAGCAAGACCTGCCAATGATGGTCAAATTTATCTTTTAGAAAATTTGCGGTTTTTCTCAGGCGAAAAAAATAAAGAGCATCATTTTGCGCAGCAATTAGCGCGTATGGGCGATGTCTATATCAATGAAGCTTTTTCTGTCTGTCACAGAGATCACGCCTCGATCACTGTTTTACCAAAATTATTACCAGCTTACGCCGGCCCACACTTAGCAAGAGAAATTGCTGTTATGAAACATATAGTCGATATGAAATCACATCCTATTATTTTTGTTGTGGGTGGCGCAAAAATTTCAACAAAAATGCCTTATTTAGCTCCCATCTTAAAACATATTGATTATATGATCGTGGGCGGCGCTTTTGTAAGCGCATTTTCTGACACTAATAATAGTGAAACTCAAAATTTACTAAAAGAATACCGTCGTAAAATCATCTTACCAAAAGATGTCGTACGTGATGATAATGGTGCAATCATGGATCTGGGGTCGGAAAGTATCCAGCAAAACTCAGAAATCATTCGTCATGCAAAACTAATTATATGGAATGGCGTTTTGGGTAAGGTTGAGAAAAAACCCTACGACAAAGCAACGCAAGCATTAGTGGATGCGATTCAGAAGAATCCTGCAGCGCACTTAGTTGTTGGTGGAGGAACTACAGCGGGTGTTATCAATCCTAATATGGCGCAACTGTATCATGTTTCTACAGGAGGCGGTGCATTTTTAGAGTATTATGCGTATCACAAACTCGTAGGCGTCAAAGCTTTAAGTCGACGCAAAAGATCAACATTCAGAGTATGACTAGGATTAACGGCACGGTAATAGCCTGTTATCTGTGACTCTCCCAATGCAAGATCACCCATAGCATCCAAAATTTTGTGGCGGGCCAATTCTTCAGAATAACGCAACCCTTCAGGATTTAAGATTTTACCGTCGTCAGACAAAACAATAGTGTTGGTAAAATCAGATCCCAGCGCCATTCCATTTTTTTTTAGATGCTGACCATCCTTGTAAAATCCAAAAGTTCTGGCCGGAGCAATTTCTTTTTCATAATCATCTTTTAAAGCATTGAATCTGAAATGCTGCTTTGGAAATGGTGCATCAACTATGACATCAAAAATCATTTCATCATGAGGCGTAAATTCTATCCATCCCCTTTCATTTTCGACTTTTATAGGTGTATCCCTGGCTACGCCCCTCACCATGGCGAACCCTTTGGTGTAGACAGGATTTCCGAAAATGATGCTCTTTAACGCATTATAAAATGGAAGAGCACTACCATCCATTAATGGAACTTCATTTCCACCAATTACTGTCACACTTAGTCTATCTATTCCAAAGGCGCTGCAGGCGGACAAAAGATGTTCCACGGTGCTAATATATGCCTCACCCTGTTTAATAGTTGTACACATATTGGTCGAAATAACATGATCCACATGGGCGCGCACACGCCCTTGCGGCAGTGTAAACCAAATACCAGGTTCTTCAGACAACCGCATATCCAGCATCACTTCTTGTCCGCTATGCCCGCCAATACCTTGAATGATCATAGTTTTTAATGATTAGGGCTTTATTTTGTTATAGAGGGTGAATGGTAAAGGAAAGGTGTAATTAATGAAATAGTACTGTCTCTATCAATCTTGATTTTTGGCCTACAGCCACAAGAGGCATAATTTCACGATCAAAATAAACATCAACACGACTGCCAAAACGGATAATACCAAAGATTTGTCCTTGAGTTACTTCATCCCCTACTTTTAAATCACAACGAATACGACGCGCAATCAGTCCTGCAATTTGGACAACAGCCATTTTCTGGCCATCTCCATATTCAATAACGATACTGTTGCGCTCATTCAAGTCACTGGCCTTGTCCATAGATGCATTGAAAAACTGCCCTGGGTGATACTGAATATCTATAACTTTTCCAGACACAGGAATCGCGTTGACGTGCACATCAAAGACATTTAGAAAAGTGCTTATTTTTGTTACAGGTTTTTTTACAAAAGGAATTTCTGGGGGGGGCAATGCCGATGTGATTGAAACAATTTTCCCCTCTGCCGCTGCAACAATAGCGCCTTCTGCTTTCGTCAAATAACGCTTTGGATTCCTGAAAAAATAAATCATCCAGACTGTTACCAATCCGCATTCGATACCAAATTTTGCATTGATATAATAAGCACCTATCGTCACGGCAATAGCCGGCAGAATAAACTTGAACCCGTCTTTATGAATCACCTAAACCACCATTATATCTTTCTTTTTCTGCTCTAAAAGCTCATCCGCTTTTGCACAATAATCATCAGTTAATTTTTGTATTTCTTTCTTAAATCGTTCTAAATCATCTTCTGAAAGATCGTGATCCTTTTCTAGCTTTTTTGCATGGTTAAGCGCATCGTGCCGACTACCACGAATGGACATACGACTTTCTTCTGCATATTTGGACGCTAGTTTCACCAACTCTTCCCGTCTTTCCTTGGTTAGTTCTGGGATAGCCATACGAATAATACACCCGTCCGGATTTGGACTTAAACCAAGAGGCGATTCACGAATTGCTTTCTCAACAGCTTTCACCGCATTTTTATCATAAACTTCCACAACCAGCATACGAGGCTCTGGCGTTGAAATGTTTCCCAATTGCTGTATTGGCGTCATAACACCATATACTTCAGCTTTAATTCGGTCCAATAGATTCACCGATACACGGCCAGTACGAAGACCTAAAAAAGCATTCTTCAAAGCATCTATAGCCTTGTCCATTCCTAGTTTTGTATCTTTCTTTAACTGCTCTAACATGATGACACCACTTGATTACCTTTATCACTTACTAGCGTGAATTGACAGCTTTTGGCAAGCACTGAAGAGATCGGATTTTGTTCAAACAAAGAAAAAACAACAATGGGCAACTTTTCTTTTTGTGCTATTTCAAAGGCTGTCATATCCATAACATTCAATCTTTCAGTCAAGGCCTGCTCATATGATACACGATCTAAATGTTTCGCATCGGTAAATTTTGCCGGATCTTTTGAAAAAATCCCAGAAAATTTTGTACCTTTCATGAGGACAGAACACATTAAAGATGCGGCCATAACGACACTGGCAGTATCTGTAGTGAAATAAGGACATCCTGTTCCACCAACACAAATAAGAATATGCCTCCCATGCAAAAGTTCTTTACCTTTTGCACTAGAAAACACATCACAAACAGAAGGGCAGGCCAAAGAGGAAAGAAGAATGCAAGGAACCCCCATACGATGAAACAAGTCACGCAAAGCTATACCATTCATAATGGTGCCAAGCATTCCCATCTGATCACTTGAAGCAGCATAAAGCCCAACGGCTTCCCCTTGTTTTCCCCGAAAAAGATTGCCACCACCAACGACAATGGCTATATCAACTCCGCTTTCATAAACACGTCCAATATCAGCAACTAACGCTTTCATAAAAACAGGATCGTAACCCATACCAGCTGCACCACCTAATGCTTCACCTGATATCTTAAGCAAAATGCGTTCGCGCATACTATATTCTATTGATCTGTACGATCCATTATAGTCAGTTTTTTCGTTTCTATTTGCTTTCGGTATAAAATAAACTGTTCAGCATACACATTGAAAAAAATGTTCAAACCAATTGAGCGATTGATTGCCTTTCGCTACTTTTTTTCACCCAAGAATGATGGTTTCATTTCTTTGATCAGCACTCTATCTTTTGTAGGCATTATGCTGGGCGTGGCTGCACTTATTATCGTCACTTCCGTCTTAAACGGTTTTCGAACTGAATTGATGCAGCAACTTATAGGTATTAAAGGCCATTTGCACATCTATCCCACAGGCCCAGTTAAAATGGAAAATCTACTTAAAAAGTTAGATGCGATGCCGGGCATTACAGGGGTGCTTCCCATTTCAGAAAATCCAACTATCATGTCGTCGCATGGTCGATTTAATGGCGTTATCGTATTTGGGCATGATCCCATACGCCTGCAAAATCACAAATATTTCAGCAGTAAGATCAAACAAGGATCTATTGCTGCCTTGAAAAAAGACGATACTGTTTTGGTGGGGATACGAATGGCCGAAGAATATGGTTTGCATATCGGCGATCAAATTGCCTTAATGCACCCCAGTCAGGACGAATCTGTTTTAGGCACTATCACGAAAGAACGTAATTTTACTGTGGTGGGTATCTTTGACCTGGGTATGCGCGAATACGATAAACGTTTCATTTTCACCAGCCTAGATAACGTACACAGTTTTTATGAAATGGGCCCTTCCCATATTGAGATTTTCACGAATCCACCAGAGCACATGGGCAAGAAAGTAGCAGCAGGATTGACAGATTTTAATGTGGAAGTTTTGGATTGGGAACACACAAACGCGCCCGCTTTAAAAGCCCTTAACATTGAAAAAAATGTGATGTTCATCGTTCTGACTTTAATCATCATGATCGCCGTTTTGAATATTGTTTCTAGCCTTGTGATGCTTGTAAAAGACAAAACAAAAGATATTGCAATTCTACGGACCATGGGAATGAGTCAACAATCAATTGGTAGAATCTTTTTAATCAACGGTATCACCATTGGCCTTTTTGGCACATTGTGCGGCTTTATCATTGGTGTTTTGTTCGTAGATAACATTGATACAATTCGTTTACTGATTGAACATATTTTAGGTACGCAATTATTTAGTGCGGAAGCTTACGGCATCAATCAATTGCCAGCTTTATTAGATTGGAAAGATGTCATCTTGGTGTGTGGCCTTAGTGTGTCATGCTCTATCTTTGCTTCCCTGTATCCATCCCTACGTGCTGCCCGCCTAGATCCTGTACAAATCTTGCGTTAACTTACTACTGTTGTTGTCAAGCATCCAAAAGAAATGAAAACAAGGCGGCAATTACGTTCAATCTTCATTTTTCAGATAGAATGGGAATAGAGAAAAATAAGCACTTTATGGTTATGTCTTTCATTCAAGAATCAGGTCTGCGCGGTTTTACACATCAGACCACAGATTTAGAAGCTCTTGATCAATTAACACGCACACAATCTATTTGCGGGTATATTGGCTATGATTTAACGGCAAAAAGCTTTCATGTGGGGAACTTAGTAACCATCATGTGGATGCGCTTGTTTCAACAATGCGGTCATACCGTCATTATTATTCTAGGTGGAGGCACATCTAAGATTGGAGATCCTTCTGGCCGGGATGAAACACGCCAACTGATGACCGACGAAATCATTGCTGAAAATCGCGCCAGCCTGGAAAAAACATTTGGGAAATACCTCAACAAAGACCAAACCATTATCCTAAACAATGATGAATGGTTGTCTGGCCTTGGGTACATCGATTTTCTTCGTGATATTGGTCCCCATTTTACCGTGAATCGTTTGCTGACATTTGAATCGATAAAATCTCGCCTAGATCGCGAACAGGCGCTCTCTTTTATCGAATTTAACTATCCTTTACTGCAGGCTTATGACTTTTATGTGTTGGCGCAAAAATACAATTGCATCCTTGAATTTGGCGGCTCTGACCAATGGGGTAATATCATTTGCGGCACAGAGTTGGTCAGACGCAAATTAGGCAAGCAAGTTTATGGCATGACATGTCCCCTAATCACAACGGCATCCGGTAAAAAGATGGGCAAAACAGCGCAAGGCGCGGTATGGCTTGATGCTGATTTGCTCACCCCTTTCGAGTTCTGGCAATTTTGGCGTAACACAGAAGATCTTGATGTAGGTCGGTTTTTGCGTTTATTCACAGAATTACCCATTGAAGAAATCCAGCAACTAGAACAATTGAAAGATGCTGATATTAATCAGGCTAAGAAAATTCTGGCCGACGAAGCTACAAAGTTATGCCATGGAGAGGCTGTTCTAGAAACCATTCATAAAAGTGCAAATGAGCTATTCTACGGCCAGGGACAAGACGTAGAATCGATTCCTCTTGTCACAATAACAGAACATGAAATGCGTTTAGATGATTTGCTTGTAGCCTCCGGGTTATGCGCCAGTAAAAGTGAAGCTAAAAAAGCTATCCAGAATCAAGGTATTAGAATCAACCGCACCCCACAAACCGATCCTTATGCAATAATTCAAATCACAGACAACGAAATGCTTGTATCGTACGGGAAGAAGAAAAATGCCAGAGTAAAAATTTTCGACGTCATCCCTGCATAGACCGGGATGACATGACGTAATTGTACAAAGATGGACCAGAAGAGGCGGGCACATGACAATCGATAATACCGCATTGATTTAATCCAAGCCATTTCACAAGTCGTCCTCGACCATCAATCACTGCTGAAATTCCATGATTGGTAGAACGCATCATTGGCATATTGTTTTCCAAACAGCGAATTTGATTCCACCTTAAATGCTGGTAAGGACCTGCAGACAAGCCAAACCAAGCATCATTACTGACCCCAATGATCCACTGCTCGTAATTAAATATGGTTTGAGGAAAAACACTTTCGTAACAAATAAGCGCATGTGCATTCGGCAATCCAACAGCTGACAAATCAAGAATCTGTTTTTTATGGCCAGGGGTAATGCCCATTTTCTGTTCTGTGATTAAGGGAATAATTTTATCGATGAAAGGAATGGGAATATACTCACCAAACGGAACCAGAAAACGTTTTTGGTATGTCGATCGTATGCCTGCTTTCTTATCCAAACAAGACAAAGATGTGCAAACACGATCTTGGTTGATAATATGAACATGCCCAACAATTAAGGGTACAGTTCCTGGTGTTAAGAAAGCTAACTCATTAATATCTTCGGTGAAATAAACCGGTAGAGCAGATTCTGGCCATAAAATAAAATCAAGTTTCTTTCCGGCAGGCTTATGAGATAAAGCGCGAAATGTTTCTACGTTTTCAGCAATTTTTTCTCTTTGCCATTTAAAATCTTGCTTGATACAAGGCTGCACAATTCGCCCATAAAGAGAGGTGAATTTTGTTGGTTTCTTTTGATACAGATAATGATCAACACATAAAAATCCTAATACAATAACTAAAATAACGCGCCATCGATTAGTCAGATAAAACATTTGACTGACCAGCAGCATAAACCAAGACAGCCCAAAAATTCCCCACCACCTTATGGATGACAAACAGAAGTCACCCGCGATAAAACCCATAGGATTCCAGGGGAAAAACAAAGGAGATAACGTCCGCAAAAAATCAAGCACAGCAAAAACTGATATCCACTTCAAGGTGAACAATCCTTCTCGCCACGGCAGGACCTTTAGGCGTAAAAGGTTTTGATAACGTGTCGCCAGCCAAATTGACAAGGGAAACTGCATTGCTAAACAAACAGCCAAAATACAACTTACAAATGGTTTAACAAAAGGCACAGAAGTATAGTCAAAAGCACTTCCTACCCAAAACAAACTGGTGGCATGATACGTCAATCCAAAACAATACACCAATATTAAGGGTTTTTGTGCGTAATGTAGAAGATATCCTAATATAGAAAATCCAAATAAAGTCAGCAGCGGCGCATACCAATGCAAGCAAACTTGCTGCATGTCAAAGGCATTAAAGCCACAACCAGCAATGAATCCCGCAATAAGACTTTGCCAATACATGTGCACATCCTCCTGCAAACTGTAACTGCCCAGACTATCTTCAAATCATGCCGTATTCCTCAGCGTTTGAAAAGCACCAAGCGCCAATGTACAATAACCAAGAGTTTTCTTCAGGTATTAGCCCTTCAAAATTTATATTTCTCACTCTATCCGCATTTTGTGCGTCATTGTCCTAATTGCGTGCGATAGTTTTCTATCGGTCTATGTCCCTAAGCAAGCAAAAATTTTGTTGAATGACACCTTGTCTGGAACAGTTGTTGTACTGTACGGCGTTGGGCTGTATGCCGCTCTGAAATTCATTAGTTCTAGCATGAAATATATTAATGATTTAATTTTCTTTCCTATCATTAACGACTGCGTTCGCATTTTTAAGTTTGCTGCCTGTAAACACATTGCACGCTTACCACTATTAGAAGTCGAAACAATTAATCCCGCTGTGATTGTCAGCCGGTTTTGGCGCATGTCGCTAAGCATGTATCGTGTGTTTAAAACATTATTAGCGCAAGTCATTCCCACGATTGTAAAATTTATTATTATTTTCTCCGCCTTATATAATCTAAAGATTTTAAATAATATCACTGTCTTGTTATCGATGATTGGCGTGTTATTCATCATTGGCACATTGTTCTACTATGCACGCTTAAAAAAACAATGCTGGGCTATGACCGATACCACCAATGCCATAGCGCAAGACTATTTAAATAACACGTATTGGCACAAATATTACTACAAAGCATTCACAGAATTTTTGGGTGGTTATTTTCAAAAAGAAGCTGCCATTTGGCAAATACAAAATGTATGGTTAAACCTGGTGTTCCTGTCGTTTGAGTTCACAGTCTTTTTGTTTTCATGCTGCATTTTGTACGCAACCTTTACCAAAATTCAAAGCGGAATCTTATCGGCCGGCGACTTCATTATGGTGGAAGGATATTTGATTGCCTTATTAATTCCTCTACGTGAATTATTTACAGAGATTCGTGCCATTGTAGATACACGCATTGATTTAGAGTCTATACAAGCATTATTCAAGAATCCAGTGGAAACACGTCATTCCGTTGCAAAGCTGACAGCTACGGATGTTTTGGAAATCACACATGTCAGTTTTGGGTATTCAATGCATCCTAACGTTATCAAAGATTTTTCACTGAATTTAAAAAAGACAGATCGCCTTCTTATTACGGGTTCAAATGGATCTGGAAAAACAACTTTGTGTCACTTGATTTTAGGCCTATTACCTCCATCTCAAGGGAAGATTTTTTGGCGTGGAAACCCTGTTCATACAACCCCATTTGACTTGTTGGCACACGACATAATGTATATATCGGGACAACATCCATTTTTAGACCAAACTATAGAAATGCATCTAACTTTTGGTAGGAACATTGAAACAAAAGCACTTCAAAATGCTTTGCTTAAAGTAGGACTGTCTGTTTCTATTCAGAAAAAAATAAAAGAGCTATCTTTAGGCGAACGTCAAAAAATTCTATTGGCACGCGCTTTGCTTGTCAAACCAAAAATTCTTATTTTGGATGAAGCACTTTTCATGATTGACGCTAAAAGCCAAGATATAATCTTAAAACAGTTTGATACATGCATCGATATTTTAATTGTTGTCTCCCATCAGCAGCAATTAGCAATTACGTTTACCCACCAAGTAAATTTAAATTCCCGGTAAATAACGTCTGGTATTTGTAACCGGTATACCAGAATCCAGGATCTGGAAAAACAATTTTGAATCTTTACAGCATGGTTTAATTTCGCCAATCACCATATCTCGATTTACTTCTCTGCCAACATGTAAAGTATTGGGAATCTTTACAAGCCCTGAATAAACAGTTTCATAGGTTGATCTGCATTGCTTAGTATTATGAGTAATCACAACTGTATACATATTTAAATTTCCCGTGCTGTTTGGAGCAATAATTTTTTTGATCACACCACCATTCGCAGGACGGACATACCGTTCATTGTGGGTATTGAAAATTTCAATCCGGTTATTTTTTGCATCAACCCGAAATTTACGCCCTTGATTATTAACGGGCCAAGTGAAACAAGGCCTTGTTCCACAACAATTTTGTGACATCATGGATTGTTTGATGCTGGCTTTCTTTTTGACCCCACTTAATGTTGCATTAATTAACGCAGCCCCAATACCAAGACCTCCCGTCGCTAATCCCAATAATGGCAAAGCTGTACTTTTCAAAAACGCACCACCACTTCCTCCTTGTCTAGCATTTATTACTTCAGAGCGTGTAACAATTGGAGGTAAAGTAGGATCAGACGGATCAAAATCGGGAGAATCACCTCCTCCTGCGAATTGAGTCCAAGAATTAGCTGTAGGGTTTCGATGTCCACCTGGTAATCGACCTCCTGCACCTGCACCTGGCACACGAGATATTGACGAAGAATCACCACCATTTCCTGAACCGGTAGGTGCTGCGAAAGCCATACGTGGACGCAAAGCTGCCAACATACCACCCGCTGCAATTATGGGCAAAAATATTTTCCCAAGACCTTTTCGTTTCACAACAACATGAGCAGTCCTTGGAATACTATTAACTTTTGGGCCGGGATAATCTTCTTGATCATAAATATCTAAATTATCTCGGTCCCGCTCTATGGCATTTGGTAAAGGTAGATCTTCATTAACTTCGCTACCACGTTCGAAAAACTCTCTTTTATGAACATGAAGACGATGTCCTTTTGTTATACGATAAGGAGGTCGTAATTGGTTGATCAAAATTAGTTCATCTTTTGTCATGCCATAAAACTTTGCGATACTTTCTACTGTCTCACCAATACCCGCATAGTGATGTTGGAACATGCGCTTTGTATACTGAATATCGCTGGCAACTTGTTGTGCACAACCATCTAATGTCAACAAAGCTAAGGTGATTTTACACAATAAAGCTTTTTGACCAAGCGATGACATAAACAAATGATAACGAGGGTCTCATATTTATGGTGACATTAATTAAAATTTAATACAATTTTCTGTCGCGTGTTCCACACATGGCACTTGCAAACCATCAAATGTAATAGAACATTCAGCAATATTGATCCATCCCTTCTCCGCCGTCACCGGTCCAGAATAAATAGCATGCCCTTTCTCTTTCAGTTTATTGGCGAAATGGGGATCAAATTCTTCCAAGCATTCCGTCGTCTTTTTACAGCATTGAATGATATTACATAATTTTTCTTTTGATGTAATGGGCGGCAGTGGCTTCACACAAATTTCGTTCACCGATGTAACATGCGCATCTTTAACATCAACGGATAACAATTTACAATTCGCAACATCAGAACGCGACACTTTGTGCATCATGCAGTGATTCTGATGATGGCATGGCGCATGCGGTTCTGGGTACGGAAACGACATCGTTGGCGATGAACAAGGTTGATGATGTGGCGGTGGGCAGTGATGGTGCGCACAGAGATCTTTTTGTGTATTTGTTAAGACGACAGAACCACAAAGATAGCAATAATCGTTATAAACATCAACGATCAACTCTATTGTCCCATTACAGTGATAATCTTCTGCACGTATATTCGCAAAAAATACACCCTGAAATTGATGCGCACAAAATTCTTGTGCAAATTCAAACTGACACCCATCATGCCTGAATAATTTGATAGAGATAACACGTTTATATTGATCCTTAATTT
>ERZ1292633.1961-Hain-H41-02um-R1-1961-length-21491-cov-47_pt1 | contig 21491 bp, 25 predicted proteins | sample MGYA00564406_ERZ1292633 | MGnify/ENA primary metagenome ERZ1292633 (study PRJEB36523, sample SAMEA6512639) | groundwater metagenome | collected 2019-01-08 | study: AquaDiva: Metagenomics assemblies of 32 groundwater samples
GCGCGCCCGCCGCTATTCGCTGGTTACCACCGATATTGCGTATGATCCAAAATCATCATCGCGCTCGCGGTATATCTAGCATCTCTCTTTGCCGCCAATACGCTCGGTCTCAAAATAATGCCGTTTATACTCGGTCTTCATGTATCAGTCGCAGTCTTTTCATTCCCGTTCGTATTTCTTACTACAGATGTGATCGGCGAGGTGTATGGCAAGCGGATGGCGAAGCTTTTCGTGCTTGCCGGTTTTATCGCGACGTCCCTGTTCGTACTCTACTCATTTATTTCGCTCGCGCTCCCATGGGATCCGGCGGGCGAGTGGGTGCATGCAAGCTACAACACGGTTTTCGGGATTTCTTTGCGCATAGCGATCGCATCGCTCGTCGCTTTTGCTATTGCCGAATACCAAGACGTCATCTCATTCTTTTTCTTCCGCAAATGGTTCGGTGAGACGAATTTTTGGATTCGTTCAAATCTCTCCAATCTGTGGTCGCAATTCCTAGATACGGTTCTTTTCATGGTAATCGCATTTGCCGGCGTGTACCCGACACCCGTATTGATACGCATCATCATCTCGTGGTGGCTTTTCAAGGTGACCATGGGCTTCCTCTACACACCGCTCTCATACTTCGCTCTGCGTTTCCTTCGTACCGAGCAGGTGTAGAATAGATACATGGCTGTCGATAACCAAGAACGAATTCCGCAGATCGAAAATATCAATGCGGGATATGTGGTCATTCGCGATGCAAAAAACGCCTTTCAGTCCGGCGATACGAGACAGGCTTTCAGGCAGATAGGAGCATTGCAAAATACACGTGCGTTGATAGAGAATAATCTTCCTACAGTTAGCAAAAAAACGCCGAACGGTTTTTATAGCCCCACCCATATGATGGCCAACGCCATGAAGCTCGCTGAGCAAGTTGCGAAGCAACAGGATTCTAAGGAAGTTCATAAAGGAGTAACCGCAACAGATCAAGCAATGAGACTCATGTCTGCTGGTACGTATGAGAAGGAAAGAAAAGTGCATGATGCACTTGGCGGGGGGATCAGATATCGGAAGTTTCAGTTATCCAACTTAGTAGAGATTCCAGCTAAATGGAAACAAACGCAAGAAGGCAAAGATTTTCTCAACACATTTAAATCTTTCGTTGACCGCAGAAAACAAGGAGCTGCCGTCGACAAATCTGACGCAGAATCGGTAAACAAAATGATGCAACTCACCAGTCGCTCATATCAAGATATTCGGGTTCCTCAGGAGAAACAAGATCAGGCTCCCTTTGCGCGTGAATTGATCCTAATCAATCTTGAGCTACTACGGTTGGAGGTTGACGCGCATATGGGCAAACAAATGCCACCAATCCCTGAGCGAATCGATTTGCTCCGACTGATCCGAGGACTCTATAATTACAATGAGGAAGCAGAAATGGAACACCAGATACGACCTAGCGCCCAGTATGTGGGTCTCCCAGAAGTGGTTGAGCAACCAAGGCAACTGAAAACATAGCATTCATGGATATTCGAGCTGTCCGGACTAGCATTTTTAGAGAGAACGAAAACATTGTCGAGTTCATTAAAAAGCACATTCCCAAGTTAAAAAACGACTCAGTGCTCGCTGTCACTTCGAAGATAGTCGCGCTTTCTGAGGGGAGGACGGCGCATGTACGCAATCGCGGAGAAAAGGAAGAGTTGATTAGAAAAGAAAGCACGTGGGCGATTCAAACGCATCCGGAGTGGTGGTGGACGGAAAAGGACGGTGCGCTACTCGTGAACGCGGGGATAGACGATTCGAATTCTGATGGAAAACTCGTGTTATTGCCGAGAGACAGTTTTAGTTCGGCAAGCAGACTCAGAGCAAAGTTCAAGAAGCACTACGGGATCAAAAAGCTTGGTATCGTCATTACCGACAGCCGTATTTCGCCGATGCGCGCGGGCGTGACGGGGATTGCGATAGGCTATGCCGGTTTTCGTGGCGTGAGAGATTATCGCGGAAAACCCGACATCTTCGGAAGAAAACTTAAAGTTACTATGACGAATATCGCGGACTCGCTTGCGACGGTTGCAGTACTCGTTATGGGCGAGGGGGGCGAGCGCCAACCGCTTGCAATCATCGAAGATGCTCCGGTCGAATTTGTCGAGAAAGTAAATAGTAAGGAAGTCCAAATTTCCCCGAAAGACGATATGTACGCTCCGCTTTTCAGGAGCGTTTTAGGAAGTAAAAAGTCCCGCCTAGGATGAGCGGTTGTCGATTTGAATGTCGGATCTAGCGCGGATTCTTTCATTATTGAAGAAGATGTCCACAGGCTGGTAGTATTGCAATATTACTAGTAGTATTGTAGTATCCGTCGAATGGATAAGATCGTCTACAAAAAGATTCCCATAGATCAGAATATCACGAAACGGGCTCGACTCTTGGGGTTGGCCGGAGATGAAACGCGCATACGAATTCTCTGCTTCATGTTTGAGTACGGCGAGGCGTGCGTGTCGGATATTGCAGAGAGTCTAGATATGAACATCAACACGATCTCGCACCATCTTCGTATGATGAAAGATAACGGAATGTTTACATCGGAGAGGATGGGGACCAATATTTGCTACAAGCTTGTGCGCGACGAGTTTGTAAACAATCTTGAAAAGGTCATTTGCGCATAACGGCGCGCATAATTATTAGATTATCCACTTATTGAAATAATCATATGAAAAACGTAACAATCTATTCAACGCCAACCTGTCATTTCTGCCATGCGGCTAAAGAATTTTTCAAGGAACACGATATTGCCTTCACTGATTATAATGTTTCGGAGGATTCTTCTAAACGAGATGAGATGATTCAGAAAAGCGGACAGATGGGTGTTCCGGTTATTTTTGTCGATAATCCCTCGGGACAAGCCGACATGGTAACTGGTTTTGACGAGCCTAAGCTGAGGGAGCTATTGGGGATTAAATAAATCATGATTGGACTTACCATTTCATCATTTTTTGCCGGACTTCTCACCTTCTTGGCACCATGCACATTACCATTAGTGCCGGGATACTTGGCATTTATTAGTGGAACGGGCATTGACGAGCGTGAGAGAAGCCGAGGCAAAATTTTTTGGAATGGGGTGGCGTTTATCGTTGGGTTTAGTCTCGTTTTCATTTTACTTGGGACTATTGCCGGACTTATTGGTCAAGCATTTGCTCCATACCAAGTATGGCTTTCGCGCATCGCAGGCGTCTCTATTATTGTTTTTGGATTGTTCATGATTGGAGTTTTGAAAATCCCTTTACTCAATAAAGAGCAACATTTGAGAGTTCCAGACATTTTCAAGCGAGGAAATTTATTTGGGTCATTTTTATTCGGCAGTGCCTTCTCTCTTGGGTGGACTCCTTGTGTTGGCCCGATACTAGGTTCTATCCTCCTGCTCGCAAGCACTTCTACGACGGCTTTGTCCGGTGCATTCCTTTTAGGAACTTTCTCGCTCGGACTTGCTGTGCCATTTCTCCTTATCGCTTTTAGTATAAGTAAGGCAGAGGCGTATCTAGGAAAAATATCAAAGTATCTCAATATCGTTTCTGTGGTTGGAGGTATATTTCTGATTATTCTCGGGACATTGGTGCTCACGAACAAGATGCCTATATTTTTGGCATGGAGTTATCACTTACTCCAGTTTATTCATTACGACCGTTTAATAGAGTATTTATAAATTAGTAATTAAATAAAAAACATGAAAAACAATACTTATGAAAAAGGCGCATCAAATATTATTATCGCTATTGTTGTTGTCGTTGCTGTTATCGGTATCGCTGTTTATGCGACACAGGGAGGAAATAAGCCGAGCGACATTAAAGCATCTTCTGTCTCAAGAGGAGAGTCTGCTAAACAGGTTGCTCCCGATTTTTCGCTCGACAAACTCGGTGGAGGAACCATTACTTTGGCCGAGTATAAAGGACGAAAGCCAGTTGTGCTCGGCTTCTTTGCAACCTGGTGCCCAAACTGCAAGCGGGATATGCCACATCTGAATACGCTTTATGAGAAATACAAAGATCAGGTTGAAGTTATAGGCATAGATCTCCAAGAAAACCACAGCGTTGTCCAAAAATTCATCACCGAGAAAGGAATCACTTTCCCGATTGCTTTTGATGCGAATGGAGAGGCCAGCCGCGTGTACGGAGTCAGATATACCAATTTCCACGTACTGATTGATATAGATGGAAATGTTGTCAAATCTATTCCGGGAGATATTAGCGAGTCGGATATCACAGCACTATTCAATTAAGAATATATTTATGGGAAAAACAATCAATCAAAATCAGCAAATAGTTTACACCTGCAGCGAGTGCAGGATGAAATATCATGACGAAGCGACCGCCAAGAAATGTGAAAATTGGTGCAAGAGAAATAAAAGCTGCAATTTGGATATCATAAAGTTTGCAATCAAGGAAGAGGAGCATTAAAACATATGAAGTCAAAAGAAATTCTAAAATTAGTCGGTGTTCCAGTTGTTGTTGCGTCATTGTGCTGTCTAACGCCAATTATTGTTGTTCTGTTTGGGCTTGGATCAGTTGCAATCGCTGGGTCACTTGCTGATTCTTTGTATGGAGACTACAAGTGGGTATTTCGCCTTGCGGGCATAATTCTTTTGGGGTTATCTGTATTCACCTATATCCGAAGGCAGAAAGGAATATGCACGTTTGATGAAGCGAAAAAGCGACGGAATGAAATTTTCAATATCATTGCTGTGGCGTTCACTGTCGGAATCGTCGGATATTTTGTATGGCTTTACGTGATTTTAGAGTATGCAGGAAAATTCTTGAATATTTGGTCATAAATTTATGGAAACAAACATGAATCAAATCAAAATTATACTAGTAATCATCGCTCTTCTGGGAATCGGAGTTTTTTGGTATCTCGGAAAGAATACTCAAAATACAAGTCCAGAAATAAATGTTTCGGGCGACAGTTCACCAAAAGACTTCGCTTTCAAGAGCAAGGGTTTGAGTACTAACACAGCCAAAGCTTCCATACCGCTTGATAAGGTTCTCGACGGAGGTCCCGGCAAAGACGGCATTCCAGCACTCACTAATCCGAAGTTTGTCGATATAAAAGCCGCGGAGAAAAATACCAAAGATGACATGGATGGGATAGTTGTTTTGGTAGGAAATTCGGCAAAATTTTATCCCTACAGCATCATGGTTTGGCACGAAATCGTTAACGATGTTGTTGGAAACAAGCCGCTCGTCATTACCTTTTGTCCTCTGTGCGGATCGGCCATTGTTTTTGACACAGCAGATCAGTTTGGCGTTTCCGGCAAGCTCTACGAATCAAATCTCTTGATGTATGACAAAAAGACGGAGTCTCTTTGGTCGCAATCTATAGGTACTGCCGTTGTCGGCGACAGAACTGAAGAAAAACTCAACGTGTATTCATCACAAGTGCTGTCATTCAAAACATTTAAAGAGAAGTGGCCGAATGGTCAAGTATTAAGCACCGATACCGGCTATGGCAGAAATTATGACCTCTATCCTTATGGAGACTATGACAGTAATGATGATATTTCCTTCCCAATTTCTGTCAAAGATAATCGTCTACCGCCGAAAGAAATCATGTATGTGGTTAATGCACATGACCGATCTGTCGCATTTCAAGTAAGTGGACTCGGCGCAACGCCCGTTTCTGTTGGCGTCGATGATCAAAAAGTTACCGCGGCTATAGTTCTCGGAGAGATTGTGGTTAAAGATTCTTCTGGGAAAGTCTTACCCGGATATCACGAAATGTGGTTCTCTTGGGCAATTCACCACCAGGAAGACGGTATTGTCTGGAAAAAATAGTTATGGACAAAAACTGCGACATCACTGGCATCCGGCTTCCGAGGTCGATCGGAATACTTAGATGATTAATTAATAACTAACCAAAAAATATGAATAAAGAATATAAATGTGCAATGTGCGGTTCGGTATCAAAAGATGCTCCGGGGACGTGTTGCGGAGCTGAAAGAAAAGAAGTTGCTTCTAATGTATGTGTAGCGTGCCAAATTGGCAATGGAGAGCACACTCACGAGTCAATGGAAAAGAAAAATGAAAATACGTGCGAGAGTTGCGGTCACGAGCATAAAGAAGACGGAAAATGTGATTGCGGATGTAAGACGTAAGTGTAATTACGATAAGCGTATATAACGCTCTGCTTTTCAGACGCCTGCCTGCGCATGCGGGGCAGGCAGGCGCGTTAGGAAGTAAAAAGTCCCGCCGAGTATAAGTATCAATCCGGAGAACCACGTCCAAATGCTATCAGTGCCATAATTCGAACCAGACTTGTAAACGGTGGCAAGTTGCCCCGCATTGGTCGTTGTTGGAATAGAGTCTGGTGCAGAGATAGGTTTCCCCGGTGTGGTGACGGATGAATTCGCACTCGCAAAAACTTCGGGTGCGGGTTGTGTTGGCGGTGTTGCGGTTGCAGTCCTATCAGTTGGCGTGGCAGTAAACGCGATTGGTGCTGGTCGCGCGAACCTGCCAAGTATATCGTTCCACGGTTTCGCTAAAACTCCGGGTATCGCATAAGCGGTAGCCCACACACGCGTATCGACGCTTACACTCATGGGTTCGACACCGCCGTCCTCTTGCTGGAGAACGCCAAGATATTCGAGAGGCGTGAGTCCGCTCTTTTTCCAATCAGCCGGAGTTTCTTTGAGCGACGCAATTGCTTGCAAGACCCAGCTTAGCGAGAAGCTGTTGGAACCGAAGATTCCAGAGTCGTTTTGATTTCGATGCAGGAATTCTTTAGCTTTTTCGACAGCCTCGGGCGCTCCGGCGTGCGAGGGAAAAAGTTGGAGCGCTTGGATCGCCGCCGCTGTCAGATCCGTGCTTCCTTCCCACGAGCCGTTTGGTTTTTGTTTGAAGAGAATGAACGAGACGATAGTTTTCACTATGTTATCGTCCTTAGTGTATCCTGCGTGGATAAGCGGAAAGATAGCGAAGATGTCGTCATTCACAAGCGACGCGTCGCCTACCTGCACTCCGTCGAAAGCAGACACTATCGGCGTGATGTAATCGATTTTCGTTTCCGAATACGGATTGATGCCGAGTGCCATGAGCGCCATTGCGTGCCGTTCGTAATCTGTCACACTCGATAGTTCCAGTTTTGCATCAAATAGGTAGAGACGCAGTTTCTGACTCGCCGTCTTACACGAGTCGTTGCATGTCGCAGTATCCGTCGCACCAAAAGCGATAGCGGCCCAGTCGGTCAAAAGCGCGGATGCAAAAGATCCGTCGCTGTTTTGGCGTTTTGAGAGAAAGTCCAAAGCAGAATACACATCAAATTTGCGCCCTTTGAGGTATTCTCCTCCGCCGGATTGAGATGAGACTGCATTTGCACTATTAGTTTCATTCGTCGCCGCACTCGTGAGTGCTCCGATCTTGAATTGCACGGGTGGTCCGACGGTCGAGTTGTCTGTCCAGTCAGTGAGCTGGAACGAAAGAATATCGCCGGAGGTGATTGTCATATCGCCAAGCCCGACTAATGCTTCTGCTCCGTTTTGTGAGATGCTCCAAAATTGCGTTGCTCCGGGAGTGATGCCGCCCAGACTTTGCAAAAAGAGCCCGAACGAGAAATTCTGCAGAGTATAAGCGCTGACCGCCCCCTGATTCTTTGCGGCCTCAAGTGCACAGATGCCCAAAAACTGTCCGCTATAGACATGCGGATTGTTCTCGGTGTCCGTCACGGTACACGCATTTGTCACAGACACCGTCGTGATGGTATCAGCGTGTATGGTAATGGGAATGAACAATGCAAGAGAAATAAAGATGGCGGATATTCTGAAATGGTTCATACGTGTTACGTTATTATTTATAATTGCTAGTAACCTTTTTCATAGCGCCATTCAATGACGTCGCCTTGTTGTATGCGTGCCTGCGAGACGCCCAAGTCGGATTTTTTTCCGTTTATCAGGAGTATCCAGTAATATCCTTCGGCATTTTTCTTGCCTGCCTGCCATGCCTGCGCATGCAGGGCAGGCAGGTTGTTTATTTCTTCGACAAAAAAGCCGAGTCCGGGAAAGTCGCGTCCGGAAAAATTGAACGAACCTTCGGCTGAAAACGCCCGCATGGCATCGAGAACGGAGCCTGTTGTCGTCCCAATGAAGACGAACGAGTTTGATTCTGGGACTTGAAACGAGTCTTCGACAGTAAATGATCCAATAAACCATTTCTGCGTGAAAAAAGCTCCTCCGGCGAGTACTACAACTGCAACAAAAAGCGCGATATATTTTTTCATACGCAAAACGAAAATCTCCGCCCAAGCGGAGAAATCTGGCGCGCCTTTCGACCGGCGCACAGTCTTCCTGCTCGGGATTTAACCGTTGTTTGACGACCGGACTCCCCTTCGACAAGCTCAGGGTTTACCGTTGCGGCACAGTGGAGGAATTTCTTGCCTCGCCAAAGCCTTGGCGGAGGCGGGTCACCTCACTTCCACAAACAACAGGATGTGCATTGTATGTTCGCGAAAAAAATGCGCAAGCATACATCGTTACGCGATACGATACACGCGACTTGTCAATATTGTTTTCATAAGAGGTATCTTGGTATACGCTTGACGATTACCTACATCCTCTCCGGCCAGCGACGGGAGGCGTGGTAGATGCGCAAGACATGCAGAATATCGCGTTCCATGCGATAGGGGATGACGAACGGCGTTTTGGACACGACAAATTCGCGAGTGCCGGATACGCGACCGGCGCGGCCGATATGCGGATTCTCCGCCAGCACCGTCTCAATGATACTGACTATGTGAAGCGCGACGCGCTTGGACGCCTCCCTGTTATCCTCAGCGATAAAGGCGCGCACAGCTACGAGATCGGCTCGTGCCTGTGGCGACCATAATATCTTCATGACCGTTTTGCTTCGCGCTTCGTATTCCATGAGTCGACCCACTGCCGGATGTTCGCATGTGTTATACCATCGCCCCGATTTATCGAAGTCATCGCCTCGCGGATACCTGCCACTTGCCACTCGTTCACATCGAGATAGTTGGTGAGCGCCTCGGCCGCAAGGAACGATCGGCTACGTCCGGTGCTGTCGGCGAGTTTTTCCAACCGCCTCTTCATCAATCGATCAACGCGCACAGTGAATGTCTCCGAGACCGAGTCGGTACTAACTTGTGTTTGCATGTGTACATGCTAGCACAGCACGGTTTGTGCGCAACATGATGAAAGCTTTATAAGACGTTGAGGAGTAAACTTTTTAATCATTAAAGCACTATCTAAATTATCGTTACGAGATGGCGATATTTATCGCTCGTGCCCAGTAAAATACTCTGAAAGCGCTCGCGAATTTTCAGAGTGATGGGGCCAATTGAGCCCGACGCGACAGGGCGCGCATCTACCTCGATCACCGGAGTGGCGCCGATTGATGTTCCGCTGGCGAATATCTCATCCGCAATATACAGCTCCGTGAGATCGACGGTGCGCTCGAATGTCGGAATGTCGAGATCGCGTGCGATTTCTAAAATAGTACGGCGCGTAATTCCCTCAAGGATGTCGTGATCCGGGCTCGGGGTTATGAGATTGCCATCGCGAACGATGAAAATATTTGCGGCGCTCAATTCGCACACGTGGCCGTTATTATCGAGTATGATGCAATCGTCGTAATTACAATCGATTGCATCTTGTTTCGCCAAAATGGAATTGATGTATGCGCCGTTTACTTTTGCGCGTGCAGGAATGCAATAATCAGGTATGCGGCGCCAGACGCTTGTTTTCAGGCGGGCGCCTAATGGCGGCAAAACAGGCGCGGAAGAATAGACGAATGCACTCAATGTAGAGGTAAGACCGCGCGCGCGGGTGCCGGGGATTAGTTCGCTCACATGTACGGTAACGCGCACCATGACGTTTTCAGTAGGCGCGTTCGCTTCTACGAGAGATTTTATCGCTTGCAGAAACCGTTCTTCCGACCATGTGTTCGAGAAGGTGTCGATGCCGATGATTTTTGCCGAATGCACGAGGCGTTTGTAATGATCCGAGAGGCGAAAAGCGAGCCGTGTACCGTCTTTGGCTATGTTTAGAGTGAATACTGTATAGACGCTTAATCCATATAAAACTGCAGCGGAAACAACGCTCAAGTGCGCGTCGACGGCTGGAACCAGCGAGTCGCCGAAAAATATTGTGTCGTACACGCGAGCCATTCGTCCATGATAGCAGACTTTGTATGCAAAATTGGGGAAGGTACTTCATGGGTGTATTGGTGATAAAATCCCACCAATGAACATCGCGCTCGGAGCATCACTCTTAGCGCTTTCATTTTTTGCCTTTTTTCTTTCTCCCGCATACGCGGGAGCTAGCACGCTCATCACAGACACGAGTATCATATCTCACACCGTGTGGACGAAGGCCGGCTCTCCATACATTGTTGATGGCGATCTATATGTGGTGCTAATCTCTTCGCTCACGATCAAACCGGACGTTGTCGTGAAGTTCACTCCAGGATCGAGTATCGTCTTCGGTGAAAACGTTGTGCTGGATGTTCAGGGCACGAAGGAGGAACCAGTATATTTCACCTCTCTCAAAGACGACTCTGGCGGAGATACCAACGGCGATGGTTCAGCTACCTCTCCCGCTCCCGGCGATTGGAGCTTCGCGGCTCTAATTCTCAATCGCGGCAACGTCCACGTCAGCCACCTCAAACTCCGCTACGGCGGCGCTCCGGACAATCCGTCAGTTACCGACCCAATATCCGCCTCGCTCTTGCTTGTTTCTGCGCTCAATCACACGCAGCGCTCCATCGAAACTATCGAGGTATCAAAGAGCGCGACTGTCGGGGTACGAGCGCAGACGGTTTTTGGTGGCACGCTCACTATTTCCAACTCAAGTTTTTTCGATAACGCAGGCTATGCTCTCGAGCGCGATCGCATTCCCAATCAGTTCGGCAACTTCGACCTCGCGGGCATTCTCGATGCGAGAAATAACTGGTGGGGCGACTCAAGCGGCCCGTTCCACCAGACACTCAATCCAGACGGACTCGGGGACGATATCGCTCCGCTTGCCGATCCGACCTCGCAACCCATCAACTTCGATCCATGGCTTTCCGAAAATCCAATGCCGGATCCTGCGCCCGGCGCGCCGGACTGCGTCAGCGATTGCTTTTCAAACGTTCTCTTCCTGCCGGGAATTGAGGCAAGCAGACTGTATATTCCTGATGCCTTTGCACTTGATGGAAACGACCGGTTATGGGAACCAACGTCCGATGCCGACGCCCGCGCTCTTTTTATGAATGAAAACGGTGCGAGTATTCGAAATGATATTTATACGAAAGATGTAATAGGTGAAGCATACGGTGCATTTAATGTGTACAAATCTTTCCTCGCCGATCTTGAAGCGTGGAAAAATACCGACCATATCATAGCCGACTACAGCGCAGTGCCGTATGACTGGCGATTGACGCTCGACGAAATTCTCGAATACGGCAATCAAACATCGGATGGCAATATCCACTACTCCGGTACGGATCGCGCCACGAGCACGCCGTATATCATTCAAGAACTTAAAAAACTCTCGGCATCTTCAAGAAACAATGGGAAAGTCACGATCATCGCACATTCCAATGGCGGATTGGTGGCGAAGGCTCTTCTCAAGAGATTGCAAGATACCAATGATCCGCTTTTGGAAAGAATAGACGTAGTGATCTTCGTCGCCGTTCCGCAGACGGGGACGGCAAATGCTTTAGGTGCGGTATTACATGGGTACGACCAAGGCATTCCGAAAAATTGGGCACCGCTCTTCCTGTCCCCGCAAGTCGCGCGTGAATTTTCTTACAACGATCCGATGGCGCATCATCTCTTGCCATCGGCGGCATATTTCAACGGCGAAGGGGCCGCCATACAGACACCGCTAGCCACATTCAACGATGGCGCGGCCACACAGATGTTCATCAATAGATATGGGGCTATGATCGACAACAGCACCGAGCTGAAAGATTTTTTGCTCGGACGTGAAGGAAGACCGCTTGCAATAGCAGGCAATCTGAACGAGCCAGCGGTGTTGCGCGCGGGACTGCTTTCGTATGGAGAAACGGTACATCAGTCGCTCGACGCATGGACGCCGCCCTCGCACATCACGGTGCACGAGATCGCGGGATGGGGCGAAGACACTATGGCGGGCATCATTTACGATAATGACCGCAAGTGTGTCGCACGCACCGCGTGGATATGCACGCAATACAAAGACACACTCCGATACAAGCCGGATTTGATCGTGGATGGCGATGGTACGGTTGTCGCGCCGAGTTCTTTGGCGATGAGTACGAGTACGGAGCAAGTGAAGAGGTGGTGGGTGAATTTAGAGCAGTTCAATGCCGATCATCGACCGACCATAGTTATTCCCAATGTTAATCATGCAAGTATTTTGGAGGTCTCAGAACTACGTTCATTCATCGAGCATATAGTTGTTGCTACCAGTAGTACCATATCTCTTCCGGACTATATTCGCGATGCCATTCCGCCAACTCGCAAACAAAACCGCCTCCGTTTTTTCCTCCACTCTCCGCTCATGCTCTCGGCGACCGACGCGATCGGTAATGAAATTAGTGCCGCGACTTCTACCATCCCCGATGCCCGATACAAGCTCTTTGGCGAAGTCCAGTACATATCAGTGCCGGCCTCATCAACACCCACCCTGCACCTTGATGGTTATGCAGAAGGTTCTTTTACGCTCGAAGTACAGGAAGTACAGGGAGATGTCGTGACAGCGACTACAACTTTCCTTGGTATTCCCAATGCCACAACCACGACCGCGCAGATGAGTTTTAGCGACGGCACAATCGCGAACGCGGAACCTCTCATGGTAGATATTGACGCAGATGGTGATACTGACATAACGCTCCAATCAAAAATAGGGGAAATAGTGGTACCCGATATCATACCGCCGGAAATCATGATGACCTTTGCCACTTCGACAAACACTCTCGCGTTTATCGGTATCGACGATATGGGCACCACTACGATCAGTGCAACGACGACGTATCCCGTCCTCAAGAAAAAACAGAAAGAGGCAAAGGGTATTGCTACTACGACCGTGACAGTGCGTGACGAGGCGGATAATACCACTGTGCTTGTCTATACCGAGAAGCTCCCATCGCCGGACAAGCGCGACACCATTAGCATCAGAGAAATCGTCTACAATGGCGCGACGACCACGCTCTCTGGTACCTCGCTCTCATACAAATGGCGAACGAACAAGAATGGTTCGTACAAGCTTTTTGCCTCTCATATCAAGACAAACGCAACGAGCACAGAATCTCACTATCGTCCCAAGAGAGATCTGACTGTCATTATGACAAAGCCCCGAGACCTCGATGACGAGGATTCCGAGGAGGATGATAATGTGGACAGTAGGCCTGTCAAACAGAAATTGCCTGGTATGATTATTCCATTACTTGTTACAGAAAAAGGAAAGGTCTTAATAAGATACTAAAGAATATGTCAAAAAAAGTTATTTTTATAATAAGTGGAATCGGTCTCGTTTTGTTTGTATTGAGTATTTTGTTTTTAACGAATAACATGTGTTCCACTGATGTATGGATACAGTGTGAAAGTATTGATGAATCGATAGACCTTATTAGTACGTTGTTACTTTTCACAATCCCCATGTTTCTATTTTCTCTTGTCACATATCTCCTCCGCGAAGAAATCTTCCGCACATGGATTCGTTTTACGCTCTGGTGGGTACCCCTTTCGTTTGTGATTATCCTGTTTTCGAGCAGTCGCCAATCTGCCAATATCGTTGGATTGAGCGATCAGGCGATTTTCGGCACTCTCGCCTTAGGCCTCTATGTTCTCATCTCCCTCATCATCGTCGTGTGGAAATACATCGCGATGCGGCGCAAATAAACTACAGTGTATGGCATGCTAGACTGATACCGTGTATGGATGCACACTATAAGAATACTATCGCGAGCAATGCCGGTTTTCTGTTGGGAGAACGTCCGATTATTGCAAGCACGGATTCATCCAATTCTCTTTTTGTTGATTTGCTTGATTATGAAGACCGAATAAAGAAACAGAGGCAGGTTTTTAGGAATCAAGCGGTCTATGAATCGCCGGATAAGAAGGTCGCTATTTTCCAAAACGACGCGATAGCATTTCTTAAACAACTACCAAGCGATAGTGTCGATGTGATCGTTACCGATCCGGCATATTCCGGGATGAATCAAAAATTGAAATTGGGGAAAGGCAAAATAATAGGCGAATATAAAATGGCGGGCGAGCATGGCGCGAAGTGGTTTGAGGAATTTCACGACACCGAGGAGAATTACAGGAATTTCCTGCGCGAATGCTACAGAGTTCTCAAAAACGATCGACACATTTATATAATGTTTGACTCGTACTCCCTGCTCTCACTCGCGCCGGTGGTACGCACCGTGTTTGAGGTGAAGAATGTCATCTGCTGGGACAAGGCGCACATCGGTCTCGGTCATTATTTCAGACGGAGGCATGAGTTTATTTTGTTCGCGAGCAAGGGAAAACGAAAACTGAACTCCAAGAACATTCCCGATGTTTGGAAAGTCAAAAGGGTTACGAGTATGAAATATCCTACACAGAAACCGACCGAGATATTTGAAATAATGCTCAAAGGAAGCGCCGAGAAAGACTTTGTCGTATGCGATCCGTTTTTGGGAAGCGGCTCTTCGGCGATCGCGAGCATGCGCGCCGGTTGCACGTTTATCGGCTGTGATGTTTCCGAGAAGGCCGTGGCGGTATCCCGGGAACGTGTCCGGCATTTCTTAAGCACGCAAGACGATCCGTATCAAAAGAATACGCTGATAGAAGATCGCCTGCTGGCTAAACTCTTTGAATAATCATGGCGAACTTGAGCAAAACGAGGACGCTTTTCGGATTTACCTCGCCGAGGACGGTCGAGAAAATCATTCCGGAGATCGCCATACTTGCCACATCGTTTAACGGACGGAAATGGGATACGGATACGCAAACCGCGTTCTTCCGTGAACTCTTTGCTTCCGAATGGTACGAGGGAAATAAAATGCCCAAGAATATTTCTTTGGCCGCAAGAGATCGGATCACCAGAGCTCCGAAGGCGCTTGGGTTTATCGATTTGAAACCTGAAATCCGGCTGACGGAAGTCGGGAGCCGATTGTTGAGCGGAAAAAGGACGGCGGAAGTCATAACGCGCCAATTATTGAAATTTCAATTGCCGTCGCCGTACCATCGTACTCCCGCCGACAGGAGATTCAACGTCCGCCCGTATCTCGAGTTGCTCCGGCTTGTAAAAGAATTGGGTAAAGTATCGAAAATGGAAATCGCGATCTTCTTTTTGCAAATGACCGGTTATGAGAAATTCACCGCTGTTGCCGACAGCATCAAGACGTTTCGCGTCGATGTGGCGTATCATACTGGTAACCGGAAAGAGTTCATCGACAAGAGATTCACGGAGGAAATCCGCAAGATCTACAAAGATGATATAGAGACGAACAATACCATGACGCGGGAAAGCTCGGACGCGTCAGTGGCAAAATTCATCAAGACAAAAAAGAGCAATCATATTGATTACGCCGATGCATTGATTAGGTATTTGAGGGCGACGCAACTCGTATCGTTCGATAAAAAGACATACCGTTTGATCATTGCGCCCTCGCGTGTAGAGGAAGTCGAATTCATCTTGAAACATGTCGAGAGACATGCGTTGGAAGCGACGGAGCAAGAATACAAGGCGTATCTTTTCGATCCCGCGTCATTATCGCTACTTACGGATAATCGGAGATATCTCGAGAATCGTCTGAAACTGCTCGGTGCTAGATTCGATCAGTCCGCGGGTATCGATTCCTTGAAGGATCTATTGGAGGCGACGGAACAGAGAGTGGTCGCGCAATCTATTCACGAAACAGAGGTGTCGCTCAAAGAGTATAAGGAGTTCGACAACATCACGGAAGTATTCCAAAACATTGTACGGGAAGAAGTGCCTGATCCTTCCCTGTATCTGGAGTGGAATGTATGGAGATCAATGGTGATGATCAATTATGCAAGAGAAATTAAAGGAAATTTTTCGATTGATTTGGATGGAGTCCCGCTGAATATCGCTATGGGCAATATGCCGGATATCGAGATTACCTATGAACATTTCAAATTGATAATCGAAGTGACGATGTCCGCGGGGAACAAACAATATGAAATGGAGGGGGAGCCTGTTTCCAGACATTTCGGCAATGTGCAGAAAAATACGTCGCAGACCGTATTCTGTCTGTTTGTCGCCCCTAAAATCAGCGAGGGCGCATTGGCTCATTTTTTCAACCTCAACAAAATGAACACGAGGGCTTACGGAGGGAAGACAAGAATCATTCCGATGAATCTTACGCAATTTATTCGTTTTGTGTCAGTCGCCCGTGAATACCATTTCAATGATTCGAAGAATCTGCAAGATTATTTTGATACGATTATCGATCAAAATGGGAAGGCCGATGATGAAATAGTTTGGTCGGAATACATAGCCAATTCCGTTTCTTCTTGGGTAAGAGCGAGGTAAAGAAATAGAGAAAACAGAATGAAAGCAGGGTGATATAGTTGCTTATAACGTACATGTATGGAACTCACATTTGCAGTGGAATCTTGGCCGATTCGAGGTGCTTTTACTATTTCGCGGGGGGCAAAGACCGAGGCGCAGGTCATCGTCGCGACGATTCGCGATGGAGAGCATAAAGGGCGAGGGGAGTGCGTGCCATACTTGCGGTACGGCGAATCGGTTGGGAGTGTTCAAAAACAGATTGCCGCAGTAAAAATCGCGATCGAAAGCGGAATCGGCAGAGAGGAACTGCAGAAATTGTTGCCGGCTGGCGCATCGCGAAATGCGCTCGACTGCGCTCTGTGGGATCTTGAAGCGAAGAAAACCGGCAAAACGATCTGGGAACTCGCGGGCATCCAAAATCCCAAGCGGATGTCTACGGCGTTTACCTTGAGTATCGATACGCCTGAAGTAATGGCAGAGACAGCCGCAGAGGCATCCAAAGAATATTCATTGTTGAAAGTAAAACTTGGGGTAGATGGTGTCGAGGAGCGGCTAAAGAAAATTCGAGAAGCCGCGCCGAAGGCGCGGCTCATAATCGATGCTAACGAAGGATGGAACGCAGACAATCTTGTCTCTATGGTAAAGACGTGCGAATCATTCGGCGTTGAGCTTATAGAACAGCCGCTTCCTGCGGGAGACGATAATGCTTTGCAGAATCTGAAAACTTCGATCAAGATATGCGCTGATGAATCGGCGCATACCGCGAACGACATTCCGAAACTTGTCGGTCGTTATACGGCGGTAAACATAAAGCTCGATAAAACAGGAGGACTTACCGAGGCGCTCGATATGGCACAAAAGGCTAAAGAAGCCGGGTTATCCGTCATGGCCGGTTGCATGGTTTCTACATCGCTTTCTATGGCGCCGGCGACTGTGATTGCACAGTACGCGGATTATGTCGATCTAGATGGACCGCTTTTACTTCTGAAAGACAGGGATCCGGGAATTGAATATAAGAGCGGTACGATTTTTTCGACCACTCCGGTGCTCTGGGGTTAAAATAGGGGGTGGTTTTTTTTCCACTCGTCGATGAGCGTAATTTGTCGCTCGGAATCCGTGTTTGTGCGCGAACGCAGTCCTTTATTATTCGTGTCTTTTAACCACGATTCTCCATTCCAATATTGGAGCGCGGGCAGATTTGTTTTGTAGTCGGTAGAGGGTCCGTACACGGTGCCCGGATAGTAATATTTTGCTCCGCGCTCCTTTGCGACGCGTCCAATATCAATCAATAGCCACGTGCCGAATGATTGCTTGTCGAGATCGGCTATATAGCTCGAGTACCAATAATGAGTCATTTCCGCGTCCGAAATTTCAAGCGTATAAGCGATCGTTTTTTTGTTTTCATCGCTGTATACTCCAATGTGTGAAAGAATACCGCAATTAAGCCAATGCATAAATCTTGCACGCGACAGTACCGAGGCGCCGTGGGATCGTCTAAAGTATTCGAGCCAGAAGTTGATAAATTCTTCCGTAATATCAAATTCATGCAAGGGGATAGTTTTGCGGGAAAATTTTCCATCAAACTTTTTCGCTACGCGCCGGCATTCGCTATTGAGTTCGAATTCGGGAAGATAAATACGTCCGCTGCGTGCCATATAGAAAAGTCCTTTGCTCTCGGGAGATCCAGAATAGGGAAGATAACCGAGTGCGTACATGTCGGATAACGTATCGCCCGCTTCAAGCTGTCCGTAATTGCAATAGCCAAAGGTGTATGTGCCGTAAGATGAGCCTAATTCGCTACTGAAAAATCTCATATGCTCATTATGCTCCGAATTTTTCATCGAGCCACTTCGGGATGCTTTCTATAAGACCATCCATCGCGCCGGAGGAGGACAGCAAAATGACATCGTCTGCCCGGCAATTGGAAGAAAGTGCATTCATTACCCCACCGCACTCTGTTACGGCCTCGACGGTAATTCCCGTGGCGGAAAGTCGTTGCATCATTTCTTCGTGAGTGCTTTGCCCGCCTGCGTATGCAGGGGTGTGTGTTTGGGCGACTTGAATTTTAGAGTTATATAAAATAACCAGATCCGCGCCCTTGAAAGCAGTGTCGAACCAATGCAACATATTTTTGTTGCGCCAGCTGAATGAGTGCGGTTCGAAAATCACCACGAGACGTTTATCCGGATATCGGGCTTTTAGCGCTTTGATCGCAGCTTGCAGTTTTTCACCCGAGGAACCGAATCCTTCATACGCCGGAGCGGATGAAGTGGCGGTCTTTTTCTCCAGTCGTCGCGCGAGACCTTTGAAGTCTTTGATTGCTGTCGCGAGTTGTTTTGGGGTTATCAGCTCTTTTTCCAAAAGCAGGGCGGAGATGCCGACTATGTTTTGGATATTGTGATCGCCGAATAGAGATGTTGAGATCCGTACCATCTTCTCACTGCCTCGCATCAGATCAAAGTCGGTCGTTTCTCCGCGTGAGATATTTTTTGCATACCAATCGGCCTTGTTTGTTAAGCCATACGAAACTACGCGCGCTCGCGTGTCTTTTGCAAGCCCTGCCGCATGCGTCTCGTCCGCGCAAAGTACCAATATGCCATCGTCAGGAAGACCGGAAACAAGCGCGCGGAATGGCTCTAAAAATTCCCGCTGCGTCTTGTAGATATTTGCATGATCATGCACTGCGGCGGTTATTACGCAATCGTACGCATTGTAATGGGCAAACTTGGGACGCGGGTCGTCATGCGATGTCGGATACTCGTCTCCTTCGAGGATGAAAACGGGGTGCGTGCCAAGATGCGAAGGTTCCATATTTTTCGGAGCGGCGCCTATAAACCAGCCCACATCAATCGAAGATTGCGAAAGACACCACGCGATGAGCGAGGAGCAGGTTGATTTTCCGTAGGAGCCGGCGACCACGATCGGCTCTCTTTTATTCAAGATTTCACCCAATAATTCCGGGAAACTGGCAATGCGAATGCCGGATTCGCGCGCGGCTCTAACTTCTGCGTTATTCTCTCGTTTCAATCTTGCGTTCTTGCCGATAACGATTACATCCGCATCGCTCGGAATGTTGCCGGAATCGTAGGATGTTTTGTAGGAGATTCCATGCCTATCAAGCTGGTTCGTCGCGGGCGGGTACGCATTCACATCGGAACCGCTGATTTGCCAGCCTTGTTCCTTTAGGAGGATGGCAGTCGCGCTCATTCCCATGCCTGCAATCCCGATAAAATGCGCTTTTTTATGATTCATAAACAGTCACTATAGTCTAGCAGAACGAGAGAGGCGAGAACGATGCACAAAAAGAGCACAAACAGAATCACTCCTGTGTACGAGCGATGGTGTGGGGCTACTCTATCGATCAATGCTTTTCTTTCCTTTCGGTTTTTGTCGAGCTCGTTTCTTCGGGGCATCATTCGATATTTTTTGCTAAAGTAGGTTCGAGCGGAGTACAATAGGGACTATGAAGGGCAAGCCATAGATGCGTGCCTGCCCTTCGAAGCTCCGATGTAAATCGGAGCGTAGTAGGGCCACCTTAGCTCAGTTGGTAGAGCACGTCTTTCGTAAAGACGGGGTCCCGAGTTCAACTCTCGGAGGTGGCTCAAGTATATGGGGCACACATTTTCAATGGAGAATCCAAAACATAGGCAATTGGCGGAAGTTGAATCCGAGGCTATTTCAACGGAGTGTATGCGTCATGCATATACGGAAGAATTACTCCGACATGCGGAATATTATTCTGCATATCCTCATTCCTTTCGTGATCGAGAGAGGACAGAACGCATCGCACAGGAGGCCGATATATTTACTATCGAACACAACGGCTCTCAGGTTACGCTCGTTGGCATTGCGCACAGACCGCCGACCATAGCTCATCAGGAGAAGCGTTTTTTGGGGATATTACAAACGACAAACACTATCTTTATCGAGGGCGATCCGCGGACTGTAGACAAAACAGAAGCGCGAAAAATTGCCGAGCACGTAGTGGCGCGGACCGGAATCAGCTCCGAACGCACGGATGAATTGGCTAAAAAATCCGCGGGTATCTATGAATATATGCAAGACTTTAGTTTATTTTTTAATTCTATCGCCAAAATCGCGCATGCCGGCGGTAAGGAGGTCGTATCGGTCGATCCTTTCTTCGGTCAAGATATTCTCGAAAGAGAAGTTGAAGCTATTCTTGGTAATGGGGCGCGCGTGGATAAGGATGCACGGGTGGCGCAAATTGCCTTTAAGGTCGCATCTGGAATTGTCTCCAGTGCTACGGCGATAGCATTATTGAAAGACATCAATCATGGCGATGGGGCAATTGGCGGTACGGACGTTACTCGACGAGCGTTCTTGGGTGGAGTGACTGCTGTAACAGCTCTGGCGGGATTGGGAGTATCTCGCATTGCTGTTGGCGAAGAATCACTTGTCAAAAACAAAGATGGTACATTTGTGAGCACGGTGAATGAGGGGCGGTATGGCAGTTCGGATTATCGTGATTTGGTCGGCGCGCAGGGAGTGGATGAATATGTATCCCGGAATCCGGGAAAACGCATCGCTGTCGTATATGGGAAGGCGCATGTGCGTCCAATGGAGCATTATCTGCATGAGCCGACATTGCGCGCAATCAAGTCCGCTCTATATCTGCCATACAAAAGAACAGATACGCCCAAGGCGTTTACATTTACATTTCACAATGAGCGGTGGGACAAAAAAGAACTTTTTGCGTTGGAGTGATAAGGCGTACTGTGTGGGACGCTACTCCAATTTTGTTATACTCCCTCCATGGCATCGAAAGAACAACTGCAGGTACGCATCGCGGATATTGAGGTTCTCATGGGCGAGCCGACTTTTTGGTCTGACAAAGATAAGGCGCAGGCGACGTTGAAAGAGTACCAAGATTTGAAGGTGCAACTTGCGGGAGGTGGCGGATACGACAAAAGCGACGCGCTTGTTACTGTCATCTCCGGCGCCGGGGGCGACGATGCGGAAGATTTTTCGCGCATGCTTTTTGAAATGTACTCGAAATATG
>ERZ1292633.1963-Hain-H41-02um-R1-1963-length-21458-cov-6_pt1 | contig 21458 bp, 27 predicted proteins | sample MGYA00564406_ERZ1292633 | MGnify/ENA primary metagenome ERZ1292633 (study PRJEB36523, sample SAMEA6512639) | groundwater metagenome | collected 2019-01-08 | study: AquaDiva: Metagenomics assemblies of 32 groundwater samples
AAGTGGGTTATCAAGAATCCTCCCTGCAAAGTTCTTGCTGACATTGATACTACCGACCAAACGAAGTGGAAGGAAGAAGTCAGGAAGTGTGCGGACAAACTTCTATAACCAACAAGTCCTATGGGGCGACCAAAGCGAAAGCAGAGGTCGTCCTTTTTTGTTTATTTAATTTTTTATTCTATCTTCGGGAAAGATTTGAGGTTCACAATGGAATTATAAAGAAATGTATTAGCTCCCCTCTCTTCCAAGAGCTTTTAACTCTAAAACAGGTATCCTATAAAAACAGTGAATCAGAAAAACCCAATGAAAACAAAGGGAATTCAGAGGTTATAAGATACGATACTTTGGGTGGCTACAGGGAGTTGAACCCTGACAGAGAGCTCCACAAGCTCGCGTGCTACCGCTACACCATAGCCACCATCATACTAGGGTATTTTTACACAAAAAATCACTTTTTTCCAGCTCAGAAAAAAATAAAATAGTTCTTGAGCGAGATTCCGGAAGCTATGAAAAGCTGAGGACAAGGAAATTTTTAGCAAAAAATTTCTGTATCGAGCAAGAGAAGCTATTTTATTTTTTTTCTGAAATAGAATGATTACCTATAATCCGGCGACTCTTCCATAATACCAACTTTGTGATTTGAATAACGTGCCAAAGCGTAAAGAATACTTGAAAGACGGTTTAGATAAGCTAATGTTTGTTTACCAATAGCTTTTTTAATATCAGTTGATTGATTATTTTCTTCTTCGTCATCAGTTAAAAGGGACGGCTGAGAAATCTCTTCAGAAACAGCAATGACTCGCCTCTCAGCCCGTCTGGCAATAGTGCGGGCAATATCAAAGATTGCTCCGAGTCCCGCTCCCGACTGTTGCCATTTAGTGATATCAGCTGGCCCACCAGAAATAAAAAAGTTTTTGATAGGTGGCAGTTCCTTCTCTATGTCATCTATAATTTCTTCCAATTCCTTTACTTTTCTTTCTTCAATAGTTTTTTCCGCCCCAGCCAACTCGGCTTGGACAATAAATAGATTTTTTTGTATTTCATGCACAATCTCAGCAAGATTTGTTTTTCCTAATTTAAAATCGAGAAAAGCCGCCTGCACTTTACAGAGCCCAAGAAAGGAATTTATTTCATCCAAACTACCCAAGGTCTCAGCTATGTTAGAACTTTTAGAAATTCTTTGGTCACAACCAAAAGTTTTTGTCGTCCCATCATCCCCCTTTTTAGTATAAAGCATATATTTAAAAGTAAATTATAAAAATAGACCACGCCCAAAAAACTAAAGAAAATATTCTCTCAAGATTAGGGGCAAGCGTTGGTTATACTTTCTCAACTTCAGTTCCAACTTTGACGGCCTGATCGGTCTTCAAACCAACAACCTCACCAGTAGAAGCTTTTTCTACTGGCTTATGCTCAATCTGGAGCGAAGCCACCTCTTGTTCAAAGTCAGCACCGTGGCCCTCAAATTTGACCTTATCGCCAACTTTTAAAGTAGCGTCTAGCTCCACAATTGCAACCCCTATATGGTCATAATAATGTGTAACTCTTCCGACCTTTTTCATAATAGTGAATTATAGTCCAAAAAACTTTGTGCGCAAGGGGAGATTTGAACTCCCATGCCTTTCGGCGCTACCACCTCAAGGTAGTGCGTCTACCAATTTCGCCACCTGCGCATTAGAGAAAGTATATCTATTTTTAAGCATTTTTCAAACATAACTCACCCTACCCTCTCTTACAACAAGAGAGGGTTTCGGAAAGCCCCCTTCCTTTGTAGTAAGGGAAGGGGGTTGGGGGATGAGTTATTCCTCCGTTGCCTCAGCAATCTTTTCAGTATTTTCAACAATTTTTTCTTCCACAACCTCCGAGATATCTTCTTCAAGCACCACCACTTCAGGCAAAGCCTGAGTATTTCTCATTTGACGCCTGATTTCTTTGGCTGCTTTTTTGCGGATATGATAGAGCTTAGCGCGACGCACTTTGGATCGCTTGGTCACTTCTATCTTCTCTATCATTGGAGAATAAATGGGAAAAATTCTTTCTACTCCCACTCCGCTAGCCACTTTTCTAAGAGTAATAGTGCCCCCGGCTTCCTTGCCGTGTTTAACCGCTAAACACAATCCTTCAAAATCCTGCAATCTGGTTTTTGGTTTGCTGGTTTTTTTATCTTTTTCAACAATTTTTTGAGTGACACGAACAGTATCACCAGACTTAATATCTAGTTTTTTTCTCTCTTCTATATTAACTGTTGAAATTTTTATATTGCTCATAATTTTTATCTCTTCTTACCCACTTTCCTTCTGCTAACTATAAACTTGTTTGAATATTTTTTGGATCGGCGAGATTTCTGACCCTTGCCAGTTGGCTTACCCCATAGGGAAATTGCTCGTCTACGACCTCTACCCTGTCTACCTTCACCACCACCGTGTGGGTGATCAACGGGATTCATGGCAGTACCGCGAACAGTTGGTCTGATGCCCTTCCAGCGGCTCTTCCCGGCCTTACCATAATTTTCAAGTCTCTTTTCTTCATTGGAAACTTCTCCAACGATGGCCCAACAAGTCTCTTTTACTTTACGTATTTCAGTTGAAGGCATTTTTAAATCAACATAACCCGCGTCTTTAGCAATTACCTGAACAAAATTACCAGCCGAACGAGCAATTCTCGCTCCCCCTTTTGGTTTTAATTCTACATTGTAAACGGAAGTGCCAACGGGAATCTCTCTCAGTGGCATACGATTGCCTTGCTTTATTTCTGCATTTTCAGCAGTCAATAATTCTTCGCCCACTTTTATGCTTTTAGGCAAAAGCACATATCTTTTTTCCCCATCTCGATAGACTGCCTGACCGATAAAACCAGTACGGTTTGGATCATATTCTACCGAAGTGATTTTATAAGGAATATTTATTTTATTGTATTTAAAATCTATTTCTCTGAACAATCTTTTGTGTCCCCCCCCTTTATGGCGAACAGTAATTCGGCCGGCGCTATTTCTGCCAACCGCTCTTTTTCTGCCAAAAGTAAGCGCCTTCAAAGGTTTATTTTTAGATAAAATTGATTTAAGAGACACCACAGACATATGCCTTCTAGATTTTGATGTTGGTTTGTAAGTTTTGATTGCCATAATTTTTGTTTGGTTCCCCTCTTAATATAAGAGGGGTTAGGGGAGTTATTCCAGTTTATCTCCCTTTTTTAAATATACGTAAGCCTTTTTTACTCCCGCCCTCACTCCTTTCTTACCCTTGATAAAAACTTTTTTAGCAGGATTTTTAACCATTCTTATCTTAATCGGATTTACTTTATAAAAAACTTTGATAGCTTCTTCAACCTGTTTTTTAGTCGCAAATAGGGCTACTTCAAAAGTATGGATATTGGCCTCCAACACCAAAGTAGCCTTTTCGGTAATTCTCGGTCTGATCAAAATATCAGCGTATTTTGCTTTAAAGTCAGTTGCCATAAAATTATTTTAGTCTAGCTGTCAAAGTCGCGATTGATTTTTCGGGGCTGGTCATTATTAAATATTTATACTGCAAAATATCAAGCACATTTAAATCTTTTATTTGCCACACTTCCAAATTGCCAAAATTGCTAAAACTTTTAGAAACGGTTTCATCTTTTGCTTGCAGAGTGATGAAAGCGGCATTTTTGCGTCTTGAAAGTGAGCTAATTTCTTTTATTTTTGAAAGAGAAGAAATAATATTTTTGGCTTCTTTTGTTTTTGGCACTCTTAGCGAAATATCGTCTAAAAAGATAACTTCTCCATCTTTAAATTTACTGGAAATGACGGTAAAGAGAGCTTTAGTCTTCATCTTTTTGTTAATCTTTCTAGAATAGTCCTTATCGTTTCTTGGCCCGTGAGTGACGCCACCACCAACCCAAATAGGACTACGACGAGAACCGTGTCTGGCTCGGCCAGTACCTTTTTGTCTCCAAGGTTTTTTGCCTGTACCAGCCACTTCTCCCCTGTTTTTAGTGTGAGCAATTGGAGTTCTTTCGTTACTGGCCATTGAAGTAGCTACCTGGTGCACCAAAGCTTCATTCCATTTTAAACCAAAGATCGCCTCTGGAATCTTGATTGTTCCCACCTCTTTGCCTGTTTGATTATAAATTTTGGATTCCATGGTTTGTAAATTTCTAATTGCTCTAATTATTCTAATTTCTAAATTTTTTAGGTTAATTAGAATAATTAGGTTAATTTCCCCTAATTTCCACAAGCGTTCCTCTTCGTCCTGGCACTGCCCCAGAAACCAACATTATATTGTTTTCCTGATCAATACCAATTACCTTTAAGTTCTTGACAGTTATTCTGTCACTGCCCGTTCGGCCAGCCATTCTCATGCCTTTTATAACCTTGCCTCCAGAGCGGCCGCCACCACCGATAGAACCCGGCTCTCTTTCTGAATGTTTTTGACCGTGGGAACGAGGACCGCCATGAAAACCGTGCCTTTTAACTACTCCTTGAAAACCTTTACCTTTTGATATAGCGGAAACATTTATACTATCTCCAACGGCAAAAGTTTTCAATGAAATTTTATCTCCTTTATTAAAAGCAGAAACATCTGCCATTTTAAATTCCTTCAAAACCGCTAGATTGCCAACATCTTTCAAGTGGCCCCTAACTGGTTTAGAAATATTTTTCTCTCGGCGAGAACCAGTCCCTATCTGTACCGCAGTATAACCATCTTTTTCTTTGGTTTTAACCTGAGAAACTGTTATTGGTTGCGCACTCAAAATAGTAGCTGGTTGTACCTTGCCATCTTCCTTAAAGATTTGGGTCATATTCACTTTTTTGGCCAGTATAAATTTCATATAAAAAACGCCGTTTGGGCTTTAATAAAATAACAAATATCGCTATAAATTGCAAGTTTTACTTATACAATTCCGAATGAGTGCCAATATTAATAAAAATCACCGATTGGCAACATTTTTTATAATTGTTATCTAAGTTCTTTCATAAAATCTTCTACGCTGTGAAAAGGGCCCTCGATATTCTTACCTTTTTTTATGTCCTTGAGAGCTTGATGAAGTTCTCTGGCAGTTTTAGTGTTAAATCTTTCTTCTTTTTTTGGAATTACCCCCATAGTAACTTTCCCCTCTGCTAAAGGAATAGTCATATTTCTATAATAATCAGTCAAAGAAAAACCTCCCTTTTTAGCTTGTTTTTGAGCCCTTATTTTAAGTTTCTTATCTATTTTAAATATTACTGTATCCATATATATAAAGTATAAACAATGTATATATCCTGTCAAGCATTCATATCCCCAACTAAAAAGCACGTTTTGACTTGGTTGGTGAAAAAATGGAAATTGAGGGACTTATACAAAATAGGTCTTAATTCAGTCTTCATAATCAAAAAACCGCTAGAGGCGGTTTTTTGATTAGTTAGTTTTTCCTTTTCCCCTCTCTTGTTGTAAGAGAGGGGTTAGGGGTGAGTTATTACATTATCTTCACATCAATATTTACTCCGGATGGCAAAGAGAGATTGGTCAGGGCGTCCATTATTTTAGGCGAAGGATTAACGATATCAATCACTCTCCTATGCACTCGCATTTCAAATTGTTCACGAGCGTTTTTGTAGACAAAGGGAGAACGATTGACCGTCCATTTCTTTATTTCAGTTGGTAATGGTATTGGCCCCACTATCTTAGCATCATAACGCATAGCGGTATCAATAATTTGTTTGACTGAAAGATCGAGTATTTTATACTCGTAAGCCATTACTCTGATACGCAACTTAGAAATAGGTTCTTCTTTCTTTGAAGATTTTTTAGGTTTTGCTATTTTTTTTTCTTTTTTTAATGTGCTCTCCGCCATTTTCTAACTTTTATGCAACAATTTTAGTTACCACTCCGGCACCCACAGTTTTGCCTCCTTCACGGATAGCAAATCTTTGTTTTTCTTCCAAGGCCACCGGAGCTACCAATTTAACTTTGAAAGTAACAGTATCTCCAGGCATAACCATTTCTACTCCTTCTTTTAGGGTTACTTCTCCAGTCACATCAGTAGTTCTAATATAAAACTGAGGTTTATAACCAGTAAAGAATGGTGTGTGTCTGCCTCCTTCTTCCTTTTTGAGAATGTAAACTTCTGATTCAAAGTCTGCGTGAGGAGTAACGCTCCCTGGTTTAGCAATAACCTGACCGCGGTGTACATCTTCTTTTTTAAGACCACGAAGCAAGATACCGGCGTTATCTCCAGCTTGGCCTTCTTGCAATTGTTTGTTAAACATTTCAATACCAGTAATAGTTGTTTTTTGAGGAGCTTTAAGACCAATTATGTCCATTTCTTCACCAATTTTGACAACACCTCTTTCAATTTTTCCAGTAACCACAGTACCCCGGCCTTCAATAGAGAAAATATCTTCAATTGGCATAAGGAATGGTTTATCAAGTTCACGAACTGGAATTGGAATATGAGTTTCCAAAGTAGTCACTAAATCAAATACTTTTTTAGCCCATTCGTCGTTTAAGTCGGTGGCTTCCAAAGCTTTAAGACCAGAACCACGGATAATAGGAGTAGCAGCACCATCGTAATGATTTTTGGTCAAAAGTTCACGGATTTCTTCTTCAACTAAGTCAATCAAGTCTTGTTCAGGCACCATATCGCATTTGTTGAGGAAAACTATAATTTTAGGTACCCCGACTTGGTGAGCCAAAAGGATGTGTTCTCGAGTTTGAGGCATCACTCCATCAGTAGCCGCTACTACCAAGATAGCACCATCCATTTGAGCGGCACCAGTAATCATGTTTTTAATGTAGTCAGCGTGTCCCGGAGCGTCAATGTGAGCATAGTGTCTAGCAGGAGTCCAATATTCGCTGTGGTGCAAGGCAATAGTAATACCTCGGGCCTTTTCTTCGGGAGCATTGTCAATATTGCCCACCTCCTCAACCCGAGCACCATATCCTTCTGCTTTGTGCATATCGAGAATTTTAAGTATTGCCGCAGTTAAGGTGGTTTTACCATGGTCAACGTGGCCAATGGTACCAACGTTTACATGGGGTTTAGAACGATCAAAAGCTTCTGCCATAATATTTTGATTAAATAATGAATAAATTTTTTGGTGCAATAAAAAAGCACCTTTTTTATCAATAGACTACATCATAACAAAGACATAATTTTTATGCAAATATACTGGAGGTGGCGCGCTTGAGGCGAGAAAGTTCTTCGGATACCATTTCGTCAAAGCCAGCTACCCGAGATTTTAAGAAGGAAATAACCTTCTGGTAATCACTGCCAGCATTCCCCACTACTTCATCAAAATCGTTCATAGTAGCTTCATCCATCACATCAACCGCCCTCTCCACTACCGACTCAAAGAGCAAGTTGCCTATTTTTTCAATCATCTCTTCTTGTTCTCGAGAATCCATACTATCAAGTCCAAAATCTTTTGCTATTTTTTTATTTATTTCATCATTCATCTCTTTTTTTATTTCCTTCCCCCTCTTAATGTAAGAGGGGGTTGGGGGAGTTATTTTTTATTTTATGCTGCTTTCTGTAGATTTTGTGAATAAGTTTTTAAAACATATCCACCAAGGCGTTTTATAAATTGTTCCATATTTTCATATTCAAATGGTTTAACGGCTCCATTTGCCTGTTCCATCAGACCCACTGTCTGTCTCATTAAAGCATTATGTTTTTTTGAATTTGATAATTTTTCCACAATGTCAGCGGGTAAACCCGATTGAGCTGAATTTCCTGTATAATATTCTACTACCTTATTAGCCGGAAGTCTTGCCATTTCTCCCCACTTTTTTGTATTTATTCCTTCTATTTCACCAAAACCCCAGGGACCCCTTTCTCTGTAAACATTATTAATTTCATCTCTAAAGGCTTTTTCAACAGCTTGACCAAATTTATTTTTATCCTGCACAAGTTTAGAATCAGAAGCAAAAGACCTTTCTAAATTGGAACCTTGAGAATTTCCCCCTTCTAAAACTTGTAGCCTCTTTTTGGCTTCTTCAATTTCCTTTTCCATTTGTTTTCGCTTTCCCCTTTCCAAAACACTCATTGCGGCAAGCCCCACACCCCCAGCAACAGCGGCCCCCGCGGTTTCCTTTACCTGCATATCTTCTGGAATTATTTTATTATCAATATTAATTTTTGCCTCTTCTGGTTTAGGAATTTCCGGCTTTGGAACTTCTGGCTCTTTAAATTCCTCTGGTATCGTAGCTTCAACTTTTGGCTTTTCATTTAAAATCTCTGCGAGCTTATCACCTGTTAACTCCTCATTTGGGTTTACCTTTACCCACTCACTAATTTTTTCATTATTAATAAGTATTGATTTTTCTTGAGGACCTCCCTCAATTATGGTTTCCTTTGCCTTATTAAAAATTGATTTTATTTCTTTTGTATCTTCAAAAAGTTTTGTGAAATCTATTTTATCACCAACACGCAAAACTCCATCACCACCCAGCCCATAATTTTCTGGACTTTCAAGTACTTTGTTTGTCATAGCACTCAAAATATATGTTTTTTGAGCGGGAATCATACTTTTAAATTGCTCATTGTTTTCAAGCGCCCCCTTTAAAAGGGCCCACAAAGAATCGCCCGGCTTTATTTCACACTTCATTGTTGAGGAATCAAAAAACATTTCTCCTCCTTTTATTTCTTCTTTTGCTGTATCTGGTTTAGAAATTTCGACTTCTACAGCTTGAGACTCACGTACCAGCGATGGCTCAAAACCTTTTCTTGGGGGGAGACTATTATTAGAAAACGGTAGACTTGATTTTGATACATTTAAAAATTTTTGAATAACTTCTCTCATAAATGCTGCGCCACTTTTAATATTTGCAATAGATAGAATCTTTTCCCTTTTCTTTTCTTCTTCAGTACCCAATGCTGCTAAAACAGCATCTAGTTTAGCTGATCCTTCTTTTGTCTCCGCAATTTTCGGAGTATTTTCTGTTTGTCCGCCCCTTAGAAAATCTTCTTTCTTTTCCTGAGGCCAATTTTCATATCCTTCTGGATATTTAGGCCCTAAATTTTGTGGGGTTTCTTCTTCCATATTTTAAATTATACGATAAAGGAGTTTAAAAACAACGCCTGCCTGTCGATAGGCAGGCTTGACTTGTTTATTACTTTATGTATATAATGGTCTTAATACTGAAAGATAGACACTCCGCTTACCCGCGGATTTTTTCTTTCTTAGGGTGAGTTATATTATAAGTTATATTTAATATTATGTTTGACTTAAAAGTTATAAATTCAGTTTTAGACCAACTTGAAGAAGAGCGAGGTATTCCAAAAGAAAAAGTAATTGAGGCTATTGAAATGGCCCTAGCTACTGCGTATAAAAAAGAATACGGCAAACGTGGTCAGATTATAAAAGCTATTTTTGATTTAAATAGTGGGTCAGTAGAAATGCATCAAGTAAAAATTGTGGTTGATGATTCTAAAGTATTTATGGATAAAGAATCCTTAGAAGATGCTTTAGAAGACGCGGAGGAAAAAGATGACGATCGAGTACTTTTTAATCCAGAACATCATATTTTACTTCCTGACGCCCAGAAAATTAAAAAGGGGGCGTTAGTCGGAGATGAAATTGTATTTCCTTTGGAATCAAAGGGTGATTATGGACGTATTGCCTCCCAAACTGCTAAGCAAGTGATCATGCAAAAAATAAGAGAAGCTGAAAGAAGTTCTGTACTAAAAGAATTTGGCGAGCGAGAAGGTGAAGTGATAAGTGGCACCGTTCAAAGAATTGAACGCGGTAATATTTTTATTGATGTTGGCCGAGCCGTCGGTATTTTGCCCTACGAAGAACAAATTCCCGGCGAAAGATTTAGCCAGGGAGAAAGAGTTAGGGCGTATTTGTATAGAGTAGAAGATGGACCTAAAGGTGTGGCTTTGCGACTTTCTCGTTCCCACCCACGTTTCCTTATCAAACTTTTTGAAAACGAAGTACCCGAATTGGTAAATAATACTATTGAAATAAAATCAGTCGCTCGAGAAGCAGGTTCAAGATCAAAAGTGGCCGTGGCATCAAGCGACAATTATATTGACCCGGTAGGTTCTTTGGTTGGCCAAAGAGGAGTGAGAGTTGCCACCGTCACCTCTGAACTGGGTGGTGAAAAAATAGACGTCATTGAATGGTCTGAGGACCCAGTTGAATTTATTGAGGATGCCCTTTCTCCAGCAAAAATAGTTTCGGTTGAAATAGATAAGGAAAATCATCAGGCTAACGTGGTAGTTTCCGAAGACCAACAATCTCTAGCTATCGGTAAAGGTGGCCAAAACGTTAGATTGGCGGCCAAACTCACTGGTTGGCGCATAGACATCAAATCAACTCAGAGTGAAGGACTCGAAGTAGCTGAATAAAAAACCAAGGGGAACCCTTGAAGAAAATTTCCTAAGGGTTCCCCTTGGTTTTCTTGTTTGTGATATAATAAGCATGTCAGTGTTGATGTTTATTAATTAAATTAAATGTATGAAAAATAAATTGTTAATTTTGACTGTTGTATCGTTATTAGTTTTACCAAATCTGTCTTTTGCTGAGTCAGCAACCTCTACCAATGTCCGAGAAGGCAATGGGGTTAAAACGGAAGAAAAAAGAGAAACTATTAGAGATGAGATAGAGGCAAAAAAAGAATCTTTAAAAAATTCTATTGAAGAAAGAAAGCAAAACGCCGTAGATAAAATAGAAGAAAGAGTAAATAAATTCGTTCAGAATATGATTAAAAGATATAATGCAGCCACTAACCGATTGGAAATTCTTGGCAACAGAATAGACTCCAGAATAGCTCGAATAAAAGTAGCAGGAATTGATGTTCAGGAAGCAGAAAAACTTTTAGTTGAAGCTAGAGCAAAGATTGCAACTGCCAAAGCAAATGTAGCTAAAATAAACCTTGAAAGTAGCGCATCTTCATCTTTAATTGCCTCCACCACCAAAGAAATTGTTAAGAAAAACTTTGAAACTACAAAAACTCAAATGGAAAAAGCTAAAGAAGACATCAAAGAAGCTCATGCTGCTTTAATAGAAGTTGTTAAAAGTCTAAAACCGGGTGACAATAAATTAAAAAATTCATCCGCCGCAACAGTCGCCTCTTCTACTGCAACCACTACTGAAGCCGAAGATTAATTAAAATTATAAGTAACCATCTCGATAAAAATCGAGGTAAACAATAAAAATATGGATACATTTAACCCAAACCAAATGCCTCCGATGCCAGGCAGTCCAGAGAAAAAATCAATGGGACCACTCATCGCGGTCATTGTTATTTTGGCTCTTATTATTATAGGAGGTTTATATTTCTTAAAAGCAAGGTCCAGTCAAAATGCATACGTACCAGTAGAAACAACAGAAGATAGTGTAACCGCCTCCCTCAACCAGCAAGGAACTACCGATAATTTGAGTTCCATAGAAGCCGACCTAAATACCACCAATCTTGACAACCTAGATCAAGGCGCCGCCACCATTGAAGCTGAATTGCAATGATTTAGTTTTCTGATAAACTGGTTCGGTGCAATACGAAATTAAAATAAAAAAACTGCCAAAATCGGAGGTGGAGATGGAAGTTTCTCTCCCCGCCGATTTTTTGGTGTTTGCTCGCAAAAAAGCTGTCGGGTTGTATGGTGAATCATTAGAAATTAGCGGTTTTCGCAAAGGGCACATACCGGAAAATATCATTATTGAAAAAGTGGGCGAGGCAAAGATTTTAGAAGAGGCTACAGACATATTATTGAGAGAGCACTTCTCTAAAATTATAGAGCAAGAAAAATTAGATATTGTCGGTCAGCCCAAAATCTCCATTACTAAATTGGCTCTTGGAAATCCAGTTGAGTTTAAGGCCACCTTTGCTGTAATGCCACAATTTGAATTACCGGAATATAAGAAGATGGCAGATAGTAGCAAGCAGTCGGTAGCCAGCAAAGAAAAAAAGGAAGAGACGGAAGCGAGCGAGAAAGAAGTTTCCGATGTGCTTTTACAAATAAGAAAAAACAAAGCTCATTTTGATTGGTCCCACTCCGCTGAAGCTACGCGGGACAAGCAGGAAAAACATGATCACCCTGATTTTAATAAAGAAGAAAATTTGCTAGAGCTTAATGACGAATTTGCCAAAGAAGCTGGTAATTTTAAAAATTTGGATGAGCTCAAAGAAAAAGTAAAAGAAAACATAATAGCCGAAAAGAAAATCAGAAATATAGAAAAAATTCGAGCTTCCATCATAGAGGAGCTTGTTAAAAATACCAAAATAGAATTGCCTGAAATTTTGATTGAAAGTGAAATTAATAAATCTTTGGCTCAGATGAAAGATGACATAGAAAGAATGGGTAGTAAATTTGCCGATTATTTAACTCAGGCCAAAAAGACGGAAGAAGAACTAAGAAAAGATTTCAGGGAAAGTTCTGAAAAGAAAGCAAAAATTCAACTTATTTTTAATAAGATTGCTGAAGCGGAAAAAATAGAACCAAACAAAGAAATACTAGAAAACGAAGTTAAAGAAGTTATGAAGCATTACCCTGATGCCTCCGAAACCAACGCCCGCATCTATGTCTCGACCATCCTCCTCAACCAAGAAGTTTTGAAGTTGCTAGAGCAACAATAGCTCATCAAATTCCCAAACCTAACTCACCAAACCTCTCTTAAACTAAGAGAGGTTTTATGGAAAACTTCGTTTCTTTTTAATTAGAAAGAATGCTGAAAGCCTTCAACAAATTCCCTCTTAAATTAAGAGGGATTTAGGGAGTTAGGTTATAATGTATTTATGTACAAATTTCAATTTAACAACCAATCACTCAAAAACCGCCGGGGAGAATTGCGGGCAAATCAGACTGATGCGGAGAAAAAGTTGTGGGAATATCTTAGGGGTAGAAGATTGCAAGGGTTAAAATTTCATCGTCAGTTTAGTATTGGAGCATATATTTTGGATTTTTACTGCCCGAAATTTAGATTTGGAATTGAACTTGATGGAAGTCAGCATAAGGAAAACGAAATAGTTTTGTACGACAAAGATAGAGAAAGAATTTTAAAAGCTTCAAATATTAAAGTGGTAAGGTTCTGGAATAATGATGTTGAAAATAATATAGATAGAGTTCTGGAAAAGATATTAAAAGAAATAGGTAAAGAAGGCTCGCTTCCCCTCTCTTAATTTAAGAGAGGGGCTAGGGGTGAGTTAGGAAAAAACAGAAGGTTTGGGGAGTTAGGTTTTTGGAAAATAATGTGCTAGTATGTGCCTATGAAAAACAACATGCAAAACTCAATATTAGTACCAACTGTTATTGAGAAAACTCATAACGGCGAGAGAGCTTATGATATTTATTCTAGACTTTTAAAAGATAGGATTATATTTTTAGGCGGACCAATTGAAGACACGATGGCTAACCTAATTATTGCCCAGCTGCTTTTTTTGCAATCTGAGGATTCAAAAAAAGAGATTTCCCTTTATATCAACTCCCCGGGCGGTTCAGTTACTTCCACTCTTGCCATCGTAGATACCATGAAATTTATAAAACCGGATGTGGCTACTTATTGTGTCGGTATTGCTGCTTCTGGTGCCGCTCTAGTACTTTCGGCCGGAACAAAAGGCAAAAGATTTATTTTAAAAAATGCCGAGGTGATGATTCATCAACCGATTGGGGGGGCTGAGGGACAAGCCACCGATATTGCTATCACCGCTAAACACATACTTAAAACCAGAGAAAACTTAAACAAAATGTTGGCTGAAAACACTGGCCAAACTCTTGCTAAAATAGACACCGACGTTGAGCGTGATTTCTTCATGACCGCAGACGAAGCCAAGAAATACGGTATTGTAGATAAAATTCTCTAGAATTTGCATATTTGAGCTGAATTTTGTATAATACTGGCATTAACATTAAATTATAGTAATTTCGTTAGATAATCGGTGATGGATTAGTTACAAAAACCAAAATGTCTTTGTTTTCCAACAAAATCAAGCATAAATCTCTCGCCGCTTTAAATTAAAGCGGAATTACAGCAAAATATATGTCATTAAAATTAGCAGTGCTACTGGCGGGCCTAGCAGCTCTAGTTGGTGTCGGTTTTGGTTATTTCTTGCGATGGATTATTTCATTGGGACAGCGCGGTTCGGTAGAACTTCGCATCAAGCAAATGGAGCTCCATGCCAGAGAAGAAGCCAAAAAAATTGTTGAAGAGGCTACAATTAAAGCGGAGGAAACTGCCAAAGAAAAAAGAGAGGAGTACAAAGAAAGAGAAGAAAAAGTTCAAAAAACCGAAGATCGCCTCATTAAAAAAGAGGAATTTTTGGATAAAAGACAACTCGATATAGATAAAGAAATCGAACAAGTGAAAGAAAGAGTCTCTGAAATAAAGTCTATCAGAGAAAAAGCGGAAACATTAGAAAAACAAAGATACGAAGAACTTCAAAAAGTGTCAAAAATGACGGAGGAAGAAGCCAAAGAATCCTTAATCAAGGAAATTGAGAAAAAATCTGAAGAGGATATCACAATCAGACTGCAAAAATTGGAAAATGGCGGTGCTGAAAAGATAGAAGCAAAGGCCAAGGAAATATTAACCACTTCAATTCAAAGATTGGCTAATTCGGTTTCTTCAGAAGTCTTTTCTACTTCCGTGGCTATTCCTTCAGATGAAATAAAAGGTAAAATTATTGGTAAAGAAGGCAGAAATATTAAGGCTTTTGAAAGAGTTTCTGGTGTGGAAATTATAGTTGATGATACCCCCGGCCTTATTACCATCTCTTCCTACGATTCGGTTCGCCGCCAAGTAGCTAGAGTTGCTTTAGAAAACCTCATCCAGGATGGCCGTATTCAGCCGGCCAAAATTGAGGAAATGGTGGAAAAAGCCAAACAAGAAATAAATAAAATAATCAAAGAAAAGGGTGAAGCGGCCGCTTACGAATGTGGCGTTTTTAATCTTGACCCAAGAATTATTTCCATCTTAGGCAGGTTACATTTCCGAACCTCTTATGGTCAAAATGTTTTGCAACATTCAATTGAAATGTCTCACATTGCCGGGATGCTCGCCACCGAGATAGGCGCCAATGTCGCCATCGCCAAAGCCGGAGCCCTCCTTCACGACATAGGCAAAGCGGTAGACCATGAAATTGCTGGTACTCATGTTGATATCGGTCGTCGCATTTTACAAAAATTTGGCGCGGATGAAAAAATAATCAGAGCTATGGAGTCTCATCACGGCGAATATCCATATTCCACTTTAGAGTCTTACATCGTTCAATCAGCTGACGCTATCTCCGGTGCAAGGCCGGGAGCCAGAAGAGACAGTGTGGAAAATTATTTGAAGCGTCTCGGTGAACTTGAGGCCATTGCCATTTCCGTTAGCGGTGTAGAAAAAGCTTATGCTCTACAAGCAGGGAGAGAACTTCGTATATTTGTTACCCCATCTCAAGTCAATGATTTAGAAGCTAAAAATATTGCTCGTGACATTGCTGTTCGCATCGAAAACGAACTAAAATATCCAGGTGAAATCCGCGTGGTTGTGATAAGAGAATCAAGAACTATAGAGTTTGCTAGATAAAAACTAATTTAAATCATACTCCTTCCCCTCCTCCGGATAAACCGCATCTACATCTAAATAATCGCGGATGCGTTGGGTGAGGAAAAGGGAGGACTTTGGTTCGCCCATTATGACAAAAACCCTCTTCAATCCTTTTTTTTCCTCTCCCCCTCTTAATATAAGAGGGGGCTGGGGGGCGTTATTTTCATTAACTTTCTCGACAAACTCCAACAAATGCTCAGAATCTTTATGCGAAGAATAGCCGGTAATATTTTCTATTGTCGCCCGTACTTTTACTTTCTCTTTACCATTTTTAGCATTACCATCCGTATCAATAAAAACTTCTTTAACTCCATCGGCAATTGCTCTGCCCAAAGAGCCTACTGATTGATAGCCAACCAAAATAATAGTGGCGTTTGGATCTGGCAAAAAACGAGCTTCGTGACTGACCACCCGTCCCCCTTCAGACATACCTGAACCGGCCAATATTATTTTGGCCCCTGCTATTTTTTCTATTTCTGCTGATTCTGAAGCTCTTCCCACAATATGCAACCCCGGAAAATCAAAAATATCATCTCCACTTTTTATTTCTTGCTGAATCGATGCCTTAAAATCTTTTTGATATTTTTTATAAATATCGGTCACTTTTAGAGCCAAAGGAGAGTCTACAAAAACCGGAATCTGCGGGATTTCCTTATCCTCAATCATATTATTTATTTCATAAAGCAGGACCTGAGTTCTTTCAATGGAAAAGGCCGGTATGACCATAGTGCCACCTTTTTTTATACCGTTTAAAATCACTTCTTTTAATTTTTTTCTTCTTTCCTCTTTGCTTTCATGATTTCTATTGCCATAAACACTTTCCATCACAATATAATCAACCCCTTTTGGGGACTCGGTATCTGGCAAAAGTGGTGACGGAGAATTGCCCAAGTCTCCCGTAAAAGCTATCATTCTTTTTTCTTCCCCTGCCCCACAAGAAACATTTATAATAGCTGAACCCAAAATATGTCCAGCATCTTGCATAATCAAACTGCAATTTTCGAAAAGCTCCATTCTCTCTCCATATTTTTTACCTTGCCAAAGGGCTAAAGTATTTTGGATATCATTTTCCTCAAAAAGCACCCTCCCTTTGTGTTTTATCTGCATTACTTTTAAAGCATCCCTCAGCATTGGCGAGGCAAGCTCCATTGTTTCAAGAGTAGAAAATATTTTGCCTTTAAACCCATCTCTCACTAACTTTGGCATTTTGCCGATATGATCCATATGAGCGTGCGTAATCAAAAGAAAATCAACCTCGGCAGGATTATATTTAAAAGGTTCAAAATTTTTATCCTCGGCAAATTTAGCGCCTTGCAAAAGTCCGCAATCAACTAAAATTTTCTTATCATTAAACTGAAGCATTATATTAGCTCCAGTTGTTGTGCCAACTCCCCCATAAAATATAAGTTTAGGATTTTGCATTGTGTTCCTTTAAGTATCCATAAAAACATATCGCCACCGCACCCAAAAAATCCATTATTAAATCTAGCATCGTGTCAAAAGGATATTCAGCTTTATTCACCACCGCCTCTCCCAAAAAAAGTTCATAAATTTCCCAAGAAACCGCCACGAACATTGCGCCAAAAATTGAAACCAACAAAAATTTTTTCAAATCTCTTTTGGCGGGATTAAAATAACCAGAAGAAAAGTAAAGCCAAAGGAAAAAAGCTGCCAATGCTGCTCCGCCCAAAAAATGAACTAAGCTATCAAACTCATTAACGGACCAATACAAATGATATATGTTGGCTATCCTATCCAACACCCCGACAATCGCCAAAAGAATGAAAGCTTCTATAAAAAGTGGTTTCTTTAACATAAAAATAATAATAACATAAAAATCCCTCGCTTCCGCTGGGATTTCTATGTAGGGCTACCTGGGATAATTCCCTAATTGAAAAAAATTAGGTGGGTGGCCTCGACCCCGCACCAAAATTTGGTGCGGGGAAAGTTAGCCTCCCTGAATATTTGCAAGTTAGAAAATATCCAAGTAACCCTGTAGTAATTATAATCTAATTCGCACTTATTTTAAAGTCCATGTATCCGTCCATAAATATCCAAATTTTAGCTATTTATTTCTGCTTTTTCGGCCATTTCTATCGCACCTTCTTTGCTTTTAGCAGTACCGAACCAGCCACCATTATTAATGCAAAAAGAAGCATCCTTAACACCAGAAATATTTACTAATTCGTTTTCCTTAAGTCCCCACCATGTTTTTGGCATATTTGCTCGATCCGAATCATAATCTTCCAAATCATCTCTTCCGGTTTGGACACACCAATTTTTACCATTTTTATGTAAATAAACAACTAATTTAATTTTATAATTTTTTCATCCCTATCTCTAATTATTTTTAGTCTTAAATTATTTTTCTCTGCCCAAAGTGAAATCGTGGCACAAGCGAAAACATCATCGGCATGAAATGACCCGCTATGAGTTACTACAACAATTTTTCTTTTAAGAAAAAACATGTTTGAAAATTTATTCCAAAATTCCATCCATATTTACATCATACAAAATTTGTTCTTGAACAAGTTTGTAGTCCAGGATTTCATTTTTTTTAAACCAATGATTTATTTCGGCTTCAGATTCTTTAGCAGTGCTGGAAGCGTGAATCAGATTTCTCACCGCTCGGCCGTCAGTATCAGCCATAACATAAGAATCCAAAACATAATCCCCCCTGATAGTGCCCACATCGGAACTTCTGGGCTCTGTGCCACCAACAATTTTTCTAACCAACTCAGTTGAATGCGCTCCCTGCCAAACCATAGCGACCACGGGACCCGAAGTTATATATTTTATTAAAACTTCCAAAATTTTAGCGGTGATTTCAAAAGGGTCTTCAGTTGGCAATTTTTCACCTTTTTCTTTAGCCGCTTTGACTCTTTTTTCACCAGTAATACGACGCCATTCTGGGTCCAGTGTGTAATGTTTTTCCACATGTTCAGCGGTCGGCAGACACATTTTCATTGCTACCAACTTTAGCCCAGGTCTTTCCAATCTTTTTATAATTTCACCAATGAGTGTCCTCTGCACTCCATCTGGTTTAATGATTACTAAAGTTCTTTCTTGTTTTGGATGTGACATATTCTTTTGAATTAAAACAAAATAGTTCTTAAGCGAGATTCCGGAACCTGTGAAAAGGTGAGGACAAAGAAATTTTTAGCAAAAAATTTCTGTATCGAGCGAAAGAAGCTATTTTGTTTTGATGAACTAAAATTAATTAATAATTATTTTGTTAAAATTTCAACTTTACCATTATATCCCATTGCCACCGTATGTTCAAAATGGGCTGAAAGTGATTTGTCGCGAGTGATGTAAGTATAGCCGTCATTTAATCTTTTTATATCCCGACTACCAAGAGAAAACATGGGTTCTATAGCTATAACCAATCCTTCACGAAGCTCTGGACCTTCTCCTCTTTTCGCCTTATTGGGCACAAATGGCTCCTCATGCACGCTATAACCAACCCCATGACCTGACAAGCCTTCTATAATACCGAGGCCGTGTTTCTTGGCTACCTGCATTATAGCATCGCCTATATCACCTATATGGCCGTGTAAACGCATAGCCGTGATTGCCCGATCTAGAGCTTCTTTGGTCGCTTGGATAAGAGTCTGGGCTTCTTTGCTTATTTTACCCACTGGCACAGTGATAGCGGCATCGGTTATAAAATTATTATAAGTTAAACCCAAATCTAAGGTAACAACATCACCCTCAAATAAAATTCTTTCATTGCCGTCGTTTGGTATGCCGTGCACTATCTCTTCATTTATTGAAACACAAAGGGCGGCTGGGTAAGGCCTTTTTACGTCTTGAGGTTGATAACCTAAAAAAGAAGCCACACATCCAGCTTCATCAATTAACTGTTCGGCGTAAGTATTGAGTTCATTGGTTTTTATTCCCGGCTTCACTTTTTTAGCCACCTCTTTCAAAATCCGAGCGTGAATCTTACCTCCTTCTCGCATAATAGCTATCTCTTCTTCTGTTTTGTATTTAATCATAGGCCCACTTTCTGCATTATTTCTTGATGAACTTCAGGGATGGTGTGCTCGCCGTCTATGGAAATAAATTTGTAGTAAGGATCTTTTTTAAAATATTCCATGGCAGGTACCACTTTTTTTTTGTACCAATCAAGCCTCTTTTTTATTTCTTCATCATTATCATCGCTCCGGCCCCTGCCTTTTAATAATTTAGTAGCCCATTCATCTGAAACCTTTATTGAAACAACGGTTGGATTTTTCCTTTCATAAAATTTAATAGCCGAGTCCAATACTGGCGCTTCTTTAGGTTGTCTGGAAAGTCCATCCATAAAAATATGCTCATCACCTTTTATATTTTCCATCATCAAACCGGTCCAAACCCAGATTGATAAAAATTCGGGGAGTAATCCTCCATTTTGAATAACCTCTTTAATTTTTTTAGCAGTATAAGAATCGCTTTCAGCTAATTCTCTAAACTTTTGACCAGTTTCAATATAAAGAATATTCCTTTCAGGGTCTCTTTTTTTAATTTCATCCTGTAAAAGCTTAGCCTGTTTTCCCTTGCCTGAGCCAGATGGCCCAAAAAATATAAATGTTTGTGGTGTCATGAGATATGAATTATGAAGTAAGAATAATGAATATAGAATAAAGGAAAAGTAAGAATAAGTAAACCGCTTGACATCAATATAGCAATTTTGCTATACTTGGATTTATGAGTTACCCGCTGGGCACAACTTTTGTAACAAAAGTTAATGATTTTATAAACTCCTTTTTATATTTTTCATTTATAAAAATACAATTTATTTTGCAAACGTATTCTTGAAGAAAAGTAACAAAACACCATTACAAGAAATAGATTATGCAGAAAAATATTACAAATTAATAATAAAAGGACACAAATTTTATACATTTGATGAAGTTTTTGAAAAAAGTATGAAATCAAAAGCTTTCAGGGATGCTTACAATACAGAATTAGCAGAAATGAGAATAAAAAAGCAAATAAGAGAAGCTCGTCTCAAGAAAAAAATGTCTCAAAAAACCCTAGCCAAAAGAGCAAGTATGACCCAGTCTATGATTGCTCGCGTTGAAAACACGAGACACGGGTTTTCTTATAGCACTATCTACAAAATAGCCACAGCTCTCGGCAAACAAATCCAACTCGTTTAAAAAGGGTTATTTTCCAACATATTTTTATTTCTTCCCTCACCTTCGCAAGGTGAGGGGCAATCCGGCGCAAGTCGGATGGGGTGGGGTCGGAAAATTTGAAGATGACCTTTTGGGGCAGGATATTCAAAGGTCATCTTCTGGGAAATGAAGAATGAGATTAATATTCCCTCGCAGAAATTTGAGCGTCCACTTTTTTGATGAGGTCAATGACCACCGAGACTACGATGAGAAGGCTGGTGCCACCGATAGCCACCGCGCTAATACCTGTAAAATATTTTACTACTAGAGGCAAAACAGCTATAACACCAAGGAAAAGCGCACCAACCATAGTCAAACGGAAAAGAGTTTTGGCGATATAAGCAGATGTGGAAACGCCTGGACGAACTCCTGGAATGAAAGCCCCGCTTCTTTGCAAATTTTTTGAAATTGAATCTGGATCAAAAGTAATAGCAGTGTAAAAGTAAGTAAAAATAAATACTAGTAAGAAATAAGCAATACCGTAAAACAACTGGTTTGATAGGATTGAAAGGAAGAAAGCTGAAATTTTCTGAACAATCACATTATTAACATTAACCAAGAAACGAACAATCATTTGAGGGAAAAGTAATATAGAAAGGGCGAAGATAATTGGGATTACTCCGGCCTGGTTGACTCTAAGCGGTAAATAAGTAGAAACACCCCCATACACTTTGTTGCCTCTCACTTGTTTAGCATAAGTTACCGGGATTGGTCTTTCGGCTTCAGTAATAACCCCCACGCCCCAAATACCCACCAGTGCTGCCGCGATAAACCCACCATAAGCAGGAAGTTGAGATGGG
>ERZ1292633.1966-Hain-H41-02um-R1-1966-length-21437-cov-9_pt1 | contig 21437 bp, 12 predicted proteins | sample MGYA00564406_ERZ1292633 | MGnify/ENA primary metagenome ERZ1292633 (study PRJEB36523, sample SAMEA6512639) | groundwater metagenome | collected 2019-01-08 | study: AquaDiva: Metagenomics assemblies of 32 groundwater samples
ATCCTGCATCATGGATGGATTCAGGGGGAACGACTTAAGGGTATGGTGTGAGTGGGAAAAAAATTGATTGCCACTCATCCATCTCTGCGAGGGTACGCGAAAACAGAGAAGAGAGGAGAGGGGCGTGGGGGCCATCGGCGAGCCGTCAGCGCGGCGAATGATGATCGGCCCAATGGGAAACGTCTCGCGCGATTTGCTTGATGCTACACGCCACGCGGGTGCCCATGAGGTGATGATAGGTCGCATTGTTGTCAGTCTCTTCGCGATTGAGAGTAGCGTAGTCTTCTTCCAAAGTCGTGCCGAATGACGCGGTGATGGCCAAGACGACTTGCGAGACGACGGATCGAACATCGTTCATGTCGACGGACGCCAGGAGATGGCTCAGAATGGCGAGGCCATTGAGGAAATCCCTTGCGGTCTCGTCGTCAGCATCCGTCTGGCACGCGTGAGGTTCACCTCGCAGGACCAAGTCGGAGCATTCGGCGAGGACGAGCGCGACAAGTGCTTGCAGCAGGGTGGGAATGCGCGCAGGGCCTTCTTTCGCGGCGGGAACGAAAGGAGACAACGCGAACTTTGCCAGCAGCGGCACGCGGTGGAGCACCGACCGCTGCCATGCTCCGCGACGCGTTGTCGCATCTTCGAGGGAGTCGGCAATGTCCAATGGAAACGGCATGACGTCATGTGGGGAGAATGACCACCTGGTGGCATCCGCTGTCGGCCGTCTGGCGGCAACAAACCCGAAGGACATCAAGGTTTCCCACGACTGCAGCGGGCCGTAACTCATGACGACCTCGCAAGGCACCTGGGCTTGCTCGAGGCCACCGCCGAGATCAAATACCAAACCGGCGCTGTCGGACGGCGCCACAACGCAGTCATTGACGTCTCCCGTCGTCCGTCGGGTGATCACGTGGGCCACGTCGCTGCTGTGGTTGATCATGTCAGCCACCGGCGCTAATGTCAGCGCGTCACCACCACATCGCGAAGCATTTTCTTCCCGTTGTACGGTTAGTGGAAACCACGGCGGCACGTCGGCGTGAGGTTCAGCCAGTGGCACACGCGAATTCGATTCGTAGTGCATCAGCAACGCCCGGGAATCAAAAACGCATCTTGCCCAAAAGACTGCCTCGTCATTGTAGCATTCGTCCACCAAATGGTCTGCGCAGGTCCAGCCGCGGCTCGCGGCAATGTCCTGCAGGGAGCCTCCGGCTCTGAGCTCGCGATCGCACAGGTTGCGAATGACGTCCCTTGCGGTGGCCGCGAAGCGCCGAGTTTGAGTTTGTCGAAGCTCAATGTCGTCCGCCACGGTAAGACCTTGCGATAACAGCGCCAAGTCCTCTTCGGACCAGTAACGCGATGCATTCATGTGCGGAAGGCGATTGCTGAGCGGCATGCCCGGAAAGTCGGCGGGGCACTCTTCGAGCAAACCGTGCCAGTGCGACCTGTCGACGCCAACGGCACGGCATTCGAACAGCAGCACAATCACGAGGAACGCATCCTCCGTCGTTCCGAGGCTCGCAGCGTAGGACTGCGAAGAGCCCATGGGCTGCCGCATCAGCAATCGGCCGAGCACACTGAACGATGCCGCGGTGAAACGATTGAACAGTTCCCGGTGCGGCACGATGAGCAACGCGGTAAAGGCAGGCACGGGCCGCACGGCAACGAGGGAGCGGCAGCCTTTTTCTGCCCCATTCACGACCACTGCGGAAACTTGAGTGGGCGGTAGGCCGCTGGATGCAAACGTCTCCGGACGTACGGGAAATAACGTCCGTTGAGCGTGACGAGCCAGCAAGTCGAGAAAGGCAGCGGTGTTCTGGGAGGCCGTCCGCAGGACTGCCCGCCGCAGCAGCTTAATCGCGCCCTGCTCGTTCCATGAGTTCACCATTGACGACGCAAACTCCGTGTCGAACTCCACGTCTCGATGCATCGAGCCGTGCGAGGAGCGTGACAGGCCAACGGGAGGCCGAAAGGCGACGCCTCGGCCCAAGACCTCGTGAGTTGACAAACTTGCAATCCGCGAAACGGCTAGCAAGCACTGTAACGTCGGCTCCCCATCCTCAACCCGCAAGGTACTTAAGTCGACCTTCCCTCGTCTCAACAGGGCCCGCACCGTGGCGTTGTCGGCGGGAGACGAGGGTCCGGCAGGTGCACTCGAGTCCGGGAGGTTGCGCGGGAGGTTGCTGAGGTGGTTCACCACGAGCCAGATGCGCGCGAGATCGATAGGATCGGTGCACCCGGAAGCGGCAAGGTGTTCAACGAGGTGTCGCAGAACCGCGATGAACATACTGGCACCACCTACCTGCAAAACAACGAAAGTTCACGCACAAAGGTTCGGCTGGGTCAGTTTGGCATGTCTCTCACGCTCGGAAGGCTGAAAGGTCACTCGTTACACTGTGAAGAAAGTTCAGTTCTTTCGACTTTTCGTCGTAATGTACATCAACAAGCGGTTCGCGATGGGCCGGTCCTCGTCGGTCATGGAAGGGAGGGCCGCCGCACTTTCACCAAGGCCCGCAGCGATCATGCCTTTGACGAGTGCCGCAACGTGAACACTGGGCACTAACCTGAGGTACGGGAGGTGCTTCGGTCGTGGACACAATTCGTTGATTTTGGCGTTGATCGTGTCGAAGCTATCACCTTTGACGTTTGCCTGCGAAAGCAGCGACGACTTGACCGTTTGTCGCTGAATCCTGTATTCCCGGCCGCGATCGCTGTTGTCGCGGGCACGCCGCACATTTTCAACCGAAACGTAGCGGCATAACACTTCCGCAACCGATTGCACGAACATGCTGCTCAACGGGCATGATACCCCAGCCCGGGATCGAGCAGCTCGGGTGGTAGCGCCCGATGCGGCGAGTCGAGCCTGGATCACAAGATCGACTGCCACCCGAACGGCCTGCTTGCCGTAAAGAATAAGTCTGGCGTGGCGCACGCGAAGATACGTGCGCACCATGGCCTGTGTGTGCCGTACCCGGGTGCGAAACAGAAATATCGCGGCGTAGGTTCGTGGCATCGATGCGCGCAGCCGCAACACGTGAAGAATTTTCCGCATCAAAAGATTGCGTCTCGCCCGGTTCAACCAAACCACCAGTTTCGCCAGTGCCACAAAGACCGCGCGGAGCCTCTGCGAGCCAGTCGTGCGAAGAAAAGACATGACTTGCGATCGATGTCGTTCGAGTGCCTCTCGCACTTCGCTCGCATTCGGAGCGCGACGAACCATCTGATCTTCTCTGAGATGAGAAAAGTTGATCGCACGCCGCAAAAATTGAACCATCATACATCCCGCGACAATGTACGGCGCCCATGCGACGGCTTGAGCCCGCGTGCGCGCTGCCTCCCGTTCTCGTTCGTGCCGCTCGATGGCTGAGACGATCGCGTCTTGAAAGGCCAGGTCCTGGGACAGTTTCCGTTGCAGCGCCGCTTCATGTCTTTCTGATGAAACGCGAGCCTTCTCGTCGCGGTGGTCGCGCCGCGCACTTGGACTGGACGCTCGAAGCTGCTGTTGCACTCGATCCTTGTGATGGGCCACCGCCGCCCTGACGTGCGACACTCGATCCCCTTGCAGATCGCGGCACCAATCGTCCAGTGCGGCCTTTTGGGCGGCATCGCTTCTCGCAAGTTGCAACTTGTGTTCAATCAACGCCCGGACAACCAGACGTTGCGATTTGTACAACGACAGGGCCACGGGAGATTCTCCCCGAGGTGACGGGGATGGAGACGGATGGTTGATGGGCGGTAGCGTTTGGCGCTTCTCCGCGGGAGCGTCCTCCAAACTCGATCTGCTTGCTTGCGCGATGAAGAGCGTGGGTGACGGAAGAGAAAATGCGGTAATGTCGTCCGGAAAGGCGTGAACGGTCCTTCCGGCACTCACCGGCGAAAGCGATCTGGAAGGTGCCGAAGGCACGACACCTTGCGGCCGCCCCCCTGGAGTCAACGATGGCAGCAACTTGACTGCCTCAAGTCGAGACGCATGTCGACGAGTGCTGCTTGCGGCGTGAGACATGTCGGGGGCTCGGGAGGAGGGAAACAGCCCTTCGGAGAGGTTCAACAACAACCGTCTGTGAACTTCCACCGGCATAACTTCGTCGGGAGCGGGCATGGATGACGTCCCCGCCACAAGCAAGCCTCATTTCATCAAGTACATGATGAGTAAGGCACCCAAAATGCAAGCGCTGCCAAAACCCTTCAGCGTCAAGTTGATGGGGTCGAGCGTCTTCCGGCGTTCTTCGGGCTCGGCGGCGATGAATCGCGGAGCGAAGAACACGAGAACCAGCGAACCGAGCCACGAAAAAACGACGCGCACCAGTGTCAACTGCAAATACGCCGCCGCCAAATCGTAGTGCGTTGCAATGAAGCTGTAGCCGATCGCTCTTCCATTGATCAGCAGCCGGTAAAGAAACATCGTGGCCAATCCAGCGCCACGTGAATCCGTGACATCCTCCCGAAACGCGCCTTTGACAGCGTCGAGGAACCGTTCTTGCTGATCCGACTCGATGAGCAACACCCGCCGGAGAATCGGCACGAGATCACAAAACGTGAATGTGAGATAGATGAACAACGGCAGGGTGACCTGGTCGAAGGCGTTGTACCCCCACGGATTGACACTGCAGTGATCGTTGAAGTACACCATGACAACGAAGTAGCAAGCGTAGGCCGCGCTCAGCAACGCGAACGATCCAAAGAGAGGCAAGCTCGAAAGCGCTAGACTCTTCGCAGTCGCTGTCCAGTGCACTTCCACAGGGGAACCGTCCTGGGCCTCCTGTAACTGCGTGGTTTCAACGTCACGCGCCGGCGATGCGTCGTTGACGGCGTCGTTGCCCGAAAGCAATGGCTTCGGATTCCGTTCCAGCACGCAGAGAACCGCACCGATAATTCCTAAAACGACCGCGCCGGGTTGAACGGCATCGCTCACGGGAACGCGGAACAAATGCTGCAGCGGCGTGATCAGGAACGAGGATGTGAGCGCTGCCATCACAATGAGAACCACCCCAAGCGGTTGCCGGTACATGGCCGATTCTCCAACATAGTAGAAGATGTTCAGGACGCCATCCAACGGCAGCGAGGGGCAATCGTGAATGGCCTTGTCAAGGGTCAGCGGACCCTGGTCATAGCAATCAAGAGAGCCATTGTTGTCGCCTCCGCTGGCTCCACAGTATTCCACCAACGTCCCGTTCAGCCGGCGAGCGATGACACTGGTGGTCTGAGGGGCGCCTAATTGAATCACGGACAAGACCACGAACACTTGCACGCACGAGACGATGACCATCGACAGGACGAACCGGCGCTGGGACGCGTGATGGTACACTCGGCAGCATCGTTGGCCCAAGCAGTCACCAACGACTGATGCAAGTTGTGCGGCGACGATAATGCCCAGCGGCGCCATGGACAAGGGGACGATGGACTTAGGGAAAGGGACGGACGCCCAAAGGATCCAACACCCTCGTGTCCCAGCCGTTGATCATTGCCTCGTGTCGCAACGGTGTGTCGGATTGTGGTGGTAATGCACATACTGAACATGAACACGTAAAACGTACGATGACATGTGACGATAGGTGAAAGGTGCAAACATGGTCAAAGCCGACGGAGGGACCGCCCAGCAACTTGTGGAGATACGGGAGCCAGGAGGTGGACATTGGGCCCCGTCAGCGCTGAGTGAGGAGGTGAGGCGTGCCGCGCTGCGTTGATCCGTCGCTCCGCATCATGGACGTGCTGCAGAGCCAGAACCATATTGGGTGCTGCCGCCACGCTGGGTAGCAATCGATCGGGATTGAGAAAGACTCTCCTTGTCGCCACTGCTTGCTCGGGCACCCACGTGGGAGTGGGCGGATTCTGAGGTGCCAACACGGCGGGCCGAGACGCTTCCTCTGTCACAGCGGCTGGCAGTTGCTTCTCGGTGCTGGTGGTCGGCTTTCTGAGCTCTTCGACGCGCGCTCGCAGCATTCGTTTCAATCTCACGGCGTACATCGCTCGCTGTTCAAGCGCAATGGCGCGGGCCTCCGCCGCTGTCTGTTTACGTCGTTCATCCTCGAGTTTGCGAGCTTTGACGGCTTCAATCATTTCGTGATGTTCTTGCTGCCTCAAGGACAAACCTCGAGGCGGTGCCAGCGGTTTGACAAAAACAGAAACCACGGCCTGGTTGGCATCCTGCTGCGACACCACTTCAGCGTCACTGGCCAAAGGGCCGCCCTGCATTACCACAGGACCCGACCGCGGCTTCGTCAGCAACGAAGGACAAGCGAATCGGCGCGACCACTCCGCCTTCGCGTTCATCATCACTCGGCTGACGTCTTCGATCGCCTGCGACGCGATTTCAATCCGGGCGCACGTTTCGCGAGTCAAGAGCACTCTGCTCGCGGGTAGCAGCGCCATCGGTGCGAGCCGCTCACGCCGAGTGCTGGTCACACAAAGCGTATCGCGAGCGGCGGCGGGCGGCGCGCTGCGTAAGTGACGGGGTGGTGAAATGCGACCAGACGTATTCAGCACATCTTGGTCAAAGACTTTCTGCTCGGCAGCGTCGAGTTGACCGCGAGGCCAATTGTTGCGAGGTAGCTTTTTGCGCTCCTCGGTGTGTCGAATGGGCGTGGAGACCGTCAGCGCACTGGGAACGCCTTCCCGATGCGGCGACGCTGGGGCTACAAGTGTGAGCACGGAAACACCGACTGAGTCACTGTGACCACTCGGCACCGGCGCCGCGATCGCCGCCGAAGGAGTTGGTGAAGGCAGCAGAAGCGGCGCATCAACGGCCACCCGGTCGGCGGTCCACTCCGCGGCAACGGGCGTCAGCGTCAGTTGTGGAGGTTGAATTGATTGCGCACGTTGAGGTAACTGCGACACGTTTAAGTGTGTTGTCGCTGGGGTGACCTGGGTACCCTCGTCGACTTGGGTCGGCAAAGCGACCTCGGTTGAGACGGGTCGACTCGTCGTGAGCGTGAACGATTGCGTGGCTCGAGGAGCAACCTGTTTCGCTTCGCCAGCCTTGCGTGGGACGGAAGTCGGCTGTTGGGACGATACCACAACTGGGGGGGTCGCCGTCACTAGGGGCAGGGGCACTGGAAGGGGTGCCTCGCCCGACGGGATGGTTGGCACATAAGGCGGAGCGTGAGGGACCTGTGATGCTTCAGCATCGATGCGGTGCATCAACGCGTCGCGCGCATCGGTGAATATGTCTTGGGTAAACGCCGTCACTGTTTCCTTCATCGAGCACAGGTCGGACTTGATGTCTCTGGCACGTTCTGCCAGGAGCGCCAGTTCCTGTCGCTGGTTGGCGCGAGCCGTGGCGAGGGTGGCAGAAATGGATGCCAGCTCCTTGCGCACAGCAGCCAACTCGGAGGGAGATTCCTGGCGTTCGTGAGCGGCGGGGAGCGCCGCGCATGGTTGCGATCCCACGGTGGGGTCTGCCCGTGCCACTGAAATCGGAATTGGCAAGATGACATCGGCGTACATGTCTTTGGTTCCAGCTTCGACGGGCACTTTAACGATGCCACCGGCGAGACCGCGAAGCACCGCGTCGTCGTAATCGATTTCGACATTGGCGCCGGTGACCGCATCCTTTTCGCTTCCGCACCGGCATGACTGGGGGTCGATGAAGTTTGCTCTCATCATCCGCTCGATCGGCACCCCGTGATATCGTTGCGATATCGACGACCACGTGTCCATTGGCGAAACGGGATGGACGATGAGGTCGAACTGGCCGCATTCCGGTAACGCGCACTCGGCGAATTGCGCCATCCACTGAACGTTCTCGTCCACAATCCCTACGTCAGGCGCGTCGGTCGTGGAGGTCGCGGCTTCTTCGAGCGATATTAATGGCGGGTCCCCGGGAACGTCGCCTTGTGGCACCGGAGGAAGCAGTCCAGGATAGGGAGCCTCAGCATTACTCACTGCCACCTTCACTGCGATAATTCGACTTCCCCGGGGTTGCGTATGGGTGGAGGGTTCGCCTGGAGTGGGCGGTGCTTCCTGACGAAGAATACGTTCGGTGGGCGAAGCAGCTCCGGCCGCGTCGTCTGCGCTTGAAAGTACCGGTGCGGGCTGTGTAGGTACCGGTGCGGCCTGTGTAAGGTCGACGTGGGGACTATCTGCATCGATTTCGGAGGCCGGCGGCCTGGCAGCTGCAGGCGGTGAAGCTTCCTTGGCCTTCGTGGCGGGTTCATTATTCTTTTTTGTCGCTGGGCGATGTTGAGTTGGCTCCCCAGCTCCATGGTCTTCCGCAGTATCACACGGTTCGGTGTCACCCCTTGCAGCGTCATCGTCGTCGTCGCTGGGCAGCAATATGCGGCGACGTGGAAGTCGAGATCCCGCAGGCTTTTCGGCCGGTGACGGTCGCGGACCTACCAGGTCGCCGGCAGGAGGCGTCACGCCCTCCGTATCATCGTCGACGTCCGAGGAAGCCAAGTCGCTTGGTGGCTTGTCTGTGGGAGGCCGTTCGCAGCCCGACGGCGACGTATCGTTTTGGTCATCGGCAACATCATCCGGCGCGGAGTCACCTTTTTTCACTTGGACCGCCTCCCGTTCGCGAAGCGCTGCCTCTTCGGCGACGCTCGCTCTCACAAGCGCCTTAGCGGTACGGCGGCGGCCCTGTGCCATGGCTTCCTCAGCGGACGTCACTCGAGCCCCTGCTGAAAGCAATTCGCCCTGCAGAGAGGCGACTAGGACTTCAAGCTCAGCCTCTCTGGAGGTTTTTTCTGTCACTGGCGGCACTTTTTGTTCCAGCTGCTCTGCCATGGTGTTTATTTGATTCTTCAGGTGTTCCTCGTTCGCCATGTGCTGTGCTGTCAGTTCGTCGCGGATTCGGCCCTCAAGATCGGCACACGCGTCCGCCACTCTGCGCTCGACTTCAACGTCCGTGTAAGTCAGTATGAGAGTGGGTGGAGGAGGCATGTCAAACGAGGTCGGTGCCGGTGGTGGTTCGGCGGCCGCACTAGTTCCAGCGGCTACCTGCTCCGTGCTGATGACTTGCTTCGCTCGTTTTTGGGCGTCTTTCACCTTCTGGGAAACGTTCTTTCCAACTTGGCTCTTTGATTCAGCGGCGAGTTCTTTGGCAACAAGTTTCAGCGTCAGTTCGTGCTCGGCACGCTTGGTTTCGACATCCTCGAGCAGTTCTTTGTTTTTGTTGCGGTCGACCGCTGCCGCCAGCGTTTCGTGCGTCCCTCGGAAGAAAGCACTGTCTTCAAGTAGCATGTTCAAGCGCTGCTTCAACTGGCCGATGACGTCATTCTGACGTTCCATCGCGTCAGTTTGACCCTTGACGGTATCCTGAAGGCGCTTGTAGACCACATCAGACATCGACATTCGGTCTTTCAGGTCGACGACGACGCGATCGCGATCTAAATCGCGCATGTGCTCGGCGTGGGCGACATCTCGTTCAAGGCGGCCGACTCGCTTCGCAATCTGCGCATGAAAAATTCGCTGCAACTCTTGCTTCTCGGCCCTCAATACGGCTCGACCACCTCCAACCGCGTCGAGCTCTTCCAGGGAAGCTTCCGATTCCAGCAGTGGCTTGTTGTTCACTTGCGTTTCTGGTGCAGCTGGGGTTCGGTTCATCGCCGTGATTCGACCACGGATTTCGGCATTTTCCTTCGCGCGGTGAAGTGCATTGAGCTCTTCTCGCTGAGCGTGCAGCACAAGTGACGTCATGTGGCGGCCAATGATTTGTAGTTTCGTTGCCTTGTCATTTTGTTTGCCGTGCTCGTTCTTGGACGAGTCGTCGGCAACATTCCGAGCCAACGAGCTGAAAGACAAAACGTCAGATTGATCTCGCTCGTCGCCATCTTGCCCGTCGGCTTTCACGAATTCGTCGTCCAGTCGGTTCAGCTGGCCGTCGGGCAATATCGGCACGGCCACGCTCGAGGCTAACATGTTTGGGTCCTGTCCCATGTCTTGAACTCGTCTCCTTTGCGCCTCTGCCCGCATCATTGCCGTCAGCGATGCGTAGAGTGCGAGATCGTCCTTTTCGTCTCTGTCGTCTCCGGTTGTCGCGTAGTCTAACTTGAGCGACTCATGCGTGCCATCCCCTAACCAGGTTCCCGTCGCGGCGAAGCCGGTGGGCTCCCGAATCGGGGAAGTTACTGGGGTCGCTGTCGAAGAAGGTGCGTTCCACATGGGGGCGGCGGCGGTCGACTGAGCGGCGCCGAAACGAGGAGAGTTGAGATGCAGTTGGGGATGCTCTACCACACGCATCACGCGGACGACGTTGGCAGCTCGAATGATCCGCACCGCGAGTCCACCGCGATCGGCTGTGGGCAAGTCGTCAAGTAGTTCCCTGCCTAACCAGCGATCTGTATCGAGCATCGCTTTCAAGCCCTCGTTGACGCCTGCATGGGTCAAAACAGCGACCAGAGCCAGGGCCTTCAAAAATCCATCAAAGGAGAGAATGCGGTGACTTCGTCGGTCGGGTTCGGAAATGTTCAGTTCTGATTGCGATTGCAAGATGGACACCGTGCTGCACAACTCGAATGGGTCACCCGAAATACGCAGCGTGGCTGTTTGGCCAGCGTTGACCGCCTTTTCGACGGCTTGATCGACTGCCTCTGCGACGCAAAAATCCTGAAGCAGGCGGAGCCACTGAAACCTTCGCATGTGCTGGGTGTTCAGTGGTTCTTTGTATTGAGCATAGTTCATAAACACTCTCTGAAGCTTCACCATAAATGCAGAAAGGTTGATTTCGGGACTTTGGTCTTCGAACACCACCGATGATGCAAACGGCGGGCCCCAGGTAAACCCGTCGCGGCTCACGGAAACCTGCACTTTATCGGAGAAGTAGAGCGACACCAGCACGTCGTCCATCGCCCGCCGCAGTCGCACTTGCATCGTGGTCGCGTTGATGGGTGGAACTTCCACACGCACCGACGACCCATCCTTGATCCTGGCAGTCATCGTGGTCCGGCTGCCGAATCTGGCGTACAGGCCACGAGAACCGAAATCTTTACCGACAATTTCCATGGTGTGGAAATGGTTGGCCGGCAAGGTGGTCGATGACAGTGAGAGGATGGTGGGTGGCTCGGGCTCCTCCGGCACGACATCGTCTAGGATGTCTCGAAAAATGTTGGCTTTGTACCAATCTGCCCAAAGAGTCGTCACGAAGACGTACGTTCTTGCCGCGACTGTGGGAAGCAGCGACCGGTGAGGCTCGAACGAGTAAAGATAGTAGGACACGTAGAAGGTCCAATCGGCAAACTGTTCATAATCAAACATCGCCGCATCATCGATCGGAACCGGGGACGTCACTCCGTGGCCGAGCGCCAGCCGCATCGTCATTTCGATAACTCCCAATGATTTGTTCATATGCGGCGCCCTCGATGCTCCGATCCACTCAGAAAACAAATGCAAGTCCTTGGCGCTGCAAATTCCCGACCCGCCGGACAAAAAGCGAAACGTGGCGTCGAAAATGGCGCGAAAATGATCGCAGAGCTCCGTTGCACCAGGAAACGCCCGAATAGGCGACAACGAAAGCAGCTCAGACATTGTTGGCGGGCAGCAGTCCTTAAGGTACGAAGCGACAATGTCTCGCAGGAGAGCAGCGACGACAATGTCAAATTCTTGCTCATCCGGCCCCGCGACTTGGATTCGTCGACCAACCTCGTAAAGCAGAACGATGAAATCTGACACCATCGCATGATCACTATCTTGGCAGACCGCAACGAAGAGCGAGTCGATGTAGTCCACAGGAAGTTGAAACGACGTTTTGCCTTTGGGTTGCGCGATGTCCTCTTGTAGACCTTGCATGAGATTGAGAACTGTTTTCGCGTTGCCCAGTCGTCGGCGATGCATTCCTGCCCCAATGCTGAGTTGATGAGACCACGAACCTGCTTCTGGCACGGTTACATCCGTGTCAAGCCACGACGGAAGTTGAGCCGAGGTGGCGGCGGCCTTACGCGCTGCAGTCGCGTGATCAAGCTGTCGTTTCATCCGCATGAGGTCCAATTCTTCGTCATGGTCGACGACTACAGTGGGCTTATGGACGCTCTCCGCTAAACGGATGCTTTCCGCGACATGCGCTTGTGTGACCAAGGGACAGATGCCAACGTAGACGCAGAACATCCGCCATTGTTTGGCCGTGAGGTGGCCCTCCGCCAAAGACCGGCCAGATAAGCATCCAACGCGGAACGCAGCGAGCACTTTGCGTTGATTTTGAATGATCTGCAAATAGTCGGCTGCTTGAAGTGACAGCTCTTCCACGCGCTGGCGTGTGGGAATTGGATAATGACGGCTTGCGGTCGAGGCATGGAACGGCAGCAGTGACGTCATTTGTGCGTCTGCTGGCTGGAGGTGGGATGCTTGGCAACAGGAAACCGTCAGAGGGTGTGATTGGATTTCCCAGCGATACGAGTACTTAAGCTATCACTCAACTACAGGTCGCCGCGGTCCATATTTTCTCACCGCCACTGCACAGGAACACTATGTTTCGAAGCTGTGTAATTCCGCTCCGCAAAGTGTCGTCTTGCGATTGAATGCGCTGCAGCCACGAAGACAAAGATTCTTCAGGAACTGTCAAGGCAGCCGCAAGCAATTTGTCCTTGAGCCTGTTGACAGCACGACTTTGCTTGTCACCGGGTTGTGACAAGTCGGTTTGAAACTCTTTGTCCCGGGAGATTTTATTCACGAAGCGATTCAGCACGGCAGCGAATCGGTGTGCTTGAGGCAGCAATGTCGCTTGCCAACAAGGAGATGGAAGAACCAGACCGTTGTCGACGTCGATACTGGTGGCCGCGAACGAGTTAAAAAGTGCTGAGCCGGCAGCCTCGTACGCGGTGACAGCCTCGCTCACGAATGTACCCAAATCGGTGAATGACCGGCCGGGTTCCGGCATTTCCCCGCCAAGGTAACTAATGAAGGCCATCGGTGTGTGCTCCAATGCGAATTCCCCGCCTTTCAACTTGGGCTCGACGTCGTTCATCCACCAATCACCCACCGGGATGGCTATCGCGCGGCGGCTCTCTCGGTGGGATGACAACGTCATCAACGCACATCGGTGCAAGCGATCCGCTGCAATGACCATGCGCGATCCATCTCGCAGCGGAATGGAACGATGATCAATCACCTCGTCGTTTGCGTAAAGGGGTGACGTATCGCACGCACTTAGCACCTCCAAACGATTTTTGTCAACTCCTTCACACGGAGAACCGATAGAAACGGTTGCAATGGCTTCTGGGAACTCTTGCTGCAGACTGACGAGGGCGCTAGACGTCGCACGAAGTACGACGACACGACTAACGATCGAAGTGCCACTCGTCACCTCGCGAACCGTGCGCGACAACGCGGGAAAGTCCACGTTTTCGGTGGATGGAATCCACAACGATGCCGAACTGCCAACCTTTTCGCTCCGCGCGTTGTATCGGGTGAACAGTAACGCAGTGCGAGCTTGGTGCCGCGCAGCTGGCAATGAAAACGCCGATCCATTGACGCGCTGAAGACGATGAATCGTGTTCGATGAGACATCAAAAAACACCGACAGAGCGGGTAGCCGCATCACTGCATTTCGGTGAGCGACCAAACAACAACGTGTTTTTTCCGCACGACGACGGAACGTCGGATCGAAAGGGCAATTCTTGTTCCGGATCGCGGTGAATACTTCTACTTCACCGCGGCAGCACGTTTCTATCAACGCAGACGTAGTATACATACACGTACATTTCTACTGTCGTGACCGTGGGCGACTGCTACTGCGACTTCCAGGTCGCGATGCATCGCCTGTGGAAGGTGTGGAATTTGGAAACATCACGGAAAATCGATCGATGTTTCCTCGGTCTTGAGGACTGAGCACAGCGTGATCGAATGACTTCAGACTGAGTGACGCGCCATGCCTTTCACCAGCAATGAGCTTCAGCGCTTTGAACTTGTAGTCCCTCATGGTGTTTTGAACTTCGCATTGCAGTGGGTTGCCGAACAAGGTCACGGACTGTAACAGCGGAAGCTTTGAAAGTTTGGCCACTTCTCCGATGTCTCGCAATTTGTTGTCGTGGAGATAGAAAACGATGATCGGGAACGAGGCAAGATCGGGTATGTCGATCAGTTTGTTGGATGACAAATCAACCCATGTCAAAAAGAAAAAAGCATGAAAGCAGTGACGCAAAATCGCGTCTGGAAGGTCTTTCGACGTCGTCAAATCGTTGTTACACAAACGAAGGCCAGAAGCAACGTATCGAACAGCTGTTTGCGACATGGCAATAGCATCGTCTTCTCCCAACATTCGAGCATCGGAAATTGTGCCAGTGATGAGAGCGTTGCGGTCAATGACCAACGCGGCCTGTTCGCCCTGGCGGTTTTTCGCCCGAATGGTGACTTCGTCTTTCTTGGCTTTGCGGGCCTGGGCCACGTGATCGTCAGCAGCGGACGTTACCACTGCAACAGGCTGTGGAGGTGGTGCCGTTACGGTGGAAACGCTGCTTTCCAGGTAGTGCAAAGCGACCGCATCGTCGTTAAGCCTTTTGCCATCGCGCGGTTCAACGGCATGCATTTCAATGCATCGCTGCAGGCCACAGTACGAAAAATCGAGAACGGGCATTTGAATGCTACGAGTGCTAACCGACCTGCCGTTGCCTTGCGGTGGCGAGCTGGCGTGTTTTTGTGGCGAAAGCCCTCTCGAAGTGGGGCGCATAGTTTGAAGTAACGACGAAAAGTGAGGGCCCGTCCATGCTTCCAGAAGTGCGCGTGTGATCGCCTCCTCGTCTGCATTCTTTGGTGCGCGACGTAAGAGCGCGCGATCGATTGATTTAATTAGAAGCATTTGGTTCAGCACGATCGTATCAGTAAATTTCAATGCCCCGATGCGCCATGTTACTGACGCAGATTTCTCCCCTTCGCTGGAGGCGCCAACTTGGGAGTCCCAGACTATTTTGTCTCGATATGGTGCAAGCACCTTGTCAAACTCGAAGTGTAACCACGCTTTGGCATTCGCTTTCGTCATGCAGAAAACCATCGGTGTTTTTAAACGGACGGCTGGATCGAGCATGTCTGTAGCAGACTGCAAGTTTCCGGTTTTGATGGCGTCCATGAACTTCTCAGCGCTAATCGCCGGAGGTTCTTTCGTCACGGGTTTCGGTGTGAACCCGAACATCAAGCCAAACATGATTGGATCGTCGCTGAAGGGGACCAAAGAAGTCAAACGCAGGCATGTTTCATTGATTCACCTATCGTTCAGATGGTTATGACGTGTCATTGAAACCTCACGAACTCACTCATCAGTGCTCCCACCGTTACTTGTCGTCGTCGAGCTGGATTCGTCACTGTCCTCGGAAGAGGTTCCGGTGTTCAGAGCTTCGACCGTGGCGTCCGATTCTTGCCCAAGGGAACTTCCTTTGGTAGCGACCGCGTCGGCCACAGATCGCAAATTTCCGCTCGGCACAGCAAAGACCAGGCATCGTGGGACTTCTGGTTCTGGTTGTCCGTCGAATTCCGGAGGGAAGAGAAATTGAATTGTTGCCGCGCGAGTGTCACGATAGGCGAACATGACTTCGTCCTCCCAATTCCAAAACGCGAAGTCCCGTTCAGTGCGGCACTGTCCTTTGGCACAAACGACCACGCCTGTTGAGCTTGCCGCTGCAATCAACTCTCCAAGGGTGTGTTGATAAACTTGGCCCACGACCAGAGGCGGCAAGTTAGGAAAGCGACCGGAAAAGCAAAGCGCGAACCGTGGAAACCCGTTTGCCGTTGACCGTAGCTGCAACAATTCGGCGGCCGCAACGCCTTGATGAACCACTTTGGCAGCTGGCCTTTTGAGCATGTCCAGAAATTCGGTGAACGATCCATCTCGCTCGGCGATGGCGCGGGCAACGTCAACAAAGGCAACGACGCCGTACAAATCAGGTGGGTCATTCGAGCTAGTTCCCGATCCTTCGACATCTATCGTCGACGCTGCGATTGCATACTTCACCACTCCGCGGGCGAACGGGTCCCGGTTAACGTCAATGGAAGGGAGGAATTGGTCTGAAACGAAATCCAAGCGAGCAACGTCGTCACTGCTCAGCTCGTTGACGTCGTAGTCGATGACAATGTGGCGGGGGTCGTCACTGTCGCTGGATTCGCTGCCGCTTTCACCGCTGGGCGCAGGCTGCTCGGTCGATTTTTTGCGGTGAGAGACAGGAACCTGTTGCGTCTCCTTCTCACGACCCCGCTTGGACGGCATACGACGTGGTCGTGACATTTCGTGTCTTTTGAAGGTACGACAATCACAATCAGTAATCACCGGTGACGGGCATGTTCGCCGCATTCGACCTTCAACAAGAAAACGCAAACACCAGTATAACCCAGATCTACCAATCGTCATCCGTTCGTTTCCTCATCACAGTTATTCCAGCTTTTGAGCTTCCTTCACCACCGGCTAACTGTGTCAACAGTTCTCGAACAGTGTCATCCGACACCGGTGGGGATAGTTTGCCTTGGCGACACGCTGATATAATATGTTGCTCGACCGCGCGCGCTCGATCTGCTTTCACTTGCTCAATACGTTTCAATCGTTCACGGCCCTCGGCGCTGACAAATGCACGCAGCATCGCTTCGCGTTGCTCGGACTCAGCTTGCATTCGTTCTTGCTGTTCGGCTTGCTTTTGCATCATTGCAGAGGCCTGCTCGTCAGAAATTGCGACCTTCTTTCCGGACATTCGGGGAGAAATTGGGGTAAGTTCTTTGTTTCGATTGAAAGCAACGCAAGCATTTGGCAACGCGGCAACTCATTGTCGGCCCAGTTACGGTGCCCTCTGATTACTTCGAATGCCACGGCTCGCTGATACTGCGAGCATAATAACCGCCGATGCCCCCGAAAATTACTCCCACGATGGTTCCAAAGCTACCACCCCCTTCTGATTCATTCCCTCCTTCGAACGATGCAAGTGCTCCACTGCAAAATGAAGCGGCAATCGAAGCACCAGCGATGGACATTGGTATTTTGACGACAAGAAGATGAAAAACTCCCAAGATACCGATTGAAGAAATAGTTGCAGTTGCTGCTCCAATCGCCATTTTTTCTGTGTTCAAATGACGAGCCGCTATGACGTGGGTTGAACCTCGTAGTAGATGGCTACTCCCAGAAACCTTTGTGGCTGGTTGATGCATTTGCGCGGTCAGCACGGAGCTGGCGCGCCGCAGCATTAGTCGGAGCAGCAGCTTGGAAAACCTGTGGGTGCCAGAACAAAAAGGAAAATTCTTGTGTAATTGTGGGCAATCGACTTTTCTTTGGCGCCCATTTTCGTCATTACAACCCAATCGATTGATTAATGAAAGTGAACGCCTGCCGCATTAAACGAATTAAGCAATTGCAGGATGTCATCTTGGGTCATGGTTCGCGCCCGCTTTTCGAGCAGCGGATCTTGAAGAACAGTGTCGATGACAGCTTTGAACGTGTCCAACGGCATTGGCACCTTGGATTCCATTCGGCAATACGAACAGTAGATGTCGAAAAGCGACTGCAGCGCAGTTTTTGTTCGAAATATGGCCGAGGCTTTTTTGTTTTTTCTGTTGAAGAGTAACTTGACGAGTCCATCCCATTCTTCGAAATCGACAGGGGGTGGTGGGTTTTTCGGCTCGAGGCGAATGACACTCGATTCAACTTTCGGCGGTGGATTGAAACTATTCTTGCTCACCTTCATCAGGTGGCTGCACTTTGCCATCAGTTGCGCGTTGACCGAAAGTCGACAATACATGTCAGATCCTGGTGGTGCGCAAACCCGCAGCGCAAATTCTCGTTGAAACATCAACACAGCACATTTGAACGTGGGTTTTTGTAACAATTTGAAAACCAGTGCGCTTGATATTGCGTAAGGAACGTTCGCAACGCATCGATCGAAGTACGGAAAATCGTGGTCCAAGCAATTTCCACGAATGACTTGCAGTTTGGAGCCTAGCGGATTGGATTGGAATCTCTTGTGCAGTTCTGCTACCATTCGTGAGTCGATTTCAAAGGCAATGACTTTTTTGGCACACCCAAGCAACCTCTCCGTTAGGTTTCCAGTTCCAGGTCCAATTTCGACCACGATGTCAGTCGGCTTGATCGCCGACTTTTCGACGATGGCGTTGACGACGAGAGGGTTTCGTAGAATATGCTGACCGTGACCTTTGTTGAAAACCATTCCACTTTTGGCCGAGTCTTCCGCGGCGTTTTTCTTTTTCAACTGCTTCGTTGAAAAAGGTGAGTCATCTCTCCTTCCTATTTGAGTGGCACCAATGATGGTCGTCGCAAACTTTAGGCGCTTTCCGGTCCTAATCACGCCTGGCTGTGCGGGACCGAGTTCTTTGGGCATTGAGTACTTTTATTTTATGTTTCTGCGGCAAGGGGAAGGGCAGGACAACCATAACGGCAGCACGAAACTGCTCATGACCACGAATTACTCAAACGAATCGCTTAATAACGCATCAAATATGAAAAATACAAGAACACCGATACAAGGGTCAGGCTAAACAACCCATGCGATACCGTTTCGTACACTGCGAAGGCCTATCATCGACGACACACCACAAAATCCCGGACTTTGCGCGGCTTGAAAGAAGAACGGATTGGGTCTTTGGGGTGATCGATTTGAGGTCAGTCTGCTCACGCGATTTTCGATGGATTGGTACCGTCGTCGTGTCGGTGACAGACGCGCAGATGAAGGCAACGAACACTCGACATTCTCGGGAAAATAAACGTTCTTCCATCGTGGGCGTGCAGCGTTGGCAGTCGGGCTTTTTCGATTGCGTGGAGTTTCCCCGCCTTTGTAGCGTGAAGACCGCCGCGCCGGAGAGTCACGAGGTCCTAATTGGGTGGGCCGGTCAAAACCTGGGTAAAAACCCTGCGACGTAACCAAACTTGTTTCGATCCTCGGTGGAGATAGAATTTGAGCTGGTGTGTGAACCATCGTTTGTTCAAGACGTGGTATAAACGCCTCCTGGAGTGGTGATGAACTCCGAACCCGGTCAATCGGGGATTGTGAATCAACGGCGTCGAGTGTTTGCGATCCAACTCTGCCGACTGCACCCGGCGTATAGCGAATAACTTTCACGCCATCGTCGTCGTGAGCGATACTCGAAGGAAGCAACTGATCAAAATTGCTCCAGCGAGGGGATAACATGTTTCTTTCCATCATCCAAAGACAAACAAATCCACAGATAGAACAAAAAACAAATTGGCATCTGTACACTTTCGGTATCGAGACACCATCGCCACATCACTTTCTCTTTTTTTGATTTCTGTTTCGTCGTTCATTCGTGTGAGGTGGTTCACTGGCGTCTCTGACCAAGGAGTCGACCGGTTTCACTTCGACACCAGAAGTTCCATCGTCGATATCGGTTTCGATAGGGTCTTTGTGACTGGAAGTGGCTTCGATCGCACAAGTGTGTGATGTAGTGCCGACAGGTTGACAACCCTCTGTATCTGTTCGCTTTGTGGCCTCATGTCTTTCGTCTGACGTCGACGGCGGAGTAGGCGCTCGCGTTTCCAAAAACGCAGGATACGCGTGTCGTTCTTCTGATTCTTCCGTGGCCGCAAGTTCGGTTCCCGCGATCGCCTCCCGCATCACGGCGGGGGTTGTTTCCTGCAAAGGCGAGGATGCAGGTTCCGGCGGCTGAGAAGCGAGTTCCGGCGGCGGTGCAGCGGCGCAGGTGAGATCGTCGCGTGGATCCTGTTCCCGTACCGCAACCACAATGGGTGAAGGCACGACCGCCGCGGCCCCTTTGGTTTCGAGTGCGGCAGCGGCGGCCATTGCAGCCTTGTGCTTGTCGTTTGGAGAAATGGACCTGTAGTCCTGTGGACGCGGTGATGTGATGCGAACTCTCAAGTTTTCAGCTAAAACGGCTCGTACCAGGCGACGTCCACACCGACTCTGGTAACGTTCTTGAAGCCGCGACGCATCGACGTGCCGCGTTCCGAAGAACATGCGTGAAACATCTAGAATCAACTTTCGCGCAGCATTTCGCACCTTGCGTACCGAAGCGCTCCCTCCATCAGTCAAAGCTAAAAGCAAAAGTGTTTCTTGAAGTCCCACGTCTGAAGCAAACGCTTCGTGGAATGCAGAATTGGATGCGTTGAGACAATCGTCAAGAAGTAGCAACGAGAAATATTGCATCGATGCATTCGGTTGGGTGACACGGATTTTGATTGCGTTGATCACGACGTTCGGATGTGCAATCGCGAGTTCCACGACCGAACCGACCGCATCCCGGTCGAGATTGACGTTCGAAGGGTCTGTGGCCTTGTTCACTGCCTTTGTCACATTTGATCGCAGTTGGTACTCAGACCACGCGTTCTTGATGAACGCTGACATAATTCAGATGGCAAACAATCTGGCTATCACAACACACAATAAAAACACAAAGGTGGTTCATTAACACAAAGGTGGTTCATTCTCGCCTCTGGGCTTTGAAGTCACAACACAGATTGTTTGCTAACGGTTCGCATTTGCATATCGACGGCGGCCGACCAGTCCCCGAAAGAAGGTTTGAACGTTGGTCTCGCCGTTCAGTATTTCTAAAGCCTCCATGTTCGCAGCCCAATCGTGCGAATTCATGCAATTTCCTCCCTTCGCGGAAAGCGGAGCGGGCGTTTTGACACGATCTCGTCGCATCGCGTAGTGTTCTCGTACGCTGTTGATGTGTATTCTTTCCACATCCTTCAAATTGTTTTCGAATTTGTCATACCATTCGTGTTCAATGATGCGATCGAAGGCGCGCACTACAAGAGATTGTTTTTGTTTTTCCCATCCTTCGAACGGTATGTCAGAGTGTCGATTTTGGGTCGCCGTTTCGCGGGAATGAATTTCGCGTTCTGTGGCACGTTGCAATGCAGCCGCTCGTTTTGCCGCATCGCCAGTCAGAATAGCGTCCGGCATACCAAAGTAACCTCCTTTACCGATTTTAGGAGGCATCGTGGATCTGGTTTTGTGAACAATCAAGAACGAAAAACTCTATGAACGGAAAATCTCGATAGACAGACGAGGCGATTCCGGCTAAAAACCAACAGATGGTCGAAGAGATCGCGGCGAAACATCGAAAGAGAAGCAAGAAAATGATGCGAAGGAAAAAGCAGCAGCGGAGAAAGCAAGCCCACCCGGAAAGCAACAAAATTTTGCCGTTTTTTCACACACTTTGCACCAAATCCTAGCAAACTTTGGGGAGGTAAGCAACGACCATCGAACCGTGTTGGCCTTGAGTGGCGATGCATGCGCCCATTCCGCCGCAGGACTGCTGATCGATGGTCAAGTGGAATGGGGAAGACCGGTCACCTTCCGGAGCCCCTATCTCTAGTGCCCCCATTCGTCTACCCAGCAAACCAAAGAGCCGCGAGGGGCGGCATGTCCATGTCAATAGGCAACGCTCGTGCGTACAGTGAGTTCAAATTCGATGAAGGGGAGAAACCCCCATGCAGGTCGGCGTGTCTGCGTGCGCCGGCTACGATGGCGCGGTGGTCGGTCATAAAAGCTATGTCATACTTGGCGGTATGACCGCTGGATGAGCCCTCCGGAGGGCTCATCCATCCA